>Ga0082212_10003164_pt1 | contig 23506 bp, 20 predicted proteins | sample TergutNt197P3_FD_71548 | JGI IMG/M metagenome (GOLD analysis project Ga0082212, IMG submission 71548) | Neocapritermes taracua P3 segment gut microbial communities from Petit-Saut dam, French Guiana - Nt197 P3 | ecosystem: Host-associated > Arthropoda: Insects > Digestive system > Gut ... | reverse complement strand
TGTGCCAGGAACACTACAATTTCGAACTCAATGCAGTGGAAATGGTCGATAACCATACACATTTAACCGTAAGAACGTTAAAAGACGGAGAGACAATAGCCCGTATTATGCAATACATTAAGGCAAGAACCGCGGAGAAATTCAATAAAGCAACCGGAAGAAAAGGTCCCTTCTGGAACGAGAGATACAAATGCAAAATAATCGAAGAATCCGAAGATCCGATAGAATATTCCAACCAACTTGCGTGGTATATAGCTCATAATCCTGTTAGAAAAGGTTTAAGCCGTAATCCCAGAGAGAATTTTATTGGCTTTATAAATTGTTACTTGATAGAGAATTATGAAATTCCGCTTCCAATAAAGATTACGGTACATCCTTTCTTTTACAAATTAGGGGATACTTTTGCCGAATGTGTTAAGAAATTTCTTTTATATGAGGATGCGTATCTTCATAGGTCGGCATCCTATTCTTGAGATAGAAATAGTTATAGTGAATTAAAACATAAGTCCACCTCTGTCCTGAATGGAGGAATAATTCGTCATAAAAGCATCTTCAAGATAGAGAAGTACGAAATCTGTCAATCTGGGAGCGCGCCAAAAAGTCGCAGCGTTCATTCTCGGCGTTCCCGCTGTGCCCCCTGACCCATTGCCAGGTTACCTTTCTTTCTTTTGTAAGCTCAAGAAGCGACACCCACAGTTCCTTGTTTTTAACCGGCTGCTTTGAGGCTGTTTTCCAGCCGTTTTTGATCCAGTTGAATATCCACTGCGTTATGCCGTTTTTGACATACTCGGAATCCGTTATTACGGTAACGGCGCTGTCTTTTTCTATGCGGCTCAGGCCCTCTATGACAGCCGTGAGTTCCATCTTGTTGTTGGTGGTGTTTTTATCGCCGCCCGAAAATTCCGTATCTGAGGAACCGTCCTTTATAACAGCGGCCCAGCCGCCCGGACCTGGATTCCCGCTGCAGGCTCCATCCGTATAAAGGTATATCATAACTTTCAGCTCATTATAAACTTGGCGAGATCGGCCACCCTAAGCGAGTAGCCCCATTCATTATCGTACCAGCTGAACACCTTTACAAGCCGGCTACCAATCACCTTTGTCAAAGACGCGTCCACAATAGAGGAATGCGGGTTGCCGGTAAAATCAACCGAGACCAATTCCTCTTCAGTAAAAGCAAGGATGCCCTTCAGCTCGCCCTCCGCCGCGTTTTTGAGAACGCCGTTGACAGAATCAACAGTGACATCTTTTTTGAGAACGCATACAAAATCTACAACCGAAACATCAGGCGTCGGCACCCTGACGGCGCCGCCGTCAAGTTTACCCTTGAGTTCGGGAATAACAAGGGCGACTGCTTTTGCCGCGCCCGTAGTCGTCGGTATCATTGAAAGAGCGGCGGCGCGGGCGCGGCGCAAATCGCTGTGCGGGAGGTCCAAGATGCGCTGGTCATTTGTATACGAATGTATTGTGGTCATCGAGCCGTATTCAATGCCGAACCGGTCGTTCAGGACTTTCACGATTGGAGCGAGACAGTTTGTGGTGCACGACGCGTTAGATATTACATGATGAGAATCCTTATTGTAGCTGCCCTCGTTTACTCCCATTACAATCGTTATGTCCTCGTTTTTGGCAGGCGCCGATATAATTACTTTTTTGGCTCCGGCGCTTATATGAGCCTCTGCCTTCTCCTTGTCGGTGAACTGTCCGGTAGATTCAATTACAACATCAACCTTGTCTCTGCCCCATGGAATCCGGGCAGGGTCTCTTTCGGAGTATACCTTTATTTCCTTGCCGTTGACAATCAGAGAATTAGCGGAAACCGATACCTCGCCGGAAAATGTCCCGAAAACAGAATCATATTTAAAAAGATGCGCAAGCGTCTTAACATCGGCAAGGTCATTGACGCCGGCAATATCAAGCCCCTTATAGATTTCAGGGTAAGATAAAATTCCCCGCAATACGTTGCGGCCTATTCTTCCGAATCCGTTAATTCCCGCTTTAATTTCCATCTTAAGCCTCCTTACGCTTCCAAGTCATCATTATAGGTTTCAAAATTGATTCAGCGGCATTCATCATTCACGCTGTTTACGTATTCATGCGCGAATTTCCATGCCGTTTTTGCGCCGGCGAAACTATCCCTGCCTTCTGAAAAATCCATTGAAGTCAAAAGTTTATTCCAGTCTCTAAGAAATATTTTTGATAACGGCGTATACGACCAGTGCCATTTTTCTTCCTCGTAACCGGTCTCCCTGTTTTTTGTGTAGGGCTGATGAAAACCAAAACGCGCGGCGTTGGCTTGCATCCATGAATAAAAGGTTTTGCCCGCGCCGGTTTCATAATAAGAATTGGTAAGCACATTAAAATCCAGGTCGGTCCCCCAATGGTGCCTTGAAGAGCCAGGCATAGAAGAAAATTTCAAAATAATCAGCGCTCTCTTCATCGGGTCTTTTTCATGCTCATTGAGTTTCTTACCGTCAACAAGCCTCGCCCCGTTCCATTTTGCCTCCCATATAGCCTTTTGGTCATAGAAAGTTCTTGTAGAGCTGGCAACCCATATAGGCGTTCGAGGATTATCTTTTTTGAAATCCTTGATTAAACCCGCAAGGGACTCGGCAGTCTCTTTTCTGAGATAGTGTTCCTTGTTATCAACGGGTATATCCATATCAGATAGTTTTACAAAGAGAGACGAAGAACGCGGATTAAACCGGCCGGTCAAGTAGTTCATAGCGCCGATAGAGCCGTACTCATCGGATACCGCAAGCAGGCACGGCAAAAGAAGACTCAGCGCGACTGCCTTGAGCGCGAACCTCATCGGTCAATCTTCCATCTGAGCCGATGAGGGCGGGTAGACCCCGCTCTTTCTTCTCTTTATCGCAATTTTGAAGCGGATAATACCGCACACAGACACAAAAAGAAAAAGATAGGCGCATATAATAACAGTATTCTGCGCTAAAATATTATATTCCTTTAAGAAACCGCTCATCCTTCCGAAGCCGCAATGTTATATTGCGCAATAGATAATTTCGCAAGCGGAATCGAATACGGCGATGTCGAAACATAGTTCAATCCCGCCTCAATCAGAAATTTAATATTTTGCGAATTTGCCCCGTGTTCGCCGCAAAGTCCTATTTTCAGGTCAGGCCTTGCGAGTCTGCCCCTGACAGAGGCAATCTCTATAAGCTCCTTGACAGCCTCTCCAAGAAAGTTAAACGGATTATTTTTCATGAGGTCATAGAGCGAATAATCAGGGAAAAAAGAATTTGAATCGTCCCTTGACAGGCCATAAGTAGTCTGTGTCAGGTCATTTGTTCCAAAGCTGAAAAATTCAGCGTACTGGGCAAGTTCGCTGGCGGCAAGGGCCGCGGCAGGAAGCTCAACCATGGTTCCTATGCTGTAATCAATATCGCCGACACCATACTCCTGAACGACCTCGCTTTTCACATCATTTATGCCTTTGACAACCTTCCCTTCTATTTGTTTTCCGTTTTTAATAAACTTGAGTTCCTGAGCGCTCATAACAATGGGAATCATTATCTCAGGCTTGACGCTCACTCCTTCTTTTTTAAGCATACAGGCAGCCTCAAATATGGCCCTGCACTGCATCTCGTATATCTCAGGGTATGTTACCGCCACACGGCAGCCTCTGTGCCCTAACATCGGATTCATCTCAGCCAAATCGGCGCAGCGCGAACGGACATAGTCGGGTTTTATGGAACTGTTGCGGGTCTGCATGTATTTTATAAACTCAAGCATGCTGCTTTCGGTTCTCGGCAAAAATTCATGAAGCGGGGCGTCCAAAAGGCGTATGGTAACAGGACTGCCTTCCATAGTTTTGAAGAGATCGTAAAAATCAGAGCGCTGCATCGGGCGCAATTGTTCAAGAGCCTGCCTTCTTGTTTTTTCATCGCCGGCAATAACCATCTCTCTGAACTTCATGATGCGCTTTTCATTAAAAAACATATGCTCGGTACGGCACAAGCCAATGCCCACAGCCTTAAAATCTTTGGCTATCTTGGCCTCTCTTCCCTGATCGGCATTCGCCCTTACATTAAAATCTTTGATGTATTTATCAACAATCTCAAGAAAATCCAAAAGTCCGTTTTGAGCAAAATTCGGTTCTATGAGTCCGACCTTCCCGAGATATATAGTCGGTTCCTCATAGTACGGAACGTTCATTGAGATGAATTCGCCCTCTTTCACGGTTTTGCCCGCAAGCGTAAGGCTGTCTTTGCCTATTTTCATATCCGGCTGCACCATCGCAACTTTGCCAAGGCTTCTCGCCACGACAGGGGCGTGGGACGAGAAGCCTCCTTCTGTGGTGATAACCCCTTTGGCAACCTCAATCGCCTTTACATCCTCCGCATACGAAGCGGGCAACGCAAGTATAAGCGCCGCCTCCTCGCCTTTCATGATGCCTTTTTTGTATTCATCGAGAAGTTTTTGTGTCGAGAAAAATACGCGGCCTATGGCGGCGCCGGTCGAACCTGATATTCCGCCCTTGATGGATTTAAAATCCTTGGTTGTCCTCGGATCAATTACCGGATGCAGCAGTTCGGTCAACTGGCTTGGCTGGATGGTATTTATGAGTTCGGTTTCTTTTATAATTCCGCGCTTACATTGATCAAGAAGGGTCTTAATTTGCGATTGAGTCGATTTTTCATCGACCTCGTGCTGTTCGACAATCCAAAAATCCTTTTCCTCAATGGTAAATTTAACATTGCGTATTTCGTGAAAATTATCTTCAATCTTTTGCGCTATCTCGGTAAACTTATCAAAATATTGTTTATCTATTTTTTTTATGGCTTGAGGAGAGCCGGCTTTAAGGTCGAACTGATTGCGTACGAACTCTCCCTGTATGTCTTTATTTCCGTTTATGATATCTCTTGTATAAAAACTTCCGGCATACGAGTTATTGCCGTAATTGCCATAGACCATTGCCTGTATCATAATAGAGAGCGAATCATCGACATCTATATCCGAATCGCAGTATTTTGAAGAAGATTGTTTAAGTATAAGGCTCAGTTGATCATAAACGTCAAGTTGAAAATTATCGGCATATTCTTTCACATAAGCTTCTATTACCTTTTTCAGTTCATCCGCTTTAGGCTTTGCGGATATTTTACCCTCAATTTCTTTCAATTTTGCCGGTTCAAGCGGATGCAGGTACTTGTTTATATTTCTACAGAGCCACAAGAATTCGCCCCACGCAAAAGATTCATTAGTGAAACCCGCGAATCCGGCAAGCGTATCAAAATTGAGACCTATATTATGTATAGACGGAAAATTAGGTACATTCAAATCAGAGCTTAAAACGACCTTCAGCAAAAGCGGTTTCTTAGGGTCGCCGAAATTTTTTTTCGTCTCCTTTTCAAGACGCCCTATATGCTCTTTTAAAGTTTCCTTTAAATTTACCTGCGGAAGTTTTTTCGTAAGCTCGGAATCTATTATAAAACCCGGAACTATAGGCAGCCCCATCATAGCGAGGTCAACCGCGCGGCGTCCCCTGATTCCTAATTTGTCTTTTATCTTTTGATCGACTTCTTTAGTGTCTTTATTAAAATATATTACGTTTTCCATAATTGCCTCTTTATTATTTTACATTTTATAATTTTTAGAACAGGTTGAGCACTTTGCCTACGCCTACTTTCAAAAACTGCTCAAAACGCTGGCTCGCTCCCTCAGACAAATATTTTTGAAGTTTGGATACGCCTTTTATTTCTTCACCCGATACCTGAAAGAAAATCGAATCGCCGTGTTTAACCTTTCCCCATTTGAATAAAGAGTTAATATCGTTGATGACCTCCCCTTTGTGAAATATATGCACCTGAAGCCCGGGATATTTTGTGTTATAACTTTCGATAATTTTTTTCCATGCCTCGACATTGCCGTTATGAAAAAGTTCATTTGTAACATTAACCGCGTATTTCGGGGTAATTTTACCGGGCGACTGAGACGCGGCCTGAGCCGTAGCGGATTTAGGCTGCGCGGCAGGCGACGGCGGCGCGGGCGCGGCGACCGATTGGTCTATGAAATCTTTATTTATGAAAACATCTTTGCCGAGGAGCATTTCCTCGACAGCTACTATGACATCGGTTTCTATTTTCTTGTCTTTCTTGTCGTCGCCCTTGCGGTACTTTGAATAAATCACAATCAACTGATCTTTTGCGAGTTCCCTTGCGCTGTTCCAGTGCGCGGCGTTTTTGGGGTTGATGACAAAAACTTTGCCGTCGGGGGCAAAGTAAACCACGCAAATATCTACAGCCGTCCATTTTGAAGTTTCCGCGGCGATTTTCTCAAAATCAGAGACAGAAACAGGAAGATTGACGGATTTGCAGGTATAAGCATATTTATCCCTTAATACCGCTCCTATTATAGGAAGTATCTGATCCTGAACTATTTCTTCATTATCGAGTTCGCCGTTTATGACATCAGCTATATTTTTTCGCCTTTCAATATCATCTACGACATCGTTCACCGAGAAAAAATGCCTTAAAGCCTTGTTAAAGCTATTCTTGGACGCTAAAGAATAGTATGTTGTTTCCATGAAATACCTCTGAATATTGAAAATATAGAAAATACCGGCAACAGCCCGATATCAACGTAAAGAGATATACCTGAATATGTCATATTAATGCAAGTAAAAAATGAACCGGAAGAATAATTTGTGGCAAACAAAAAAAGACGTGGAAGCCACGCCTTTTTTTGTTTTATTTTTAAAATCTAACTATAGTTCTTTAAGTCCCGAACGTCTTTTGGGCGCCGATTTAGCCGACAAATCAACAGAACCCTTAACCGCGTCGTCAGGAGAAGGCTCCAGATTACCATATGCCGCCTGAAATAAATCCTCTTTCTCCACATCCGCGGAGAAAGACTGATCAATATCTTCTCTGACAGTACTTCTGCGGCGGCTATAAGTCGCAAACGCGGCATCGGCAAAACCTTTGGAAACACTATACAAGAATTCGTTGAGTACGTTGGCCATACCCTTTAACATATACTGTTTTCTCTTGATAGTGGTTATATCAATATCAAGAATGAGACCGGGCTGAATATGATGCGGATTAACAAGATATACGAACTCGTTAAAACGCTTAGCCATAAAATTAAGCCTCTCATCAAGAATAACGCGCTCAACCGGGTTCTGGTAACCGTGCATAGTAGCGAGCATTTCTTTAAGGTAAACAAGCTTGCCCTTGAGGTTCTTTATTCTGTCCTCATAGGTTCTGTTGTTTTTTTCAACAAATGACTGCTCATTATACATCTCGCCGATTTCGTTCCAAAGAATAGATTCGGGATCTGACTCCCTCATTTTCTTTTCGCGTCTCCATTCTTTGTTCATAAGGCGCGATGTCAGGTCGTCAAAATCTTTCAGAGCTCTGAAACGTTTTTTGGACTCATAGTAAGCATGGGTTACTTCCCAAAGAGCGGTTATCTCGGTGGTGAAAGCAGCCATCTGTTTGTCGTATTCTTTTTTAATCTCGCGAAGTTGATTTTGATCAAGGTACTGGACTTTCATTTCATAGCGTTCATCCGGAAGAATAGTCCTGTCAACTTCTTCATATTCTTTTATATAGCACAAGCGCGCGTTTTTCATGTTATCGCAAACCTGATAACCGAGCCTGCTTGTATCAAGAATCGAGGTTATTGAATTAACACATGTGTTATATCCCCTGTTCCTGATATTCTCTTCGTCTATGATGAACTTGATATTTTCGCGGAGGTTCAATGGGTCATAATCATCAATATCAATCTCCGCGCGCAAGCCTTCTATTTTATCAAGGAAGCGTTTAGCCATAATGGTATATCTTCTTGATTTTTCGTCTTCTTTGTCGTCATCGGTGAAATTATCGATACGTTTGATTCTCTCAAACATTTTTTCGCTTGCCGTAAGCTCGTTTTTGCCCTGATCCACAAGTTCATCGTTAAACTGCTGAACCTGATGGTCAATGAGTTCCTGAACATGTTTCTGTATGGCATCCTTCATCAAAGATTCGACGGTAGTCTGATAATGATACATCGGGCTGATCAATTCGCTTTCGAGAATATTAATAGAAAGCTTAACATCATAAACATATTTAGGTTTAAATTCATTGTCCTTAAAAATACACTTCATTATGGCATAAGCGTTTTCACCGCGTACAAAGGCACCAACGTCTGTTTTTTGACGCAGAATTGAGTTGGTTTCGGTTTCAAGGTCGTTCATGCCTCTCTGTATATGACCTTGCAAGTGACCGTACATATTTACTATAGATTTTTCAATCTCGCCTGTGTGAAACTTGTCGGCGCCGCCTATCTTATCAAGGATCTCTATAATTTCTTTTGGAGTATAACGCGCGAGCCCCTTCATTTCTTCCCTGTCGGTAAAATCGCGCATCTTTTTGACGAACTCATCTTCCATAGTAACGGTATAACGGTTGAACATATTCACATATGTCTGGTTAATATAGTTATACAGTTTCTCTTTAAGGCCTCCCATGACATCTAATTTTTCCAAAACATCCGGAGGCAGTTTGCTTATGCCGTGATTCATTATCTTATCTACAGTTTCATCCAATATAAGTCTTGCCTCGGCAACTTTATCACGCCCCTCTTGCGCGTATGCTTCTCTTGAACCGACAGCACTCGGAATAGTAGGGTGAACCTTGTTAGGGCTTTTAGGAAATTGCGCTGCTCCCATAAGAGAAATCCTCCTTTTTTTCTTTAAAAACGCTTATCCGCATATCCAATGCAACTTCTATATAAATAATAGAAAGTTACACTAATCATAAGAAAGCGATAATGTCAAGATATATTTTTCCGCCATATAATATTTTTTCATCAGATATAGCCTATTGTTCATTATCGGCACGACCGACGACGTTTTTTAGCGTCTGCCGCTAAAAAACTACTCCATATATCTGAACGAATAATTACCGGCACGAAAAACTTCCCCGTTTTCGAGGTATTTTCCATGTTCTCCGTTCACAAAGGTAATGAGAGAAGGAGCGCCGGATACGATATCGGCCTTTATCTCTTTATTATGTCTCACCGCAACTATTTTGAACGGCATTTTTACATCTAACTCGGGAATCCTTAATTGGTTCCCCATCTTGCTGCCGACCTGTATTTCTTTGAAGCCGTACCTTGTCATATCAAAGCCTTCGACATTTGGCCTTATCATATCGTGATTCCAATATTCAAGGCTGCCCTTGACTTTCAACTGCGACGCTCTTCTCTTGAGAATGAGAAACAAAATCAATAAAGGCAAAAGCAGTAAAAGAGGAGCAATGATATATTCTATAGGAATCTTTTTCTTGAAATCGGCTTTTGCGGTGTCAATTATCTCAACCACCTTATTAGGATCACTCTGTTTAGCGGGATCGACATCGACAATGACAGCTTTTTCGGATACCTGCCTGAGGCTGCTCTCAAGTTCCTGTCTTTGAGCAAGTTCCTGTTCCTTAACGGCTTGCTTTTGGGCGGTCTGCTGCTTAGGAGCCGCTTTGTCTTTAAGTTCCTGATAATTAATAAGGTATATCCACCAGTCCCTGCCCTCGTATTTGGTCGCTATATCTTTAATATTCATTCTATCGGTTTTTACCGTTGGAGGCGGATCGTCAAGGCCGTCGGTCATAACAACAAGGGATAGTTCGCGCCCGCCGCCGTCGGTCTGGAGTTCTTCGGCCTTCGCAAAAAGTTTCTCAAGCATGCGGTGCGTATGCGTCCAAAGCCCTGTGGCAGGAATGGTTGTTATAAAATTTTTCGCCGTTTCACGGTCGTTTGCGTTATTAATCAAAACCGTATCATAAAACTTTACATCCGTATCAAAGGTAGCCAAAGTCAGCCTGTCGCCGTCCTTCAGGGTGTCAATATAACGGTTTATGCTCTGTCTGACATCCGATATAATATCGCGCCCGCCGGAACCGGCCATACTGTAAGATGTATCCAATACGAGAATTACATCCGTCTTGTCTTTTGAAGTTCCGCGATCAGAACCGCAAGTTAGCAGGAACAGCATCAAGCAACTCAACAATCCTCTTTTCATAACGCAAAACCTCTCTGTTTCAGACTATCGACAGATAGCAATTTAACATAAATATGAGCAAAAGTCAACCAATTAATCGGAATTATCAATACTCCGTATAATTTTTCTCTGATTTTATATACTTGCGGAAATTCATCTCAATTCGACGTTCAACGTCTATGTACTCGCTCATCAAAATAAAAAACCACATGAGCGTATCTTCCATAGTCTCTATGGCTATGTACGTTTTTTCGCGCCAATTCTTTATGATAAGCCCCTTGCTTAGAATCACGAGTATATCAAATTCGCAATCCGGATCGATATTTTTGTTGCGGTAGTAATTCAAAATGTCGTTTTTTATGTCCCTTATTGAATCCCCTCCGTCACCCGCTACAATGAAAGCCGGAATGCGGAATTCCTCTTCGTCATCCTCGGCGGCATATCGTCTGACTTTTTTTACGTTCACAACGCGCCCCAAGGCTTCCAGCAATAACTTCTTGTCAACAGTCGGAACAACGTAACAGCTGGCGTAGATAAGCTCAAGCGGCACATAGCCTTCCATTATTGAAACGATATCGGCGCAATAACTCTTAAATATCAGAAAATCAGCCCCCTCGGGAGCGAATCCGTTTTCGTCAACAGGGACGGCCTCTGCTACGCTCAAACCGGCAGGGACGATTTTAGAGAAAGCGCCCATGACATCTTTTTTTTCTATTCTATCTGTCTTTACCTGATTTTTTGCGAGTTTCTTTTCGGTTTTACCTGAAGGGGGGGCGGTTTTTGCCGCCTTCTTTTTGGTCAAACTTTTTTGCATATCTTCAAAATATCTGTTCAGCATTGCTTTCTCCAATCTTTCATATCACTAACCGTAAAGCGGCTTTTATTTTCAATATATTTTCGATACCGGCTGCTAAAATTATTCGGCAAGCGCTATATGAGGATTCGCGTAAAAGAAATTCAAAATATCCGCCGCGCTTTTACCCTCCATTGCCATGCGCCTCGCGCCCCACATACAGAGACCGATTCCGTGGCCGAAGCCCCTGCCTGTGAAATTCCATCCGTCACGATCCTTTTTAACGCTAAACAGGTTGCTCCTTATTTTATTCCAACCGAACGCGAAACCGGCTCTCGACAAAAAAAGCGAGGCGCCCATGCGCCTGCTCCCGTTTTTTGCCGAAAAAAGCAGCGCGCCTACCCTGCCGTCCCTGTATTCTGCCGTCACATCTTCAAGACCGGCTGCGCCCGTCAAAGCCTCCAATTGGGAGGCGGTAAAAGAAACGCTCCAGTTAAAATCATTCGAGGCGGCGCAGAAGTCTTCCGCGCCGCGCCTGAAATTTAAGGCGGCAGCCCCGCCCCAATAAGATTCGGGACCGTTGAGAATCCCGCCGCAGGCCGTGTGAAAAAAACCGCTTACCGGTTTTCCGTCGGAGCCTATCATTATTTTTAGTAAATCACGCCGTTTTTCAGGCAGATGCGAAAGCCCCTGAAAATTCGCGCAATGCGTAAGGTCGCAAAAATCATAACTCTTTTCGGGATGCCTGTCTTTCTGCGCGGCTATGTAAGAACAGACGGCTGTCTCTACGGCTGAAACAAGTTCGTTCTTCCAGCCCGGTACGCCCCGATACGCATCCGCCGGCCTGTCGGAAAGGAAATCGCCCAACTCACTCTTTGCCGTCGCGCGCGCGTATTCTGCGGTTTTTATGATTGCGGCAAAAACAAGCGCGCCGCCCTCTGAGCTTATTTCAAGATTACCGCTGTAAACGCGCGAAAACGAGGCGTTGTCCTGATCAATATGCACTGTGTAACGATCGGGGAAGAAAACCTTTACGCGCGCGCCTTCCGCCAAGGGTTGGCCGCCTGCCCCGCTTACAATTACATTGCTGCCCGAAGCGCGGAAGATTGCCTTTCCCGGAATGTCGTATTTCCTTTCGCCGGCAAAGATGATTCCCTGTTCGCCGGAGAGAGCTATTTCGACCGGAGCGTATTTCGAAAGTATACCGATTTTCAGTTCAGAGGCGAGCGGGTAAAACAAACCGGCGCTTATTTCGGTAAGGGGAAACGCTGATACAAGACAAAAGAAAAATAAAAACGCCCCCCTTTGCATCAATTATTCTTACTTTTAAGCCTGTTAAGGTTTTCAAGTATAACCTTGTTTTCCATATCAAGTTCGTTGGCTTTCCTGTAATAGGCGAGCGCGCTCTTGTAATTTTCGGCCGCCTCTTTTTCATCGCCTGATGACTCCTGAGACGCGGCAAGTTTTTCAAGGCTGACGCCGATATTGTTTGTGACCTCCGCGGATGCAGCGTTGAGCGCAAGCGCGACGCTGAAAGCCGTGTTCGCGTCGCCGTATTTACCGAGATGCATCAGGGCCATACCGAGCGCGTTGTACGAGGCAAAGTTTTCGGGATCGATCGAGTTGGCCGTTTCCAAAAGTTCTTTGGCCCGCCAAAAATTTTCCCTTTTTAAAGATGCCTCGCCGAGAACATAAAAGAGCATAGCGTTCCTTTCAATCTGGAGTCCTTTTTTCGCGCATGCCTCGGCGTCGTTCAGTCTGTTTTTTTCAAGAAAGAAGAGCGAAAGGTCAATATATGGGTCTATCGACTTGTTCTTCATGTCTATGCAGCGCTGGAGATGAATCACGACCGGATCGGCGTTACCGAGCTTCCAGTGGTTGTGGGCGGCAAGAAAGCGTATTTTATAATTAGGAGCGTCGTTATCAAGGTCTTTTGAAACGTCAAGCTCTCTCGCGAGTATCGCAAGCGACTCCTGATACTTGCCGTTCTCATAAAGTTTAAGAGCCTCTTCGTATGAGGCGGCGAGAGGAGCCACAATAAAAAGAAATAATAGGGTTACGGCTATTTTTTTCATCTTGTTACCTCTATTGCATAAATCCGTTTTGACATTTTCAATTCTCCGTTTTAAATGTTGTCGCAACTCTCATAGAGTATAAAGGCATTTCGCAAGGCAAGTAAATTTAAAAATTTTTCCGTTTTTTTATGTGTCTTCGTAAAAACTACAAGAAGTGTGACCTCGTCTACTATGATGATTTTGTCATATTACGGCAATCTCATTATTAATCCCGCAAACACCCGATTGGAACAATACACACTCCATCGTTCCGTTTATAACCCAATTCACCGGCAGTCAGTACCATCAGGAAAGACGGCTCTTTCATTTTATCTAAATTAATCTTGCTACGCAGTGTTTTTAAATTTTCCGCGGCAGTTTCGATCTCTTTCGCGCCCATCTTTACTTCGACAGCGCCCCAGCGTCCGTCTTTTAAATGAACGATTGCATCGGCTTCCAGACCGCTTTTGTCGCGGTAATGGAACACCTCGCCGTCAATTGCCTGCGCATATACGCGCAAATCGCGAATACACAGCGACTCAAACAACAAGCCGAATGTATTAAAGTCAGATAGAAGATGACTTGAGTTTGCGCGGAGTACAGCGGCGGCAATAGACGGATCAACAAAGTGCCTTTTGGAAGTAGTACGCAAAGCGGTTTTTGAACGCATAGCCGGATTCCACGCAGGCAGGTCTTCTACTACAAATATGCGACGCAGCGCGTTAAGGTAAACAGATATGGTCTTTTCGGAAATGGTTTCTTCATCTCCCTCAATATCCCTGTGAATTGTTGTAATGTTTGCCGCCGTAGACACATTACGCGCCAACGAACGCATAAGTGCGCGAATACGCGCGGGACTTTTTTGAACATCATCCACACGGGACACATCAATATTAATCACCGCGTCCACATAGTCATACACTTGCCGCAGAGCCACAGATTCTTTTTTCCCGACAGCAGCCGGCCAGCCGCCCCGGATTAACGCAAAGGCTAATCTTTCAATCGTAAGAGAAGAAAAGCCTTCAACATCAGCAGTCCTGTCAAAAAGGGATTTTAAAGAAATCGTTCCATTCGATTCCAATGATTCAAACAGGGACATGGGACGCATCAATATCCGTGAAATACGACCGGTGCCCGTATGCCGGACAGCATTGTCTTTGGGTACGGCAGAACCGGTTAAGATAAACTGACCGGTTTCCACACGTTGATCTATCGCAAACCGAACCGCGTCCCATAGTACGGGAGCCATCTGCCATTCATCAATAAGGCGCGGAGCGTCTCCCTTTAATAAGAGAGAGGGTTTTGTGTCAGCCGCTTTCAGATAGGAAGCTGTGTTGTCGGGATCTTGCATATAGAGAGCGCTGGCGGCTTTCTCTGAACCTGTTCTTGTTTTCCCGCACCATTTAGGCCCCTCGATAAGTACCGCTCCGGAGGCTTCTAAGGCCAAATCTAAAACTCTATCCGCTATACGGTTTAAATATTTCTGTTTAAAGGAAGTTCCCATGTGTTTACAATAATTTTCAACTTCCGATTTTGTCAAGTATTTACTTCTTAGTTTGGCAAGTATTTACTTCCGACTTTGGCTTATTTTTGCTTCCGAGTTTGGCAATATTTTCTTAACCATCCGCTGCGGGCAAGGCTGGGCGATAGACGGGCGGCAGGTTTGAGGACCTTACGGCGTGCCAAAAACTTATTAGCGCCCGCCTGTGCCGCCGGGAACTTTTTTATTGTTGACACCTTCAATATTTCCGGCTATGTTTCTTTATATTGCGGCAATTAGCCCTATCTTCTCAAATACCGGAGATTCCCATGAAACGCTCCCCTTTCTTTATGGTTGCTTTCTTCTCTCTCTTCTTTCTTGCTCTGACCCCTGCCAAAATATTTGCTCTGCAGGCCGAAGCTGTTCTTGGCGAACCTTTCGGCGTTTGCCGTATCGAGCTTCCGATATCCCCGGCAGAAGAAAAAATGATCGGCCAAGGGCAAAGTTTCTACGGCTTTGAAATTTTTTACCAAGCATCGGTTTACGAAACCAACAAACGCGCTCTGTACCCCGCGTGGCGCCTCAACGATAAACGATCGGCGGATTCTCGCGAAAGAATGCTGCTGTTTCTTTTTAACGGTCAAGATGAGTTGGATGTGCTCCTTTCCAGAACAGGCGTTGAGCCGTTTAAAGAAAAAATAAAGGTTAAACCCGTTAAAGATGAAACGCGGCGCAAGGAGCTGATAAAAAAATGGTGGGATGCCTATCTTCTGAAACTTAATCTTATCCATGATCTGGATTTTTACGACCCTTCGGTTGAATTAGGCATCGCCTCCATGATAGGCCGGCGATTAGGCTTGCCATTGGATGACCTTGCAGCCATAATCGAAGATTACGATAGCGAGTTTGACAGAGTCTTCGGCCTGCTTCTTGGAACAGAATCGATTCGTCTGGCTATGCAAACCCGCACCATGCTGGAAACAAAAAGCAAAAGCGAGCCTGCCGATCAAAACCTTCCTGCCGCAGTGTTGCCTCCGGATATGCCTGTACCTTCTTTCGATGACGGCAAGGTCAAGGTTGAACCTTTAGCTATGCGTGTGCCTCAGGAATGTTTTTACCTCCGTTTCGGCTCATTTTCAACTTTTCTGGAAGCAAGAGACTTTCTGGATCGCTGGGGTATGATCTTTCGCTCCGCATTGTCTTCGCGCAGCGTTGATTACGATATGGCCAAACGCATAGAACGCCAGCTTGCCTTAAAGGAAACGGCTCTGAGCCGCTATTTCGGCGGCAGCGTAATTAAAGACGTGGCAGTCATAGGTACGGATACATTTTTACGTGAAGGCGCGGCAATAGGCGTCCTCTTTCAGGCGAAGCAAAACTCTCTCCTGAAGAAACAATTAGATTCTCTTCGCAGCGATATTCTGAAAGAAAATCCTTCGGTTCTGGAATCTTCCGTCACAATAAACGGACGCGAGATCTCCTTCCTGTCATCCCCGGGTAATGAGGTGCGCTCCTTTTATGTACAGGACGGCGATTTTCATTTAGTCACCACGTCAAGATGGATAGCGCAAGCCTTTCTCGCAACGGCAGAGGCATCAGACCAAAGTTTGGGCAGCCTGAAAGAATTTCGCTATGCCCGCAGTCAGATAAATTCATCCGAAAAAGGTATCTTCGTTTACCTGTCCGATCCTTTCTTTCGCAGCTTGGTCGGCCCCGCCTATCGCGTGGAAATGACGCGGCGCGCGCAATCCGCCGCCGAATTGCAGATGCTGGCTCTGACCCGTTTGGCAGCCTTGCAGGAAGGGTCAGAGCCTTCCATCCCATCCATGATAGAAAAAGGATTTTTACCCAAGGGATTCGGCATACGCCCCGACGGGTCGCGCCCGACACTTGAGGAAAACGGCGCGGCGACAGACAGCAAACGAGGAGCTTTGGGGTCTTTTTTGCCCATCCCCGATATGACAATAGACAAAATAACCTCCTCGGAAGCGGAGGCCTACGAAGATTTTGCCGACGCCTATAGCGGCATCTGGACTAATATGGACCCTGTTTTCGGCCTGCTGAACAACGAAAAAAAATTTTTCTCAGGGGAACGATTGGAACTCAGGTTGAGCATAAGCCCCTACGCTAAATCACGCTACCGCAATTTGGATAGTTTCCTGGGAAAGCCGGCGTCTGACCGCATGACCTCAATCTCCGGCGACCTTGTTTCTATGGAAGCGCAACTGTCGAAAGAACTCGTCGGGGAATTGATCGGGGATGATGAAGACGATGACGATGATGATATGAATACGGCAAAGACTGTAAAGAAACCTTCTTCCTTACGAATTTTCGGCGGGTTACGGGATATGGATATCCCTTGGTCAATCCGGCACGGCGCAATGGGCGCAATGTCTGTGGGACCGGACTCTTGGGAAAAAATTGCGGCTCGCTTTCTCAGGTTTTATGCCGGTATCACGATTCCTCCGGGTTTCAATGAAAAATATTTATATATTCCTGAAATTAAAACAAAACCGGATGCCAAAGGATATGCAAAGCTGAAAAATCCTTTTTGGGATGACGAAAAAGATAATCCGGAAAATGAACTCTGGACGCGCCGTTTTGGCTCGTACTATATACTCGGCACGGGACGAGCGCTTTTGGAAACCGTTTCACCAAATATTCGCATTGAAAAAGCGGATTATCCCAGTCAGGCATCTCTGAATCTGGGAGACCTCAGTAAAAGCCGTTTGGGAAATTTTTTACGCGCAGAAGCTTATGTCAGGGACCGCCGCATATCCGCGGGTAACGCCCTTCTTCTTCATGCATATCAACAACAACTGCAGCCTCGTGATTTGGATGAAGCGTTAAAGGCAGTACAGGGTCAGAGCCTGATATGTCCTCTTGGAGGAATTTTTGTTACAGCCGGCCAAGATCAGCCGGATCGCCGGAAGTCAACAGCCTGGAACGAAGAAACATTATATCAAACCAATCAATTGCCCAAGACATACCGCCAGGCAATTTTAGAAGAGATGAAAAGCATGCGGCTGGAATTTTCCATTGATCCGGACACACTTAAAACTCGCTTGGAAATTCGGACTAAATAGAAATAAATTTGAAAAATGTTGGCTCTGACCCTTTAAACTAATAGAGGATTTATGTAATGCATACAATACGCTGCCGCGAATAACGGGCAGGTTTTTCAATATTAAAAGTGTGATTGACAACTTTAACGCTGCTTCGGCGAATTGAAATCTCGGGTAAAGCAATGATAATTGACATGACAATCATAATCGTTTATCTCTTGCTGATAAATGTCGTGGGCATCTGCTCCTCAAAAGTCTCGGATATGAAATCCTATTTTCTCGGCGACAATAAACTGCCCTGGCCCGCGGTCTGTCTTTCCATAGCGGCTACCGAAACAAGCGCCCTCACCGTCATATCATTGCCCGGGCTTGCCTATGTAAGCGGAATAGGTTTTCTCCAAATAGCGGCAGGGTATATTATAGGCCGGGTACTCGTAGCTGTTTTTCTGATTCCTCAATACTACGACGGGAAGCTCCAGACCGTTTATGAATATCTGCAAATCAAATTCGGCGTAATGCCGAGAACTTTGGTCTCGGTCATGTTCCACATAACAAGGCTCATTGCCGACGCGATACGCCTTTTTGCCACATCAATCCCGCTTGCCATGCTCATGGGCATCGATTACAGACTTGCCATACTTATAATAGGGGCAGCCACGCTTGTTTACACCTTGTGGGGCGGCATTCGTTCGGTTGTAATAATAGACAGCATACAATTTTTTCTATATCTATTCTGCGCTCTTATCACGCCGCCCCTTGTCTGTTACCTTATGGGTTTATCTTTCACCGATGTTTTTTCGGCTATTCCGGCCGCTCAACTCGGCATCTTCGAAAACACAGGCAGCTACAATCCTTTGGCCGGCGTCATCTGCGGAACATTACTTTCGGTGGCCTCTCACGGAACCGACCACCTCATGGTACAGCGGGTTCTGTCATGCGCAGGCAAGCGGGAAGCGAAAAAGGCGATGGTATGGAGCGGAATAATAGTTTTTTTTCAAATAGCCCTTTTTCTCTTGGCCGGGCTTTTCATAGCGCAGCTTTTCGGAGGCCGTTACTTTGACAAACCCGACGAAATCATGCCGGCCTTCATAATAGGAAACGTTCCCGCCGGCATCAGAGGGCTTATGCTTGCGGGGATACTTGCTGCGGCCATGTCTACGTTTAGCTCAACAATAAACTCATTGTCGGCCTCGACCGCCATAGACATTTTGCGGATAGATAAAAAAAATCTATCCCCCGAAAACCAACTGAAGATTTCCAAGCTGATATCGCTCTTTTGGATGATTGTACTGATTCTATCAGCGACGCCTTTCGGCGATACCCGAAGCTCTCTCGTTGAACTGGGTCTGAGCGTATCGTCTCTTGTTTACGGAGGCGTACTCGCCATATTCTTAGAGGCGCGCTTCTACAAAAATATGTCCGATAAGGCGGCAGTTGCCGGAATGCTCGCCGGAATAGCCGCAACAATTGTCCTGACTAACCTTTTCAATATTTTCTGGACATGGTACATACCCATAGGATTGTGTACCGCTCTTACGGTCAGCTTTTTTCTTGACAAAATTATAAAGCAATTGTATCGAAAACCGACATGAAATTAAAAGAACCCGTTACCTTAATAAAGAATAAAGAAAATGGTTCTCTCCAGCCGGATTACCTGATTGAAAACAATGACCTGACCGTCTATGATAACGCGTCTATAATTCTCAGCAATCACGACCGGCTCGAATTATACACCGGAACAAACTGCGATATAGAAATAATATCCTGCCGCGATATTACAATATACTGTAACAGCAAGTGCAATATACTCGTACGCGACCAATGCGATATAGAAATATTTTCGGACGACCACTGCAAAATAGTATTTTGCGGCAATCTCGCAAGCGGCGGACGTATTGTATGCGGCGATAATTGCCACATTATATGCTGGTCAAATGTAGAGATTGAGGCCGGCAGCAATTGCACGATTGACTGCGATGCCGACTGTAATATTGAATGCCGCGATAATTGCTCAATAAAGGGAAATAATCCCAAGTATAGTTTTTCCGTTTGCTGCCTCGACGACTGTTCAATAATCTGCAACAAATGGAGCAAAGTAGACGCGCGTTACAATTGCAATATTACAAGAATAGACGATAACGGTATGCCTGTAAAAGAGCCGCCAAACTGTTCATAGCAAAATACTTCTCCGGTAATTTTTGCTCTAAAAACCAAACTAAATTGTTGACATTTAGATGTTATTTCTAATCATTTAGTAAATTAAGTAAATTAAAATTCAGGGAGGTATCATGAAAAAGTATCTTTTAACAGCCTTAATATTCAGCCTTGCTATGTTCGCCTGCAAACAAGAGGAACCCAAACAGCCCGTCGACTCCAGTCCTGCAATAGTCGGCAAATGCGCCAAATACGCCGTTAACGTATATAAAGACAAAGAACGCACAGCTTGGCGCGCGACTCTTTCCAAAGCGGAAAAAGTTGACCTGCTTTCGGTAGAAATAATAACAAACAACAAAGGAGCGGTTGCCGAAGTCGCTCTCGTTAAGTTGAGCGACGGGTCGGAAGGCTATCTTGAAACAAAGCACCTTGCAGACAGGGCCGTAGTGTTTACGACCGACACCAGCGCATACCAAAGAAACAATACCGGCAGCAGGGTAACCCTAACCATACCCGCCGGAACTTTAGGCTTTGTCATTGAAGAAAAAGCCGAATGGCTGCAGGTTTATCTCGGACAAATAGACAACGTATGGAGAAATCAGGAATGGGTCAACAGCGGATTCAGCACAGAGGCCGACCTGATAACCGAAGCCAAACTCTATGAAGAGGCGCTTGCCGTTCTCAAAAATAAGGATGCCAAAGAATCCGACAGAGGAGCGGCAATCAAGAAATTAGATGGTTTGAAAACATCGGCGCTGTTCTCTGAAAAAGCCGAAAACGCGCTCACCAGTCTTACCGGCCAGAAGGAAGACAGCAGTCCTGCCGAACAGAAAGAAGACGCCGACAGCGAAAAACCATAATCGGCGCTATAATATAGTTTGAAGGCTGTTACCAAAAGGCGGCAGCCTTCAAATTTTCCTCAACTACCTTATTGAATGAACTAACAGACCGTCGCGCAGCTTGGGTTCAAACCATGTTGATTTCGGCGGCATAATTTTACCGGCATCGGCAACACTCATAAGCTCGGCAATTGATGTCGGGTACATCGAAAAGGCGACCGCGTTTTCGCCCGAATCAATTAATTTCTCAAGCTCTTTTGTCCCGCGTATGCCTCCGACAAATTTAACGCGCTTATCGGTGCGCGGGTCGTTGATGCCGAGTATCGGCTGCAAAAGGTTGTCTTGCAGTATTTTCACATCCAATCCGTCTATCGGGTCATCCTTTATGGGGAACAAAGGAGTAAGGGTGTGCCAGCGCCCTTTAAGGTACATCGATACGTTGCCCCTCTTTGCCGGCATCTTAAAGCCGTCATCCTTCACGTCAAAAGAGCGGCGCAGCCTGTCAATAAACGAATCTTCGGTATGACCGTTGAGGTCCTTTACTACTCTGTTGTACGGCAAAACGGCAAGCTCGTTGTCGGGGAAAATAACCGCGAGAAAGAAATTGAATTCCTCATCGCCGGTAAAAGCCGGATTTGCTTCCCTGCGTTGTTTGCCTACCTTTACAGCCGAAGCTGCCCTGTGATGGCCGTCGGCTATATATAAAATATCGCCGGCAAAGGCTTTCTCAAAGGCCGCAGCAAGCTCCTTGTCTCTTATAACCCTTACGGTATGGCGGACGCCGTCAGCGGCGGTAAAATCATACTCAGGCTCAATAGCCATGCCGCGCTCAAAGAGATGTTTCTTTGAACCGTCCTCGCGGTAAATCAGAAAGACTAAGCCGGTATTGGCTTCGGAAATATCAACGTGAAGCGTTCTGTCTTTTTCTTTGTCTTCGCGCGTGAGTTCATGTTTCTTTACCCGCTCCGCTATATAATCGTCGATGCTCACGCAGGCCGCGAGGCCGGTCTGGGAGCGGCCGTCCATAAGCTGGGTATAAAGGTAAAGCATGGGTTCGTCGTCCCGAACCAGCGTCCCTTTTTCTATGAATTCTTGCAGGTTATCTCTCGCGGCGGCATAGACCGAAGGGTCGTATATATTCGTGCCCGGGGGCATTCCAATCTCGGCCTTTGTCACATGAAAAAAACTGTATTCATTGCCCGAGGCTATCGCGCGGGCCTCAGCCGAATCCATAACATCGTAAGGCAGCTCGGCCACCCTTTCAGCTAATTCTTTGACAGGCCTTATGGCATTGAACGATTTTATTAAAGCCATTTATTCCTCCGAAGGCGTATCCGCAATATAATAACGTATTTCCGCGATTAATAGAAATACGGCAACTTTATTTTTTATTTCGGGTAAATATTTATTTGAAATAACGAGGGGGATAATCAAATCCTACCTTGACCGCCTCAGACGCCCGGCGGAGGCTGAGGTTAATAGTATGCTGACAACAGAATTCGATTTAGACGAATACACAGAAGTAATCCGTATGGAAACCAAAGAAAGAGCTCTTGCAGAAGGCATGGAAAAAGTCCAAAACTATATATTAGACCTTATAGATCAGGGCTTGAGCGGAGAAGAAATAAAAAAGAAAATAGAGGAAATGCCGCGAAAAAATCACGGGTAACCGTAAACTGCCGCGCGTCCCTTTAATCATAGCGCAGCGCCTCAACGGGACGCAGCTTGAGTCCTGTACCGCCGATAATTTGGCGGACTTAAAAAAATACTTGACGCGCCGCTTCCTCTGCCTTTTTTCTTAACATAAATTAAATTTTGAGGCTTGGTGCGATGAAAACTATTGAAGGAAAACTTGACGCGTCCGGGTTGCGTTTTGCCGTAATAATATCCCGCTTTAACGAATTTATAACCAATAAACTTCTCTCGGGCGCCTTAGACTGCCTGATCAGAAACAATGTGGCGGACGAGAATATTACAAAGGTATGGGTGCCGGGAGCCTTTGAAATACCATCCGTCGCCCGCAAACTCGCCGACTCAAAAAATTACGACGCGGTTATATGTCTCGGAGCCGTAATAAGAGGAGCAACGCCTCACTTTGACCTTATATCGGCAGAGGTGACCAAGGGAGTGGCGCAGGTTGCCATCTCCTCCGAGATGCCCGTTATATTCGGGGTAATCACTACGGATTCCATAGAACAGGCCATAGAAAGGGCAGGTACGAAATCGGGGAATAAGGGATTTGACGCCGCTATGGGCGCGATAGAAATGGCCAACCTTTACCGTCAGTTATAAGCATGGGACAAAGGAGAAAAGCTCGCGAATACGCTTTGCAGGGGCTTTATATGTACGAAGTCAGAAAACATGAAAATACGGATGTCCTTGAAACCGTAAAATCGTTGGCCTGGGTGGACGGCAATATCTCCGAAGATACACGCGGATTTTCGGCAAGTTTAATAGAAAAAACCATTGCCGGAATTGACAATATAGACGCGCTGATAGATAAATACTCAAAAAACTGGGAACTCGCGCGCCTTAGCGCCGTTGACAAATCGATTCTCAGGATGTCTATATGCGAATTATTGTACACCTCTGTTCCGGCGGCTGTGGCAATAAACGAAGGGATTGAACTCGCGAAAACTTACGGTGGGGACGCTTCGTGGCAGTTCATAAACGGCATCTTGGACTCTATCAATAAAACAGAAACATCCGGAGAAAAATAATCTGTGAGACAAATAACGCCAAACGACGAAGACTCCCTGCAAACCAACAGAATAAATTCTATTGAAACCGACGCTTCGCGCCCGCAAGGACAATCGAATAAAAAAATAGTAGTTATAACATCCGCTATTGCCGTACTATCAGTCGCGGCGCTTATAATAATCATAACGCTTTCCAAAAAGGATCCGAATTTTCTGTCGCAAATCCGCGGCGACGACAAAAGCGCAAGCAGCGCAAGCGTCGAAAACTCTCCGGTTGACTCGTCTTTCAGAAGCACCATGACATCCGACAATGAACATATAAAACGCGGCATTGAATCATATCACAAAAAATACTACAGGGACGCTGCCGGAGAATTCAACGAGGTTCTCGAATCGGCCGCGAGCGACAAAGACAAGGC
>Ga0082212_10003163_pt1 | contig 23509 bp, 18 predicted proteins | sample TergutNt197P3_FD_71548 | JGI IMG/M metagenome (GOLD analysis project Ga0082212, IMG submission 71548) | Neocapritermes taracua P3 segment gut microbial communities from Petit-Saut dam, French Guiana - Nt197 P3 | ecosystem: Host-associated > Arthropoda: Insects > Digestive system > Gut ... | reverse complement strand
GTATACTGGCGGGGTTTGATTGTTACCGTCTCATTGGTAAAATTTGCCGGGGGGGCAGAGATACCGGCATTAACGGTAAACCGATCGGGGATAAGTTTATATGTTGCTCCAATTCCCAGGTTCAACGCCATGTTAAAAGACGAATTTTCGGTTGGGTTATTGGTGTTCACCCCGGTATAGGCATGAGACAAGCTTGTTGCCGTGGTGTTTATAAGGATAGACCCGGGGTTGTATTCGGTCACCATTTTGGTACGTGTTTCGGTATATTGATCGCTGGAATACGACCTGAACGTAAACGGCAGGCTGGCGATAAAGCCAAGCTTAAAGCCGTCGGCGACTTCTTTGGTAATCACATACGCTGGTGTAATGGTGTTGGTAATGTCCGTCCGTTCGTTTATAAGAAGTGTTACATCGGTATCCGTTACGGTACGGTCTACATATTCGGTCTTCTGGTTGACATGACCGGCATTCCAACCGACCGTTCCGTTATATGTACCGCCAAGACCGATATTATCGGCGCTGTTGCTCCATGCATTCCCGCTGATGCCGTACTTCAGTTCAACGGTCGCGGACGCGCCGCCCTTTGTTTTAAGGTCAAGCTTTGCGCCAATATCCCCGTAGGGGTTAACATACCCGTTGTTATATCCCGCTCCATAGGTTGTAGTTACATTTCCCCGCTGGCCGTTAACAACAGAATAATTACTGAATTTGTCGATCTGGGAATTGATAACCGCTCCCAGGCCGAAATTTGCATAGGGGCGCAGACCCATATCATCGCCCAGCTTTATTTCCGTACCCCAGCCGATATACGGCCGGATAAATCCGCCGTTCACCGAAAATTCGTCGACCTTGTTATTGTAGGTTACTGTGCCGCTCAGGTTGTCTACCACAGAAACAGTTCTGACAGTGCTTTCGGCACCGGCATGGCGGTTATTGTACAGGGATTCGTGGAAGCCAATTTTAAATCCGTTTCCTCCCACGCCAAACAGGAGTTCAATATGGTTGTTGCTGTTTACCCAACCAGGGACATATGTTGTCGTTTCCGTATAAGAGGTTTGCTCCTGCGTGGTGGTGTTCCAGGTCGCCTGCTTGCTGTTGGTATCAGCTGCGCCGGTAACCTGCACTATGTTCCCCTGGTACCATGCGCCCAAGTATACCTTTTCGCTCAGGTTCCGGGCATACCCCATGTTCAGCTTGCCGGAAGCGGGGTTACTCACAGTACCGCTGTTAATATCACTGGATACTGTAAGCGCGTTGCCGGTAATAAAACCGAACCATTTGTCGAACTTTACCGTCGAAAACCGCGCCACATCCATATAGTTGTCAACATCGGTTTTGAAAATTCCGGCGGTGGCTGTCCTGGTGTCTGATGTCAGCGAGCCCAAATTGTTCTGGGAACTCTGGGCGGCGACAGGCCAGGCTACCGCCATGGCGGCTATTGCCCCAATGAGCATAGCCTTGTAACTTTTTTGCATGTCCATCTCCTTGTATTTGATTTTCCGGGCGTTTGCCCGAGGTCTAGTTGGTTAATATATCCATAATTTTAAAAAAATTCAACATTTCGCGGCATATTTCGTATGAAAACGGCAAAATATTGTTTACTGTTGGATTAGTTGACAAATCGGAATAATCCCCTATACTAAATAGTATATTGAGAGTGAAACTGTAGTTGAATTGCCGAATATATCGCAACAAGGGGCGCCGGGATGAATATTAAACAGACTTTAACGTTTCTGATCAGCCTGCTGGTTATAACTTCTTCGCTGGCAGTTGGTATTTTGGCCATAATCATGGCTTCCCAGATGATTGAGCAGAATACCGAAGAATGGATGCATAACGAAGCGAGCATCGGCGCCCTCTTGGTCGCCTCCTCTATCGATAACCACTTTGACATCCTTCGGGAATTGGCAAATACGGGGTACATACGGGGGATGGACTGGGACACCCAATATGAAATGCTCTTTCCCTATACCCAGGATATGGATATTGACGATATGGCCATCATAGACCTGGACGGCAACGCGCGGCACCTGAGCGGCGGCACCGTCAATATCCGGTCGCGGGACTATGTTCAGCGGGCTTTGCGGGGAGAAATGTCCCTTTCCGAGGTAATTTCACCGGATGAGAGCGCCGTAAAGCTGGATTACCCCATAATGAATTACGTTGTGCCGATCAGGTCGGAAGGCAGAGTGGTGGGCGCGCTGCTTGCCCGCGTTAACGCGCTGGGCTTAACGGATGTCGTCTCCAACATCAAGGCAAGGGGGCACAGCTACGCCTACCTGTCCAATACCCAGGGCCGGATTATCGCCCACACGACAAGGCCCGACCTGTTAATGAAGAACCCCATAGAAATGGCGAAAACCGATTCAACGATGTCTTCCATTGCCCATACGACGGAATACATGATCTCCCACACAACGGGAGGGAACTCCCAATACACGATGAACGGCAATAAAATGCTGTGCGCTTTCGCCCCTGTCGGAAATCAGGACATGATTTTGGTCCTTACCGCCGAGCTGAGTTCGCTCATGACCGAAGTAACCCGGCTCCGCAACCTGATATTTATCATCGTGGCGGCTTTTGTGGTTATCGGGCTTTTTGCGGCGCTCAAAATTGCGGGCTTTATCGCCAAGCGGCTCAAAAATGTGGAAACGACGGTTACGCGGCTTGGCGGCGGGGATTTTTCCAAGGAACACAAAGTCCTTAAGAAAGATGAAATCGGCGCCATCGCAGCGGCGCTTAACAAGTGCATGGAGAGCATCAAGCATCTGGTAAAAACAATCAAGGAAAAGACTTCGTCGCTTTCGCAGATTGGAAAAGAGCTTTCCGAAAACATGGTCCGGACGAATGACGCGATGAACCTTATCGACGAAAACATGGTCAACATCAACAAGCGCATGGAATACCAAAGCGCTTCCGTTATAGAAACCAGTTCCACCATGCGGCAGATGATCTCCACCATCAGGAAGCTTACCGACAACGTCGAACTGCAGAGCGAAAGCGTATCGCAGTCTTCATCGGCGATTGAACAGATGCTGGCGAACATCGAAAGCGTTACGCAAACCCTTATACGAAACAGCGACGGGGTAAAGGTTCTGGCAAAGGCTTCCGATGTGGGCAGATCGGGACTGCAGGAAGTCGCCGCAGACATCCAGGAAATTGCCCGCGAATCTGAAGGGCTTCTGGAGATCAACGCGGTTATGCAGAACATAGCGAGCCAGACCAACCTTCTTTCGATGAACGCGGCGATTGAAGCGGCTCATGCAGGAGACGCGGGAAAAGGCTTCGCCGTAGTTGCCGACGAAATCCGCAAACTTGCCGAATCGTCCAGCGAGCAGAGCAAAACCATCTCGGCGGTTCTCAAAAAGATCAAGGAATCGATTGACAAGATAACGCAATCTACCAACACCGTCCTTAACAAATTCGAAGACATCGACAAGGGAGTTAAGACCGTATCCCAGCAGGAAGACAACATACGCGCATCCATGGAAGAGCAGAGCGTCGGCAGCAAGCAGATACTCGAAGCTGTCGGCAAACTCAACGACCTTACCCGCCAGGTAAAAGCCGGTTCCGCCGAAATGAGCGAAGGCTCCGAACAGATAATCCAGGAAAGCGAAAATCTCGAAAAGGTAACGTCCGAGGTTACCGCCGCCATAAAAGAGATGAGCAGCGAAACCGAGGAGATCAGCACGGTAATCAAGCGCATCAACGAAACGACGGGCCACAACAAGGAAAACATCAACGTCCTGATAGAAGAAGTCGGAAGATTCAAAGTCGAATAGCGCCGCCCCAATTGACCCACCGCATGCCAATGCCCCGACGGGGCGGGGGGCGCGGGTGTCAGGCACGATTTTTCGGCCTGGCACCAAACGGAGGTTTTTATGTTAAGGCAAGTTATGGTACCAAGTAAAGAAAATTCTACTATCTCAATTCCTTCTGAATTTTATGGAAGAGAAGTAGAAATTTTGGTATTTCCTTATAATAAACCAACAGTAAATCAAATCAATTATAGTATAAAGGATATTTTTGCCAAGCATCTGTATTCATTTACCAATTATAAATTTAACCGTGACGAAGCAAATGATTATGAGTAAAATCGCATTAGACAGCAACATTTTAATTTATAACCACAGCCTTGACCATGAGAAAAAAAGGTTAATAGCAATAGGTTTTTTCAATGAAATGCCTGTTGTTTCATCGCAAGTAATATCTGAGTATTTAAATGTAATGCGGAAAAAATTTAAAGTCGAAAAAAATGAACTAATGCAAATTTGTTCTTCATGGCTGGAAAAATGTACTGTTCAACCTGTTGTTTCTTCCACAATAAAACATGCTCAGAATTTGGTCGCAAAATATGATTTTCAATTATTTGATGGAATTGTGGTTGCAGCAGCACTGGAAGCAAACTGTGACATTCTATATTCCGAAGATATGCATGATGGGCTGGTTGTTGAAAAAACGCTAACCATTATTAATCCATTTAAGGAATAAGGCCTATTGCCCCTCACGCTACCGCATTGTCAACCGGGCGGAATTTGTACTAATATCGTACAGGGATAGGAGTACCAATGCCGAAAAGAACCGACATCAATACAATCATGATCATCGGGTCAGGGCCGATAATTATCGGACAGGCCTGCGAATTTGACTATTCGGGAACCCAGGCGTGCAAGGCGCTGAGGGGCCTGGGGTATAAAATCATTCTGGTTAACTCCAACCCCGCCACCATCATGACCGACCCCGTCGTTGCCGACGTCACCTATATTGAGCCGCTGAACGTAACCCGCCTTACCGAAATTATCGCAAAAGAGCGACCCGACGCCCTGCTCCCCAACCTCGGCGGGCAGTCCGGCCTGAACCTGAGCCTTGAACTGAAAAAAGCCGGAGTGCTGGACAAGTACGAGGTCAAAGTGATCGGCGTACAGCTTGACGCGATTGAGCGGGGGGAAGACCGCATCGAGTTTAAGAAAACGATGGACACGATCGGCGTCGAAATGCCAAAGAGTTTCGAGGCGCTGTCCGTTGAACAGGCGGCTTCGGCCGCAGCCGAACTGGGCTATCCGGTGGTGGTTCGCCCCGCCTACACGATGGGCGGAACCGGCGGCGGCATTGTGTACAACAAGGTTGAATTGCAGACCGTCGCCGGCCGGGGGATACAGGCGTCGCTTATCGGGCAGGTGTTAATCGAAGAAAGCGTTCTCGGCTGGGAAGAGCTGGAAGTCGAGGTCGTCCGCGACTCGAAGAACCAGATGATCGCGATCTGCATGATCGAAAACATCGATCCAATGGGCGTCCACACCGGCGATTCGTTCTGCGCCGCGCCCATGTTGACCATTTCGGAAGCATTGCAGGACAGGCTGAAAAAAATCGCGTTCAGCATCGTTTCGGCGATTGGGGTTATCGGGGGAACCAACGTGCAATTCGCCCACGACCCCGTTTCGGACAGGATCGTCATTATCGAAATCAACCCCCGCACTTCGCGTTCCTCGGCGCTGGCGTCCAAGGCGACCGGTTTCCCCATCGCCTACGTTTCATCGCTTTTGGCTGCGGGGCTTACCCTCGACGAGATACCCTACTGGAGGGGCGGCACTGGTGCCGCCAGCGGTACGCTTGAGGCATACGCGCCCTACGGCGACTACATCGTCCTCAAGTTCGCCCGCTGGGCATTTGAAAAATTCAGCGGCATAGAAGACCGGCTCGGCACGCAGATGCGGGCTGTCGGAGAGGTAATGAGCATCGGGCGGACGTTCAAGGAAACGTTTCAGAAGGCGATCCGCTCGCTGGAAACCGGCAGATACGGCCTCGGTTTTGCCAAAGACTTTAACGAACTGGGCGCGGAGGAACTGCTGCAAAAAATAGCCGTCCCGAACAGCGAACGGTATTTCGCCATTTACGAGGCGCTTCGCAAGGGCGTTGGCGTGGAGGAAATTCACGCCGTCACCAAAATCAAACGCTATTTTCTGGAGCAGATGGGGGAACTGGTCGAACTTGAAAATGAAATTTTGCAATATAAAAAACGGGTCCTGCCCGACGAACTTTTGGTGCGGGCAAAGAAAGACGGCTTTGCGGACAAGTACCTTTCAAAGCTGCTCGAAGTGCCGGAAGAATACATCCGGCTGCACAGAAAGGTCGCCGGAATAGAAGAGGAATGGGACGTTGTGCCGGTAAGCGGCGCGGATGCCGAATATTTTTACTCTACCTACAACGGCCTGGGCAAACTCGGCGGCGAACTGCGGGCGGCAAGGGAACGGCGCGGGGGCGGTGGCCGCCTGACCGGGGCGAAAGAGGGCAGGCGCGAAAAGGTCATCATCCTGGGCGGCGGGCCGAACAGGATCGGGCAGGGCATCGAATTCGACTACTGCTGCGTACATACCGCTTTTGCCCTGCGCGAGCTGGGTTTTGAAACGATAATGATCAACTGCAACCCCGAAACGGTTTCCACCGATTACGATACATCGGACAAGCTGTACTTTGAGCCGCTGACCGTCGAGGACGTTCTGTCAATCTGCCGGCACGAACAGCCCCTGGGAATCATCGTGCAGTTCGGCGGACAGACTCCGCTGAATATCGCGATGGAACTGAAAGAAGCGGGGCTGCCGATATTGGGAACCACGCCCGAAGTAATCGCCCTAGCCGAAGACCGCGACCTGTTCAGAAAGATGATGGACAAGATGAACATCCCCATGCCCGATTCGGGTATGGCGCGCAACCTTGAAGAGGCAATCGGCACGGCGAACAGGATCGGCTACCCGGTGATGGTCAGACCGTCGTATGTTTTGGGCGGACGGGCGATGGAAATCGTGTTTGACAAAGATCAGCTCGCCGGGTATATCCACAGGAACGCCCAGTACATCAGCGCCGACGCGCCGATACTTATCGACCGTTTTCTGGACAGCGCGATTGAATGTGAAGCGGATGCCTTGGCCAGCGGCCATGCCAACGGCAACGCCAACGGCGACAATGCCTTTGTGCCGGCCATCATGGAGCACATTGAATACGCCGGCATTCACTCGGGCGACTCGGCCTGCGTTATCCCCACGATCAACATCACACCGGAACAGTCCGAAACCATCCGCGACTATACCTGTAAAATCGCCGGGGAACTGGGCGTAGTGGGGCTGATGAACATTCAATACGCGATTCACCAGGGCACGGTGTATGTCCTGGAAGCCAATCCCCGCGCCTCGCGGACGGTGCCGCTTGTTTCCAAGGTGTGCAACCTGAACATGGCGAACATCGCCACCCGCCTGATCATGGCGGGGCGCACGGGGGAAAAAATCGATCTGTCTGCGATGCGCAGGCCGGATGTTCCGTATTACGGGGTAAAAGAGGCGGTGCTGCCGTTCAACATGTTCCCCGAGGTAGACCCGGTTTTGGGGCCGGAGATGCGGTCTACAGGCGAGGTTCTGGGATTATCCGATTCGTTCGGCCTGGCGTTTTACAAGGCCCTCGAAGGCAGCAAGTGCATTTTGCCGCTTTCAGGCTCGGTGCTGATTTCGGTCGCGGAAAAAGACCGGGAAAAAGCGGCGGAGGCGGCGAGGAGCTTTGCAGCGATTGGCTTCAGGATTTTCGCCACGCGGGGAACCCATGCGTACCTCGGTTCCCAGGGCATTAAAGCGGAGATAATGAACAAGATATACGAAGGACGGCCCAACATAGAGGACGCGATAAAAAATCACGAGCTGGATGTGATTGTCAACACGCCCAGCGACAGCAAGCGCAGCAACGTTGACGACTCGTACATCAGAAAATCGGCGATCAGGTGCAACATCCCGTACATCACGACGCTGACCGCCGCGCTTGCCGCCGTAAAGGGAATCGCGGAAAAGGTACAAACCCCGGCAGAAAAGGTCTATTCGCTGCAGGAATACCATTTAAGAAATCATGCCTAAAACCTCACGGAGGCACGGAGGCACAAAGGACACAGTTTTTTTAAGTCCTTGAATAATTTCCGGTTTTGATCTATGTTTTTTAGGGGGCGCGTAGCTCAGCTGGTTAGAGCGCCACGTTTACACCGTGGATGTCAGGAGTTCGAATCTCTTCGCGCCCATTATTAAGTCTTTGCTAACGCTTCCTGAATGACTCCGTAAATCTGCTCGGAAAGTATGTGTTTGCGGTCGGCAATGGGTATGTCTGATGTATTGATGGGCTTGCAAAACGTTATCCGTACCGGGCAGGCGGTTGCCCGGCCGTGCTTTTCAAAAATTTCATAAGTGCCGTCCAGGGCAACGGGAACGATGACCGCTCCTGCCTGGGTCGCGAGTTTGAGCGCGCCGGAACGGAACGGCAAAAGCCCCTCCCCCCGCGAACGGTGGCCTTCGGGAAAAATTATCATCGCCCCGCCCGCCTTGATGTTATCAATACCTTTGTTAAAAATTTTTATCGCATGGCGGGGATTATTCCGGTCGATGAACTGGCCGCCCAGCAGGAATACCCACATGTTCAGGAACGGGATATACCCCAGTTCCTTCTTGGCGATAAAACCGGTTACCCGGCCGGAATAGGCAAGAAATAGCACAATGTCAAATATGCTGCCGTGATTGCTGACAAAACAAACGCCGCCCTTGCGGGGAATATTTTCCATTCCCGAGACAGAAACCTTGCAGCCCACGAGGCCAATCATGATCCGCCCCCAGACCATCTCGATATACCGCAGCGCCGCCGTCATGGGCTTGCGAAGGCCGACCAGGCTTAGCAAAACGGCAACAATGCCGAAGGGGGTCAGAAGTATCATGGTAGCGCCAACGTAGGTAAAAATTAAAATGGTTTTTATCATAACGACGCAATCCTTTCGCGGGCAATTTCCGGCCCTTCCCAGACGAAGCCCCGGATTCCCAGTTCCGCTGCCTTTGCTATATTATCAGCGTTATCGTCAAAAAAAACAATCTCCCTGTATTCGCAGCCAAGCTGTTCCCGCAGTATTTCGTAGATTGCCGTCTCCGGCTTTACCACATCATACGTGCTTGAATAAACGGCGACATCCGCCTCTCCCATTACCGGCACCGCCTCCGAAGCCCAAGCAAGAAATTCGTGCGACATGTTGGAAAGTATCCCCAGTATCAGGCCGGAATTTTTAATGTCCCGCATCAGCTGAACCGTAGCGGGATTGACGCGCATCCAGCCCTCCATGTCCACCCTTGCAATCTGCTCCAGGGTATCCTCATCTGGGAAAATCCCTTCGCCTGAAAGTACAAACCGATAAAATTCCCGCGTATCGTAAGTCCCCCTATCTAACTCGCCCCGGTATTTCCGGTTAAGCTCCCGCAGGGCCGTGACGGACAGGCCGGTGAGCCGTGCCAATTCCGCCTCGTTATCGGGCGACGGCGGAAAACAAATAACGCCCCCATAGTCGAATACGATTGCTTTGGCTTTCATCATTTATTCAACATAGTAAACTTGGCGGGTTTGATCAACGAATTAATAACAGGATCAACGAATGGCGCTCTTTACAAAAAATGAATATCAGAATATACTATTTTCAGAAAATCCAATTTTAAGGTGAACATATGCTAATAGAAATGAGGGCACGGTCACAAATAACACTGCCAAACGAAATAATAAAAAGCCTTGGGATTAGCGAGGGTGATAAATTTGAGGTAATGGAACGCAACGGAGGGGTTTTCCTTTGTCCTGTCGTTGTATACCCAAAAGCTAAACTTGAGCAGATCGCCAAAATCATCAAAAGCCACAAAAAAAAGCCGTCTGTTGTTTTTGAAAGTGTTGAAGATATGTTTAAGGATATTGGGATCAACTTAGCGGGTGATGATGTATAACCTTGAATATTCAAAAGCATTTGAGAAGGGGTTGAAAAAGTTATCCTACAATGAACAAAAAGCAGTTGCCGAAAAGCTTAAAATCCTGATCCAGAATCCCTTTCATCCTTCTTTACGCACAAAAAAAGTTCAGCGGTTTAAGGACATTTTTGAGTGCAGTGTTAATATTGACATTAGAATACTATGGATGTACAAAGACGACAGGCTGATATTGCTTCTTGCCATAGGGCATCATGATATACTATAAAAATATTACCCGCAAACACCCGTTGGGGAGGGGGCGCGGGGGGCGCGCGGCCTGGCAAAAATCTGGGGGAGTCCGCCTACGGAGCCCCTGCCCGGCTTAATCTCGTGTATCATGTTTTCGGTATTTCGCTATTATTTCGTTGTTATCAAGTTCCTCTTGCCGGTCAGCATTCTTTGTACCCCATTTTTAAATTTACTGCGTGGTCTCCTCCGGCGGGGAGGCCCAGAAATTTTTTGCCAGGCCGCGCGCCCCCCGCGCCCCCTCCCCAACGGGACTTAGGCGAGTTTGTACACAAAAAACGCTTTCCGGTTTTCTTTATAAATAACAATCAATTATCAAATATCAGTTAACAGATATCAATGAATAAATTTTCTCTTTTCTCTGATAACTATTACCTGATAACTGTTCCCTGTTACCTGTCACCCACTCAGGGGCGCACCACACGAAAACCGAAGAGGATGCCCCGGTAGCCCGGGTTGCTGATGCCCCGCAAGGCAGAACGCGCGTACCGACCGTAGTGGAACCAGGACCCGCCGCGTTCCACACGGTTAGTGCCGGCAACCGCCCCAGTGGGATCAGTCTGTGCCCCGCTTACATAGCTCCCGTACCAATCCCAGCACCACTCCCACACATTACCGTGCATGTCATATAATCCCCACGCATTGGGAGCATAACTCCCAACCTCGCTTGCTCTTTCCAGGTATATTCCTGCAACCAAGTTACAAAAGTCTAAATGACTCGCATCATAATTCGCTTGAGTTGAAATTATAGTATTGGTATCCCAGTTAAAGCCTGTTGTCGTCCCTGCCCTGCAAGCATACTCCCACTGCGCCTCAGTCGGCAATCGGTAGCCGGTGGAACCGGCTACAATTTCTACGGCATTCCATGTCGCATTGCTGCTTGTCGGTATAGCGCCCCATGCCGTCGGATCGGTACTCCCCGAAATACAATACGCAGGCGTCAAACCTTCCATCATGCTCAGTTTGTTGCAAAACACTATAGCGTCATACCAATTCACATAATAAATCGGGTAATTATCCCCTTTGCCATAAGTTGTTGTTGTCCTGTCATCCAATATTCCCATTACTTCCCGAAACTCCTTCTGCGTCACCTGGTATTTTCCCATGTAAAAACCGCTGGTCAGTGTTACCTGATGTTGGGTTTCATCGTAATAGCGCCCAGGCTCTGTCATGGGACTTCCCATCGTGAAGGTTCCGGCAGGTATCTGTACCATTTCCACACTTGATTTGGGAATTGTACGTGTTCCGTTCGTATGCGAAGGGTTATGGCTACATATTAGAGTTTCCACGCCTTCCGCCAGTATTGATGCAGGGGTTGTTACCGTCCATACATAGTTATGCGCGTTTGGGTCAATGGGAATGGCTTGTGTGGTGGTGTGATTTGTGTCATGGGTGCATATCCCTGTTTCTTCTCCTGGTTCGGTGCAAGTAGGAGATGTTGTTTGTGTCCAACTGCCGTAATCATGCCCGAGTGGGGGATCACCAGCTTGTGTTTGCGGGTCAATATGTGAAGGGTCATGAGTACAAGCCCTTGTTCTTATACCTGCTTGTGTGCAAGTAGGGGGTGTTGTTTGCGTATATCCACCCCATGTATGCTCGTTTGGGTCAATGGGAATCGCTTGTATGGTAGTGTGATTGGCATTATGTTTGCATGTCCCTGTTCCTTCTCCCGGTTCAGTGCAGGTTGGCCCGGTTTCTACATCCCATTCCCAATCATGCGCGTTCGGGTCTATGGCAACGGCTTGTGTTTCCTTGTGTGTCGGGTCAAGTGAACACACCCTTGTTTCTTCGCCCTCTGCGGTACAGGTTGGGAAAGTCGTTACCGCCCAGCCGCCCCATTGGTGTGTGTGCCCATTGCCGTTACCGTCGTCACACCCGGTAAAAACAAGCACCACCATACACAGCGCGGCACAGAGCCACAGTGATCTCCGAATCAATCTGTTCGTTTTCATTGATAATCCTCCCTGGGAAATAACATGAGAGTAATTATTAAATTGGCGGAAATAATTCTGCTACCAGGGTGTTGACACGATCTTAGTGGTATGAAAAATACAATGGGGCAGTAGGCAGTAGGCAGTAGGCAGTAGGCAGTAGGCAGTAGGCAATGGCGGAATCTCGGTTCATCTGAATAACAGTATGTCGCCACAGGGCGGATTTGTCAATGGGGCGGGTAAAGCCAGAGGGGAGGAAATACGGAGATTACAATGAAGCAGCTATTTTTTCACGTTGACGGGTAAATATGCCTCCTTCGCCATGCTTTAGCGTTATATCGGCATTGTTAATTTCTTCATCAAGAGCATTAGCTTCTTCTTCAGTCATTCGCGCCATTTGTTGCTATAAGATTGAAGCAGCTATTCATAAATCGGATGCCACATAGCATAACGTATATTGGCTTCCGTTACTTCGTGTTTAAAGGCAGATTCATTGAACTCAATAACCAGAAACATTATACTTATATCCTATATTAAATTTAGGCTATTGCCAAGTATGCAAAAGGAATATTCGATATTTGCGAACCACCCATCTTAACCTCCCTCTTCCCTCTGCGTCCTCTGCGCCTCCGCGCCTCTGCGTGAACTATAGGGAATAAATTCACCCCGCCAATGCCGTCTGACATTGTCGCATGAATTATTTAGACGTGAGCCTTTTTTAGAATTTCCGGGTTATCTGCGGCAACCCTTAGCACATCGGCCATGATTCCGGAATAGCCGCGCCCCAGTGCCTTGTATTTTTCCAATACTTCGGGTTGGATACGGAGTGCCACTATCGGCAAAGGGTTTTTTCGATTTTTCCTGTGTTCCCTCGCCATTGCCGCGAATTCTTCCAGAGCATCCGGTCCGGAAGGCGGGCAATCGGGATCATAGACCGGGGGCGCTTTCTGCGCTTCCCTGTATTGCTTTTTGGCCTGCTTCAAAACCTCTTTAGGTATCTTTTGTCCAACCCTGACTGTCGATACGATAGTACCCATTGTAACTCCTCCTCTCGTGCTTTTCCGCTTTCCTCGCCGAAATAATATGGGTCTCATTAACCTTACTTATCGCCCGTTTCCTGCTTCCTACTTATTATCCCTTCTTGATCTCTGCGTCCTCTGTGCCTCCGCGCCTCCGTGTGAACTATAGGGAATAAATTCACCCCGCCAATGCCGCCAGTTTTTCGCGGATGAATTCGCTTTTTTCTTTCAGGCCGATGGCGCCGGCGGCGAGGGTCAGCACGTTGGGCATTTTGGGATCGAGCTTTACCTTGCCGCGCGAGTCCTGCATGAGCCGCACCAGGCGGTCAACTTTAACCCGAGAAACTTTGGCAAACTCGACGCGCACTTCGCCGCCGCGCTCACGCAGCGACGAGACGGCAAGCTCCCGGCAGATGATCCGAATCTCCGCCAAAGCCAACAGCGAGGCGGCCTCGTCGGGCAGGGGGCCGAAACGATCCAGAAGTTCCGCATAAACCCGCTCAAACTCTTCCTTGTCGCGAATCGCCGCGATCATTTTATACACTTCCATTTTTTCCTGGGCCGAGTCGATGTAGCTGTCGGGGATAAAACCGGAATATTCCAGTTCCAAAAGGGTCTCGGTTTCCGCCTCGTATTGGGAATCTTCAAGGCGCTTGACCGCCTCGTCCAGCAGCTTGAGGTATAAATCAAAACCCACCGAATAAATGTCGCCCGACTGCTCGCGTCCCAAAAGGTTTCCCGCGCCGCGGATCTCCATGTCCTTCATGGCGATCTTGAAGCCGGAGCCCAGCTCGGTAAAATCGGAGATCACCTGCAGCCGCTTCATGGCAAGTTCGGTTATCGCCCGTTCCTGCGGGTACAAAAGGTAGGCGTATGCGACCCGGTCGGAGCGGCCTACCCTGCCACGGAGCTGGTATAACTGCGATACGCCGTACATGTCGGCGCGGTCGATGATAATGGTATTAACATTGGGAATGTCAATCCCATTTTCGATGATCGTGGTGGACACCAGCACATGAAAGCCGCCGTGGATAAAGCGGTGCATCACGTCTTCAAGGTCTCTGGCCTGCATCTGGCCATGGGCGGTTTCGACTAGCATCTCAGGAACCAGGCGCTCTATTCTCATTCGGGTTTCGCGCAGGGTTTCGATGCGATTATGTAGAAAAAACACCTGCCCTCCCCTTTCAACCTCGCCGCGTATTGCCTGTATCAGCCGCTCGTCACTGTACTCCTCAATGGTCGTCTCAATGGGATGGCGGTTAAGGGGAGGGGTTGCCAGCAGGCTCATGTCGCGGATCTTTAAGAGGCTCATGTGCAAAGTGCGGGGTATGGGCGTTGCCGAAAGGGTCAGGCAGTCAACGTTGGTTTTCAGTTCCTTGAGCCGCTCCTTGTCCTTGACCCCGAAACGCTGCTCTTCGTCGATCACGATAAGGCCGAGGTTTCTGAACTGCACGTCCCGCTGGATGATACGGTGGGTTCCAATCAGCAGATCGATCTCGCCGCTTGCAAGCCGGGCAAGAATGGCGCGGGCGTTTTTCCGGTCGACAAAACGGGACAGCATCGCCACGCGCACGGGAAACAACGAAAACCGGTCGAGAAAATTCTCGTAGTGCTGCTCGGCAAGGATCGTAGTGGGGGCAAGGAATGCCGCCTGTCTGCCGCCCATGATCGCCTTGAAGCAGGCGCGGACGGCGACCTCGGTTTTGCCGTAGCCCACGTCGCCGCAGACCAGCCGGTCCATCGGGCTGGGGCTTTCCATGTCAGCCTTGATCTCCTCCACGCAGCGGAGCTGATCCTCGGTTTCCTCAAACGGAAAGGCCGCCTCGAACATGGTCTGCCATTCGGAATCTTTGGGAAAGGCAAAGCCCTGCGACTGCTTGCGTTTCGAGTACAGTTCGATGAGCCGCCGGGCAAGTTCCTCCGCAGCTTTCTTTACCCTGTTCTTGCGGCTCTCCCAGCTTTTCGATCCGATGGTATCCAGCCGGGGCGGAGAACCCTCGTTACCGATGTAGCGCTGCACCATGTTCACCTGTTCCACCGGCACAAACACCGTTTCTTCGCCAGCGTACTCAAGCTGAATGTAATCACGTTCATAGCCAAGGGCGTTTATTCGCTCAATGCCCTTGAACAGCCCGATGCCGTGGTTCACATGGACGACATAGTCGCCGGGGTTCAGTTCGATAAAAGTATCGATGGCCGCAGAGCGGGCGGTCTTGAGCGAGCGGGGCGGCCTTTTGCGGCGGCCAAAGATCTCGTTCTCCTGCACGAGCATGAACCGAATGTCCGGCAGGGAAAAACCGGCGGAAAGGGGCGAGGGCATTATCGAAAGCAGATCGTGCGGCGCAAGCATCGTACTGATGCGCTGTGCCTGCACCTCGGATTCCGCCGCCACGGCGATGTGCCAGCCGCCGGCGTGCAGCGCGGCAAATTCGTCTTTCAGGTACATGATGTTGCCGAAAAAACTCCGCGAGGGATCGCAGGGAATGTCGATGCGGGTGACATTGGGCTTCGGATCGCTTTTGATGGTCTTGAACGAAATAACCCTCGGGGCATTCTGCGCCTCATAGTCGGCAATCATATTTTTGAAATCAAGCAGCAATCGTTCGGGCAGGGGAAATTCCCGTTTCTGCTCCCCTTCCCGCCGCGAACGCATATACAGACTGTGGTACTCCCGGTTCAGGCTTTCCTGGGCATTTTCCAGCCGCTCCCTGTCAACCAACACCAATGTCCCCAATGCCTTATTCCCAATATTTTCACGCAGAGGCGCGGAGGACGCGGAGGACGCGGAGGAAGAATAGATGAGGGACTGGGGGTTGTTGCTCGAATGTTCAGAGATCAATTCGGAAGCGCTCAAATAGTGCGAATCACGAACCTTGCTTCCCTCTTTCCTTTGCGTCCTCTGCGCCTCTGCGCCTTGGCGTGAGGAATTGGGAATTAAATATTCAATTAGGCTGGCGGATTTCTCGAAGGCCAGGGGGTAGAACATCTCTTCCCCGGCAGCGGCGCGGCGGGTGATCAGCTCCTCGACGATGGCTTTTCCGTCATCGTTAAATTCCTGGAAGGCAGCAAGGTTTTTTTCCAGAACTTCGATCCGCTCGTCGGTCCAGACAACCTCCCGCATGGGGCGAATCAAAAGTTCCGGCAGCGTTTCCCGTCCCGGCCCACTTCCCTGCATCATCGGATCGAAACGCTTGATCGACTCAACCTGATCAAAATCAAACAGAATACGGTAAGCCACTGCTGCGTCAGCAACGGCTGTGGCCGCCGCATAGTCCCCGCCCATCAATATGTCCAGCACTTCGCCGCGCAGGGCAAATTCTCCATGAACCTGCACCCTGGGAACGCGGGTATAGCCGTAGGAAACCAGCATTTGCGCCAAAGCTGCCGTGTCGATTTTTCCCCCGGGCTTAATGCTGACAAGGAGACTTTTAATATATTCAGGCGGCGGCAGGGGGGTAAGGAAGGCGCGTTCGGGGATGACGACAATGCCCGGCTTTCCCAGCGCCAGATTGCCCAGCGCCCTGACCCGTTCGCCGAACACTGCCGAAACAGGGGCCAGTTCACGGTAAGGCGCCGCCCCCCACCAGGGGAATTGTATGCAGTCAAGGCCGGCGGCAGACAGATCCAGGACAAGGTCGGCGGCGTCGGTTTCCTGGGGAACTACGGCAAAATACAGGCCCGGCCTGTCCGCATAGAGCCTCGCCAGCAGCAGCGCCCCCATCGCCCCCTCGCAGCCCTCGATTTCCAGGGGAAATTTCCCGTCCCGGACGGCGGAAACACAGGCGGAAACCGGTTTTGACCCGCCGATCGTCCGTAAAAGCTCAGGAAAGGATAAGGTATTCATGCCAATCTGCCGATAACTATAATGTAGAACTGTTTTCTTGTATATCTTACCATATCATAAGGAAGAGAGGATGAAAAAGATAATTGTGATGTTTGTCCTGACGGTAATGTTGGGCATAATAGTTCCCACGGGCGCGCAGGCCGCAGGCATAGACTTTGACATCCGTTTTTATGACAGGCGGATATACTATGCCGGAGGTGATCCGATCCTCATTCAGGTGACCATCACCAACAACAGCCCGTCGACATACCGTTTCAAGCTGGCGGACGAACGGGTGTTTTCCGTTGATTTCGACGTAAGAACGGTAAGCAACCGCCAGTTGGAAGCGGCGGATACGCTGCTGCGAAAGCGGACCCAGTCTCAGCATATTTACTTCCGTGAAATATCGCTGGAAACAGGCGAGTCTTTTTCGTTTGAGGAAGACCTCCGCGACTATGTAAAACTCGGCGAGCCGGGAACTTTTGTGGTCAAGGCCAGCGTCTACCCCGAACTTTTCCGTTCCGGCAACGACGCACAGACACTTGAATCAAAACGCCTGAACCTCAGCATAAGGCCGCCGGTCATTCCCGGCCCCGACGGCATTCCCCTTGAGATGGATGTCGCCACCGGCGCGGTGCTGGTTCGGGAACGGCTCGCCCCTGACCGTGTTGTTGACTACATGCTTACGGCGCGGCAGCGATCCCAGTGGGAACGATTCTTCCTGTACCTCGACCTTGAGGCGATGCTGTCGAAGGACGCCGCGGTTCAGCGAAGGTGGAACGCGGAAAGCGAAGAAGGCAGAAGGAGGATGATTGCCCAGTACCGGCGGGATCTGCAGAATTCAGTGACCGACGGGAGCATATCAGTCATTCCCAACGATTATGAGATAGAGCGGACCCAGTACAACAACTTTGAAGGAAGCGTTACCGTGCTGCAAAAATTCCGAAACGCCAACTTTACCGAACTGAAACGCTACACCTACTATCTGCGTCTGAAGGACAATATCTGGACCATTGTTGATTATTCGGTGATTAACCTGGGAACGGAATGAAACTTCTTTTGGTGCTTGGCTCCGATGACAACTGCGACATTATTTCCAGGTCAATCCGGCCGCTGGGCTTTGAACTGATCCGCTATCGCCACGTACTCAAGGCGATGGATAATATTGACGAGATAAACCCGTCGGCAATTGTCGTCAGCGCAAAGGATTTTCCCCGCCACTGGAAGATACTCGTGCAATTTGTACGAAGCGAACGCCCCAAGGAGATATGCCCCATCATCGTCCTGAAAAGCGGAAAGAGTTTCAGTACCGAGGAAACGTCGAAGGCATTTTTTCTGGGAGTCAGCGGTGTTGTTGACGACGCGCTGAACAAGCCCGAAGAACTTGACCGTTTGCAGAACATCCTGAGCCGCTATGTGCCGGTGCATGAAAAAAGGAAAGCCCACCGTTTTATCGTTGAACCCTGGAACCGCATCGGCTTTCTGTTTGTAAACGCCGCCGGCAAATCGATTATTACCGGCGACGTTAAAACCATTTCCGCCGGGGGGCTGTCGTTCCTGCCCGACGACTCCATGCCTAAGGAAGGCATTGCCCAGAACAGCGAACTGAAGGAGTGCAGCCTCCGCATTGGCGACGCGATCCTCTCGCCGGTCTGCCGCGTTATCCGTAACGGAAGGGTACTCTCGCTGGAATTCGCCTCGTTTAACAAAGACCAGCGCCGCATACTTGACCAGTACCTCGACGAATTCCCCCTGCTGGAATCCAGAATCGATCAGGCAAGCTGATCCCAAACCGCAAATCCATGAAAACCATTTATTTCGCCGGGGGATGTTTCTGGGGGCTGGAAAAGTACCTTGCACTAATACCGGGAGTTGTCACTGCATTGTCGGGTTACGCCAACGGGCACACGGAGAATCCTTCCTACGAAGACGTTTGTTATAAAAACACCGGTCATGCCGAGACCGTTAAAGTCGAATACGATCCGTCAAAGATAAACCTGAAATCCCTGCTGGAACTGTACTACGACGTGATTGACCCAACATCCCTGAACCGCCAGGGCGGCGACATCGGGACTCAGTACCGCACCGGCATCTACTATGTTGACGACGCGGACAGTGAAACCATTCTTGCCTCTGTCGCTTTTTTGCAGAAAAGCCACAAAATGCCGGTTGTTATCGAAGTAATGCCCCTGCACAATTTCTACCCCGCCGAAGAGTACCACCAGCAATACCTTGATAAAAACCCCGGCGGCTACTGCCACATCCCCGCTGCAAAGTTCGATAAAGCGAAGAATTTTTAACAAATATCAAATGACAATCTCTATTTACTCACACAGAGGCACAAAGGCACAGAAATAAAACAAGGATTAGGGATTGCTATTTCATATCTCATTACTAATTCCTTATTATCCTCCGTGCCTCTGTGCCTTTGTGTGATATTATTTCGTATTAATCCCAAACACTTCGCGGAAATTACTTTCAACGATTTTTTCAAGTTCGGCGGCGGTTGAGCCTTCGCTGCCGGCTTCGCGGCGCAGGGCGGCCATTGTCTCAAGTATGGGTACAATGTCGGCATAGGCGGAAAATGCTTTGCCGCGGAGGGGCTGGAAGGGGGCGTCGGTTTCGGTCAGCAGGCGGCCGGCGGGGAAAAGGGCGCAGCAGCGCATAGCCTCGCGGTGGTTAAGCATGATAGTTGTACCGAATGAGAAAAAGGCGTTTATCCCCCGCCTGAGCAGGGCTTCCCCCTCCCCCGCCGTGCCGGACCAGGAATGAAAAACAACCGCCCTGCATTTTTTCAGGGCGGTGCATCCTATGGAGGCATACGCAAAGATTTTGTGCATGGCGCGGCGGGCATGGATAACCAGCGGCAAATCGTGTCGCAGGGCCGTTTCGAGATGGGCGGCAAAAAGATCGTCCTGTATCTTTTCCGTTTCCCGGTAAGCTGCATTGAACAGATCAAAGCCCGTCTCCCCAACCGCCGCCAGCCGCCCCTCGCTCGCCATGCCCTCCAGCGTAATTAGCATTTCCTCAAAATACCTCTCACGGAGGCACAGAGGCACAGAAGAGGACGGGGTTTTTACGGACATCGCGCATCCCTCCGTGCCTTCGTGCCTCTGTGTGGTTAAATTCGAATTAATGCCCGCAGGGAGCTGGGGGTGTATGGCGAAGCAGGGCAAGATCGGCGGGGCGGTGTCGGCTTTCGCCTGCCTGGAAAGTTTTTCGCAAAATGCAAATTCTTCCGGGGTGGAGGCGCTGGCGGCGCAGATGAGGCCAAGCCTCCGCCGCTCGCTTTCGGCTTCGGGAAAATGTTCTGCCAGGTCAAACGGGTGGCAGTGGGCGTCGATGAGCATGGGTCTCCTTCGGAGTCCTTATTATCGTACCGTCACCAGGCTGACCCTGCCGGCGGCAAGACCCCAGCGGCGCTCTACATAGCCGGAAAACGCCTGCGCTTCGCGGGTGAACGCCTCGGCGAGCAAGGGCCATGTTTCCGTGGACGTATCCTTTTCGGGAAGGTCGGCGCGGCGGCGCGGGGAATCCTCAATGCGGGATGGAAGCAGCGTGCCGAAGTAGTGTCCCGCCTGCGAAACAGGCTGCTGTAAAACATGCGCCATAAATTCGTTTACCATCAGATATTCGTCGGCGGTGTCGTATTGCTGGAAGCCGAAGTACGAAAGGATGAAACGCCTCGCCTCCGGTCCAAGCTGCTGCCACCTGCCGCCGCTAAAAGCGCGAAAATCTTCGTCGATAAAAAACAGGCCGTGAAAGCCCTCGTGGGCCATAAACCGGTAGCGCAGGTATTCCTCCGATTCCCGCGAAACCGAAATGATCCCGCCCTCACCGGCCTCTATCCTACCGACGGCTTCGCGGATTATGCCCGCGTGCAAAAGTATCTGTTCAAGTTCGCGCTCCTCGGCAAGCAGGGGAAAGCGCGAGGCGCGGGCGGCCTGAAAAAAGCGGGCAAGATCGGCGGCGCGGTAATCGTGGGCGTTCCAGCCGTGCAGTTCGGCAATCTCGTAGTCGCGGGCAAGCCTCCCCCGGAAACCGGCCTTTTCGACAAAAAAAGCCAGCCGCTTGAGCATACGATCCTGCACCGCGTAATCGGCCATGTCAAAGATCAGCAGCGAGGGAAAATGTTCCCAGCGAAAAACCTCATAGCGGCTGTCGCGCCAGTGTTCCGCGGGCCATGCAAGGATCATGCCGGGGTCTGCCGGAATTGGCGCGGGAAAGCGGGAAACATCCGCATAGGTCAGCCGAAATGAACCCGCGCGATCCCCCGATAATGTCAGCGCCCTGTTATGCGAAAGAAGGTACGGCGGCAAATGCAGATGATCAATGCGCGGCGAAATTTCATAGCGGCGGTTCCCCGTATCAAGGATCGCCTCCCTACCCGGCAAAAGTTCCGCCGAGACATGCGGGAAAAAGCCCGTCGGCACACCGGGCAGGGCGCTTACTGCGGGAAAATCAATCACCCAGGAATTGACCTGCTCGCCGGACCAATTATTCACAAAGGGGCTGATGTACAAATGGTCGCCGTAAGAATCCGTCCGACGGTAAAAGCCAAACCATCGTTCGGTAAAATCGACCGAATGAATCTGCAGAACGGGTGCGCCGTCATTGGCGGTACTATTTTTGCCGACGCTGTCCGTCAGGGCAATGCTGAATTGCCGGGGAACGGGATCGGCGGCGGGAACGGCGTAGTGGATAACATCGCCCAAACCAGCCGTACTGGCGGGCAATGCCCAGGAAACGCCCCCCATTTCAAGGACGGGCTGCTGCGGCAAACCCGAAACGGCAAGGGAGTACGCTATTTCGAAAGAACCGGGCGGCGAAACCACGGGGGCAGCGTCAAACATGTATTCGAGTTTTTTCGGTTTGGAAAAATCCAGCCGCCCTTCGGCAGCCTCGCGGCTCATGCCAAAAAGAATCCGGTTCGATCCGCGCACAGGAAATTCAACAGGCCGCTCCTTTGGCGCGCATGAAAGCAGCGGGACGGAAAGCGCCGCTATTAACAGCCATGCAAACACGCGGCGAATCATCTACAGCGCGACGATGCCCCTGGCGATCAGCGTAGCGAGGCTGAACCTTCTCTCCATTGACGTGCCGGGATCGTTGTTAAGGAAATTTTCCAGTTTCGCCGAAAAAGAATCGGGCAGCAGGGGAAGCTCAAGCGTCTGTTTGTAATAGGCGCGGTGCGACGGCTCGAAACGGCGGTTAATGCAGAACAGGGCGAGGCAGACCGTCTTGATAAAACCCGCCGATGCCAGCAGGTAGTGAAATTCGTCCCCCTGAAAAGCCGCCGCGCCAAGGTCGGAAAGAAAATGCTCCATTTTTGACTGTACCGCGCCCCGCATCTCCAGCCAGAACGTATCGCCGATATTCCCCAGCCTTTTTCGTATGTCCTGAATCCACCTGCTGCGGGAAAACAGGATTTCCCCGTTCATCAGCCGGTAAAAACCATACGTTCCCGAATCCTTGATCATCCACAGGGAATCGAGCTTTGTGTCAGCGATGGAAACCAGTTCTTCCACCTTGCCGGTGAATTTATACTCCAGCCGCACGGGAATGTCCCCGATAAGGAAGCGGTCTTTTTCGTTTTGGCCGGAACTTTCAAAAGCAACGACGTCGCCGCCGTAGACCTGGCACCGTTCGTCCTTGCCGGGAATGGGGGCGGAGAAAAACACGTCAAGGATCAGGGCAAAGTACGGATCAAGGACATCCGCCAGAGCCGCCTCGTTAAGGGTAACGCATTCGACGCCCTGCCACTGGGAAAGTATCCCGGTAAAACGCTCGACCAGCACCCGTGTTTTGTATTTCATGCCAACCCCCCTTGGTATATTTTAGCAGGGGATGGGGGTTTTAGGAAGTAGGTTTTTTTGGGGGGACTGGGGAATGATGTTGCGATTTTTCGCTCAAAGGGGTATATTTAAACAGAGGAGCTTTTATGATCGCTGTGAAAAACGAAATAGAAACTACTACGGAATGTATCTACGGTGAAGATTGCCCCCTTCATGCGGATAATCCACCTTTTAATGCTACGGTGCTTGCCGCTATGGAGGAAAGCAAGGCCATCATGCGGGGCGATATTCCCACGAAATGGTACCAATCTCTTGAAGAAGCACGAAAGGATTTGGGTGTTTAACCATTGTTGGATTTTACCTTTACAAATCAATTTAAAAAAGACCTTAAATTGCTGGAAAAACGAAAAAAAAACATGGGGAAAATTTACGAGATAATGGCGCTTCTTATTTGGGAAGAACCATTACCGGAAATTTGCCGTGAACACAGACTCCATGGAAATTTTGAAGGGTTTTGGGATTGCCATATTGAAGGTGATTGGATTTTGATTTACCAGCTTGAGGAGAACAGGATATCTTTTGCCTATACCGGAACTCATTCTGATTATCTGTAGTTGCATCAAACACGGGAGAGCCGTTGCGGTGACAATCACCTTTTTCACTACTCTTTCCATTCGCGTTCATTCGTTGATTCTTTCTTCGCGCCCGCCCGCCGCTTGCACAATATTCCGAAATCTGGTAGTATTTTCTCCGTGAATAGTGTGTATTTCCAGTCAGTAAAGCGTTCCTCAGCCCCCCCCCCCCCCCCAAAAACCCCGCCAAGTTAGGGGGGTTAAACGAAAATTTATCATTTTTTTTTTTTTTTTTTTTCTTTTTTTTTTTTTTTTTTTTTTTTTTTTTT
>Ga0082212_10003162_pt1 | contig 23510 bp, 20 predicted proteins | sample TergutNt197P3_FD_71548 | JGI IMG/M metagenome (GOLD analysis project Ga0082212, IMG submission 71548) | Neocapritermes taracua P3 segment gut microbial communities from Petit-Saut dam, French Guiana - Nt197 P3 | ecosystem: Host-associated > Arthropoda: Insects > Digestive system > Gut ... | reverse complement strand
GAGGAGCTGACGAAGCAGGGTGTCGAAAGACGACGCAAGACATTAAGTGATTTTGGCTGGACGGAGTACTAGGTAGGGTTGGAGAGAGGGAGAACCCAATCTCCCGCCTAATGCGGGCTACGCCCGCAAGTATTCAGTATTCAGGATTCAGTATTCAGAATGTGGATTTTCTTGTTCTTTTTTGACGCTTCGCGTCCGTAAGGGACTGACGTAGCCTTGGAAATGGGGGAGTGACTATGCGGGCTTTTGGGTTCTTCCGAAGCCCAACCCTACCTGGGGACTGTTACGAGCCCACGTAGTATCTGTCCCCCTTCCCAACAACATCGAGGCCCTGGGGACTGTTACCGAATGAAATTCATATACATCTTCTGCCGTTGCTCCGGCATAACCACCGACTCTTTCCCGGCCGCGACAACCTGCAGAAGCCATGCCATATTTTCCCCCAGAACCTTCATAATCTGCCCGCCTTCCAGATCCTGCGCCACCTCACCACGCGCCGCGCCATGCCCGACATTCCAATAGTTCGACCCGGGGATAAGCATCTCCGAATACAATAAATAATGATTCAGCTGATCAAAAGTGGTTACGCCCCCGGACCGGCGCACAGCTACAACCGATGCCCCAACCTTATGTCGGAACAGATTCCCATTGGATCCGCTTACATAAAACATCCTATCCAAAAAAGCTTTCATCCCGCCGGCGATCCCGGAAAAATAAACAGGCGACCCTAACAGAATCCCGTCAGCCTTTTTAGCCGACTGGATCCACCCGTTTAATGAGTCGTCAATACTGCACTGCTCATTCTTTGTCTTGCCACAAATGCCACAAGCCTTGCAACCCATAACAGCGTTGCCGACATGTACAATTTCAACATCGATGCCCTTTTCCCGAAGGGGTTCCGCAACCTGCTCCAATAACGTATATGTGTTACCTTGGGGCCGCGCACTTCCGTTAAACCCGATAACTTTCATGTGAACTCTCCTCTTCATGTGTTCTAATAATTCCCCAGGAAGAAGGATCGATTTCTCCAAGGGGTTTGCCCCCGGCTTCATCCTCGACCACCTTCGCAGACGAAACATCCTCACCTTCCAACAATCTCATGAATTGCGCCCCGGTTATCGTTTCTTTTTCGATAAGAAACTCGGAAATCCTTGTTAAGGCTTCTCTGTTTTCCTGTAACAGTTCAACGGCCCGATCATACTGTTGTTTCAGGAAATCACGGACTTCTCTGTCGATATCGGAGCCTGTTGCTTCAGAACACATCAGCACGTTGCGGCCGTCCAGATACTGATTCTGAGGACTCTCCAGACCCATCATCCCAAATCTCCCACTCATACCATATTGCGTGACCATGCTGCGCGCCATTTTCGTAGCCCGCTCAATATCGTTGGCGGCACCGGTGGTCATTTCGTTGAACTCAACCTCTTCGGCGGCCCGCCCGGCCAAGAGTGTTGTGATCTGAGTCTCCATAGCGGCCTTGGACATGAGATATGTTTCTTCCTCAGGCGTCTGCATGGTATACCCGAGGGACCCCATGGTTCGAGGCACAATGGTAATTTTCTGCACCGGCATTGACTCTTTTTGCAGCGCGGCAGCCAGAGCGTGTCCAACCTCGTGATATGCTACCAGACGTTTTTCTTTGGGGTTCAGAATCCGATCCTTTTTCTCCTTCCCGGCAATTACGGTTTCCACCGCTTCCATCAAGTCCGCCTGGCTCACTTCCTGACGTCCCATCCGCACGGCGTGTAAAGCGGCCTCGTTAATCATATTCGCCAGATCCGCCCCTGCCGCGCCACTGGTCATCAGAGCGATCTCGCGCAAATCAACGCTGTCGTCCATTTTCACTTTGGCAGCATGAACGATAAGAATCGATTCACGACCTGTCAGATCCGGTTTCTCTACAGCAATTCTCCTGTCGAAACGACCGGGCCGTAATAACGCCTTATCAAGGATCTCCGGTCGGTTGGTCGCCGCCAGGATAACCACGGTTTTCGTTGAATCAAACCCGTCCATTTCTGACAACAGCTGATTCAAAGTCTGTTCCCGTTCATCGTTGCCGCCGATTTGATTGTCACGGCTTTTACCGATGGCGTCAATCTCATCAATAAAAACAATACACGGGGAATGTTTCTTAGCCTGCTCAAATAAATCACGGACGCGACTCGCACCCACGCCCACATACATCTCCACGAACTCTGACCCGGACAGAGAAAAGAAAGCCACTCCGGCCTCCCCGGCCACCGCTTTGGCCAAAAGGGTTTTGCCTGTCCCCGGCGGCCCCACCAACAAAGCCCCTTTAGGTTGCTTGGCTCCAATCTCCCGGTATTTTTCCGGATTGTTCAGGAAATCCACCATCTCGCTGAGACTCTCTTTAGCTTCATCCTGTCCTGCCACATCGGTAAAAAGAACCCCGGTGGTCTTCTCCATATTATACATTTTCGCTTTAGATTTGCCGACGTTCATAAACCCGCCGAATCCCCCACCGCCGCCGCCTTCTCCGCCCATTCGTTTGGCAAAGCTTCTTATGAAAAGGGAATAGAACAGAAACATCAGAACCAAGGGCAAAATAACCCATCCTAAGACAAAGGATACCATGGGATTGTTATCAACGATAGGCCTTGAGAACTTGACATGATGTTCAAGAAGCCTTTCGCTAAGCTTGGGATCGTCGATAATACCTGTAACATAGATATCATCCTTTCCCGGTGCCACCCCCAAAACATCCTGGATCGCGGCAACATCCCCTACGGTTCTCAAATGAATCTCCAACCGCACGTCATTGATCTCAACAGATTCCACCGCATTCAGATCGACCAGCTGGACAAACTGGCTGTAAGTAATTTCGACCTCCGGTTCGGCCGATAGTATGCCGTTAATGAAATACACCCCGGCTGTAATCGCGAGTCCGATAATAAGGATATTCATAAAACCCCGGTTATTCGAGGGTTTATCGGCCCCCGGCGGTTTGGGTTTCTTATTTTTGTCGGGGTTCCTATCCATTGGCATCCTCTTTCCCATTCGGATAAATTTTTGTGGGTCTTACTCATGCGGTCTTCGACCGCAAGTATCCAGGATTCAGGATTCAGGATTCAGAATGTGGATTTTCTTGTTTTTTGTTGATGTTGTTGCAACCTAAGCGACTAAGATTAAGCTTTCCCCCAAATCCTCCAAAATATTGTTGAAGCGATAGCCGCAGATTTTTTCGGACACAAGACGGCCTAAGGCATCTCATCTGTCTTAAGCCGTCTTACTCATGCGGGCTTCGCCCGCAAGTATTTAGAAGTCAGGAGTCAGAATGTGGATCTCGCCTAGACCATCGCTGAATTCGCTACATGGCGCCCCCGACACCGGGGGCAATAGGCCAAGTTCGATTCAAAGTCAAGGATTTTGGGTTTCATCCATTCCAGCTCTTCAGCTGTTGCAAAGGGTTTCCCGCATTCGGCGCATTTCACCATTTCGAAGGTCTTGTTCCAGATCGTGCGTTGTTCTCTTGTATCCGTACACGCAATGGCTCCGGTGGGACAGACCCTGGCACAGGCAGCACAACCGATACAATCAGGTGACGGCTCATTGAAAGGCGATGCCACAATCTTGTCGATACCCCGCTGGGTAACTTGGATCGCGGAGTTCCCTAGCTCCTGGCAGGCTCTGCTGCATCGGTTACATAGAATACATTTTTCATTCGTGTTGTCGTTGAAAAGTTCTCCGTTCCCTGCCACACCATATTCGCGGCAATAATCCAGCAGCACCCCTTCTGCTTGCGGCGCGCGTTCTATGAGCAACTTCAACAGGATGCGTCTAAACCGGATGATCTTCTCAGATCTGGTGTGGATCTTGAGACCTTCTGTAACCGGAAATACACATGAAACAATAACTGAACGGCTGCCCACAGCGTTCTCATTCTCCACAATGCACAAACGACAACACCCCCGGCCAGGCAAGGCATCATGTCGACATAAGGCAGGAATATCAATTCCGTTTCTTCTTGCCGTATCCCAGAGGTATTCGCCTGGTCGAGCTTCACAGGTTTTTCCATCAATGACTATATTCATGATTCCGCTCCTGTCTTGTCTTTGCTTTGCACGCCGTAGGATACTTTTCTTGCGGCTTCCGCCATGGCCACGATAGCTGCCATATCCGCAGAATCTGTTACTACCGTGCTTCTCCCCATACTGCATACACCGGCTCGGCAACGTTTCTCTTTGATATGCTCTTCATATTCTTCCGGAAAATATTTTAGCGTAGACATGACCGGATTCGCTGCGGTTTTTCCCAAGCCACATCTTGAGGTCTGGGTAAGAAGCTCGCAAATGCTTTTGATGATTTCCAGGTCTACAGGTTCTCCTTTGCCTTCGCAAATCCTGGTCAGAATCATCGACAGGGCCCGCAACCCTTCCCGACATGGAACACAAGCACCACAGCTTTCTTTTGCCAGAAATTCAATATTGTATTTTGCCACCGCAACCATACATGTCCAATCATCCATGACTATCATCCCACCGGAACCCATCATACTGCCGTAACGCACAAGGGTATCAAAATCAATCGGCAGATCCAACAAGGATTCCGGCAGAGCGCCACCGGAGGGTCCTCCCGTCTGCACGGCTTTGAAATGTCGGTTGCCAACAATGCCGCCACCGATTTCGAAGATGATTTTGCGCATGGTCATACCCATTGGCGCTTCCACCAAACCGCTGTTACGGACTTTGCCTGCCAACGAAAAGACTTTTGTGCCTTTGCTGGTGGGGGTTCCTGTTTCGGCAAACTTTGCGCCACCTTCGTCGATAATCAGCGGAATATTGATGAAGGTTTCCACATTGTTGATGATCGTGGGCTTATTCCATAAGCCCTGTTCCGTGGGATACGCAAAAGTGGCCCTGGGTTCACCGATGCTACCTTCTATGGATTCGATCAAAGCTGTACTCTCACCGCACACAAAAGCACCGCCGCCCCGCACCACTTCAATATGCAAGCTTCTGCCGCTTCCCAAGATTGAGTCGCCCAGAAAACCGGCTTTCTCCGCGTCGGCTAAAGCGTCTTTCATGCTTTGCAGCGACAGTGCGTATTCGTCTCTGATATAGAGGTACCCTTTTGTGGCGCCTACCGCCAAAGCGCAGATGATGACCCCTTCCAAAACACCGTGGGGATCCCCTTCCATCAAAGCACGATCCATAAACGCACCGGGATCCCCTTCGTCGCCGTTCATAATAACATATTTCGGAAAATTGTCATATTCGGCAGCGATTCGCCATTTGAGCCCGGTGGGAAACCCGGCACCACCGCGCCCGCGAAGTCCTGATTTCTCGATTTCGGCGATAATGTCTTCCGGTTCCATGGTCAACGCTTTGCGTAGCGCCTCGTATCCGCCCCGGGCTTTGTAGTCGTTAATATTCTTGGGATCAATTTCGCCAACGTTGCGCAAAGCCAGCTTCTTCTGAGCACTGTAGAAGGGCGTTTCCTGCTGTTTCAAGATGTTGCCACCGACACCATGGTAGAGAAGTCTTCCTACAGGCTTATTGTCGAGGCTTTTGAGAATTTCTTCAGTATCTCTGGGTTTGACCCTGTAATAGGTAATGTCATCCGGCATGATTCTGACTAGGGGTCCCCGAGAGCAGAATCCGTGACAGCCTGTTTGTTTGATCACCGTCTCAAGTTTAACGTCCATTTTGAGAGTGGCGATTTGTTCCCGAAAGGAAGCGGCGACATCAAGTCCTCCGTATGCGATACAACCGGGGCCGCAGCAAACCAGAATCGTTTTTTTCATGCTTTCATCATCTCTTTTCTATACAAATCCGCAAGGATCTCATAGATTTTTTCCTCTGTCAAGTTCCCATAATAGACATCGTTGACCTTCATCACAGGAGAAATGGCACACGCCCCAAGACAGCTGACGGTCTCTACCGTAAACAGTCCATCTTTATCTGTTTCACCCGGATCAAGGTTCAGGATCCGTTTCAGGCAGTCTAATCTGCCCTGGACATTTTTGATATGACAGGCTGTGCCGTCACAGACTTTGATCACATATTTCCCCCGGGGGTCCAGGCTGAAAGAGCGATAAAAGGTGACCATGGCATAAGCTTCGGCCAGAGGCATTTTGAGGTAGCGAGCGGCTTCAATGATATGCTCTTTGGGCAAATAACCGCACTCTTGTTGGATATCCTGAAAGACGGCCAGGGATTGCCGTCTTTCAGGTGGAAATTTTTGGAGCAACTGTGTGAGTCTTTCTTCTTTTAGAATCATATCCCCAGAGCCTTTCTTTTGGCGCGAATATGGTTCAACATGCCTTCAGCGGCCAGATGCGGATCGGTTTCGACGAGGAATTTGCCGCCGGTGAGTCCTTCCACATCAGCGGTGAGCACTTTGGTCACAATGGGGCTACCCAGGACGGGCGGAACCAGGCCCACATGTGTCAATACGCCAAGAGCGACTGCCCAAGTCCCGATGGATACCGCCTTTTCGTGCTGAAGCTCCGGCGCGGAAGCGGCCACAGGCAGATCTTTGATCGCGACACCGAGGTATCCCGCCAAAGCTCCCAAGAGATCCCCGATTCGGGCATTGTCAACACAGCTGCCCATATGCAAGACGCCGGGAAGGGGGCCGCCCAATCCGGCGGCTTCGCCGACAGCCGTGAGAACGGCCAGAAGTTTTTCGCCGCAATACTTTTTCGCGCCGGCCGGTGACAAGAATCCATATTTCGCCAAAGCATGAGCTGTACATCCTGTGGCAACCACAAGAACATTGTTGGCCAGAAGATCTTTCACCATCTCGACAGTTTGCTGGTCCTGCACGATTTTGACGTTGTTACAACCAACGACGCCGACTGCGCCGAGCACGTTGCCGGCGATGATATTATCTACCAACGGTTTGAGCGGGTTCGCAGCATCAACCTTAGCCAAGGCTCCCACGATGCTTTCGACACTGAATCCGCCCCATACTTCTGATTTCTGGGTGGGAATCTGGACTCTGGACGGATCCCGTTTGGCATAGGCGGCTATTGCCATGCGCACAGCTTCTTGGGCCTTGATGTCGGCGTTTTCCGGTGTGAAAGGAATATATTCCGCTTCGGGCAGTTGCCCGATAGGCGTTGTGGTTACGACTTTGGTGTGGTAGCAGGCGGCAACTTTGGTGATGGAGGGCATGAAGCATTGGACATCCACAACCATGAGTTCAACGGCGCCGGTGATGATGGCCAATTCTTGGCTCAGATAATTCCCTGCCAACGGAACGCCTTGGCGCATCAACACTTCGTTCCCGGAACAGCAGATGCCGGCGATGTTGATCCCGGCGGCTCCGGCTTTGATAGCTTCGCCATCCAATTTTCTGGCCCATTCCACGATTTTCTCAGAGACTTCCGGCATATGCCCGTGAACGACAATATTAACTTTGTCGTGGCTGAGAACACCAAGGTTGGCCTCGGATTTCACGGGTTCAGGTATACCGAAGATAATATCCTGAACATCGGTCCCCATCTGCAATCCGGCGTATCCGTCCACTAATCCCATTTTCAGTGAAGACAACAGCAAATTGATCGGCGAGCCGTCAACCCCCATTGAGGTCTGATGCATAGCTGTTCTGATTTCTCTGTCCGGATTCTTGGGGAGAATGCCAAGCTTGCCCCAGGTTTCCATCAGATTCGGAGAAACCGTAGCTTTGAGCCAATTCATAGGATCGTCGGTTGAAGAACCAAAGTCCGCCAAGGCAGCCCGGGCGATTTCTTGCGCGATCACGGTGTCGGTTTTGCCCTGGGTCGGAATACCGAGTTTGGCAGCGACGGATTTAATCTTTGCGGTACCTTTTAAGGGGTACGGGGCTTTCCCTTCCGAGGCTTCTTTCAGGCATTGGACAGCCATGAAAGTGTGATCCACGTGGGAAGCGGCGCCTCCGACGATGGTACGGAGCAGGTTTCGGGCAACAATAAGATCAGCATCGGCACCGCAGATGCCTTCTTTGGGTTCCCCAAAGGGATTGACGCGACAGGGTCCCTGCAAACAATTGCGGCAACAAAGCCCTAAGTCGCCGAAGCCGCATTGGGGTTTTTGTTGTTCATACCGATCCCACACTGTTTCGATGTTTTCGCGGTTGGCCTTTTCTATCATTTCTGCCGCCGCCGGGTCAATAGTCTGATGGGAATGAGCACCTTGATGGATATCACACATCTCGATTTTCCTCCTACAATGTTTTATATTTTTTTAGAATCCCGATTATTGAGTTGGCTTTAGTAACTTATAGACGCGAAGCGTCAATAAAAAAACAAGAAAATCCACATTCTGAATACTGAATCCTGAATACTGAATACTTGCGGGCGTAGCCCGCATTAGGATGTGGATGCCAACTCTACCAGATATTTAACACGCTTATTCTTGCTGAATACATCCGGCTCTTCAAAAACAAGCGCCTGAGTCGGGCAGGCACTCACGCAAGCCGGCTCCACACCGGAAACAGCACAGAGGTCGCATTTGTTGATGTTGGATTCAGAGGCAATGGTTTTTTCTTCCATGACCCCAAAGGGACACGCGATAAAACACATATAGCATCCGATACAACGATTATTGTCACAAAGAACCACGCCCTCCTTGTTCATGTACAGCGCCTTCGTAACACAAACCCTGACACATTGCGCATCCTGGCAGTGGCGGCAACTCAGCGGAAACCCCCTGCTTCTCCCACTTGCTTCCACATGCATGCCGCATACGGGAGACGTTTGCTCCGATATGGCACCATACAACGTTTGGGAAGCGGAGTGCGCGACGGAGCAGGCGATCTCGCAGGTGTGGCACGCCAAGCACCTTGAATCGTCAACCAAGATCTTCTTCATTTTCTCACCCTTTTCTCCAATTTGTTGTGCAACATGGATAGGCCGGTATCTTGTTTCGATCCTCTAAATTGTCTTGATCATACTGGATTTGGAGGTTCTTGTCAAGGAAGAAAATATTTTCGCGAATGAGACTGGGATCCTGTGGAATCTGCGGGATCCCGCCAGGTTCCTGCCCCCGGAAACCGCAGATTGCCGGTTGTGTATAATAAAGTTTTGCCAAATGGCATTGTCGGAGCCTGCCGGCGAGGCTGACTTGATGATCCCGGCAGGATCTGGTAAGATAACACATATCTGCAGAACCCTCAACAAAGAAAGAACTTTCAATGTCATGATACCTTCAAACAAATACTGTCCCTTCCACCCCATCCCCCTGAAGGATCGGCAATGGCCGGGCAAAACACTAACCGCGCCGCCTCTCTGGTGCAGCGTCGACCTGCGGGACGGCAATCAATCTCTGCCCATTCCTATGAGCGTGGAAGAAAAACTTGAAATGTTCAAGCTCCTCCACACCATTGGTTTTAAAGAAATCGAAGTGGGCTTTCCTTCTGCGTCTCCAACAGAATATGCTTTTTTGCGCCGCCTGATTAATGACAATCTCATTCCCGATGATGTCACCGTTCAGGTGTTGGTCCAATCCAGAGAAGATTTGATTCGCCAGACTTTCGAATGCCTGCGGGGCGTCAAACAGGCTATCGTCCACCTCTACAATTCGACATCTACCTTACAGCGCCGTGTTGTGTTCAAGGCTACCCGGGAAGAAATCCTCAACATCGCTCTGAAAGGTGCCCGTCTCATCAAACAGTATCGCAGCCAAACGGACAACGGCACCCATATTCGATGCCAATACTCCCCGGAAAGCTTCACCGGAACAGAGCTGGATTTCGCTTTGTCAATCTGTGAAACTGTTCTTGATGAGTGGCAAGCCTCTCCGGACAACCCCACTGTCATTAACCTGCCGTCAACCGTCGAACTCGCCACCCCCAACATTTACGCCGATCAGATCGAATGGTTCAGCCGCCATCTCCGCGACCGCTCCCGGGTTATCCTCAGCCTTCATCCCCACAATGACCGCGGAACAGCTGTCGCGGCCGCGGAGTTGGCTATGCTGGCCGGCGCGGATCGCTTGGAAGGCAGTCTCTTCGGCAACGGCGAACGCACCGGCAACGTGGATATTATTACGTTGGCTCTGAATATGTTCACCCAAGGTATTGATCCCCGACTTGATTTCAGCGATATTACCCACATCAAAGAGATCTACGAACGTTGCACCCGCATGACGGTTCACGAACGGCAGCCTTACACGGGAGAGCTGGTCTACACAGCTTTTTCAGGATCTCATCAGGATGCCATCAGCAAAGGTCTGGCCGCTCAATCCCAGGAACAAAACGATTTATGGCAGGTGCCCTATCTTCCTATTGACCCCAGAGACGTGGGCCGTCAATATGAGCCCATTATCCGCATCAACGGCCAATCCGGTAAAGGTGGTGTGGCTTTTATCATGGAGACCTCTTTCGGCTACAAACTTCCGAAACCCATGCACGCCGAATTTGGACAGATCGTCGTGCGCGCCTCTGACGCATCCGGCAGCGAAATAACACCGGACACCCTGCTAACTCTTTTCAAAAACGAATACGTCGATCTGCCACTCCCGTACAGACTGGGTAAATCCCGCCTCCAGGAAATAGATACCGCCAACGAAGACGAAACCCTCGTGGATTTTCAGGGAACAGTCTTCGTCCATGGGCAAGAAAAAGAAATCAGTGGCCAAGGTAACGGCCCCTTAGATGCCTTTTTCCACGCTCTGGCTCCTGCTATCGATATCACCGGCTACAAATTCCTTTCGTATGACCAGCACGCCCTCGGTAGCGGTTCCGATTCCCGCGCCATCGCGTACATCCGCTTGGAAGACCGAAACAGTCGAAAGTGTTTTGGCGTTGGTACCTCCAAAAACATCAGCAAGGCTTCCATGCGCGCTTTGTTGTCAGCTATTAATCGGCTCCTTGATTAACGCGAGGGCCTGCCCCCAAGGCGGCACAGAAAGTTGTACCCCTGTTGGCGCGTGAGCAGGAAAGGAGAACACATGAAGAAAATTATCACGATATCAGCGATCTGTCTCATTCTCGGCCTTGGTTCGGCCGCTCTTCTGATGCGCGGTATAATCCTTGAACAATTCAACAGAAACCCCGCCCTGATGGACGTTTCCGAGCTGATTACCCTGAATGCTGCCGATGACCCCTACTCTTCCCATGCCAACGCGTCTTTTTCCATTGCGCAATCACAGAAAAGATATAACATCTACAAATCACTTACCGCGAACAGGGCCACACAGGCAGAGATCCCGGAGGACGCCCCTTACTCTTTTATTGTGCGCACGACCTTGAAAAACGGAGACACCTCTTCGTATCGCGTCTGGATTGATGCCGCCTTTAAACAGGTTTGGGTTAGCGATCTTCACTCCGAAGATACCTCTTCCTTCCTTCTGACGGAAAACGCTGCCCGAACGTTGCTCAAGCAAAGTGCTTTTCAAGGTGTTTATCTAAGCAACCATTGGCCCCTGGCCGCGCAACTGCAAACCCCTTCTATGGGAACTTCCACCGTTGATGCAGACACCGTATCCATACCTCTTTATGCCCAGTCCATAGACCTCCGGGTCAATCATCCCGCACGGAACAAACCCCTGACTTTTGTGCGTTCTCACCCGGAACAACCTCCGGCTATTGTTACCGTAACCGACTTAAACAGGCTTGAGATCATCCCTCCACCAGAGATCGATTCAATTTCTATACTCTATTACGTTCTCGACGTCAACGATCTCGCCGCCGCCGCCGCCGGGGCCTTCGACCTGACTGACAAACCGGCTGTGCTCCCCGAGCGAAGCGGTCATTACATGGCTGTCTATACTTTGACCTATGGGAACAGCAACCCGAATTACCGGGGAACCATCAGCGGCACTTTTATCATGAATCTAACCTCAGGTGTCCGACCTCGCACCGCCTACGCCTCTTATCCCCAAGGCACCGTTGGTTGCGTCACTCTCGCGCATTCCGGCCCTCAGGAAACCCACGCCTACAAGCTGAAAGTGCCCTTCCTTGAGACAGAGATCCCTTTCTTCTTCATAGAGGACACAGCGGCGGTCTGGTTTCCCATAGGCAACACCCTCAAACCCGGTGAATACACAGCCAGAATCTTTGTCCAAACCAGCGTGCCCTCACCCCGAGGTCTTCTTCAGTCCCCTTGGCAAGAAATCGCCTCGATCCCCCTCACGATAACGAATAGAACCTTCACACGTCAGGATCTCACCACCACCGCGGCCATGTCCTCATTGGTTACCGTGGAAAACCAGCAATTCGACCGGGAAAAAACAGCTGCCGCCAAAGCTCAGAGCCATCCTGAGCCCTATTGGAAAGGCCCCTTTGTTCTGCCCTGTGAGGGACGGTTTTCCACCTATTATGGGGAAGAACGCTACACCAACGGGGTCTACACCAGCAATCATAACGCAATCGATATCGCCGCCGACGCGGATGTTCCCGTCGCCGCCACCGCAGCGGGCAAAGTCGTGCTGGCTTTCCCTCTCAGAATTTCCGGGTCAACCGTTATCATTGATCACGGTGCCGGAATCTTCTCCACATATTGCCATCTCAACGCCTACAATGTCAAGGAAGGCGATATGGTTGACGCCGGCGAGATCATCGGCCTTGTGGGTTCAACCGGATACTCCACAGGACCCCACTTGCATTTTGCGGTTCAATACTATTCTGAAAGCTTCGACCCGATATGGCTCATGGAGCGGGATCTCCTTCAGGAGGGCATTACTTCAGCCGACAGCTGACCCCAGGGACAGTTAACAGGCATTAATCACACCTATAATAATTCTGGCAGAAAAAGGTTACAAGGTTCGTAACACGAATATTTTCGGTCCTGCCAAAATAACAAATGCGGCCCCACCATCAACAGATTTGTTGATGAGTCAGACCGCTTAATCCCGCGCAGATAACCCGTTGTAAATCACTAAGAAATGTTCTCAGCATAATTCCGATTAAGCTTAATAATCGGAAACGTCGCCACCAGACGGACTTCCTTTTCCGTCTGCTCCAAACAGGCCACCGAAGCCACCTCATCCACCTGCATATAATGGGACAACGTCTGAAGCAATTCCTCCTTCAGTTTATCCATCATAACCGGCGAAATCGTAGCTCTATCATGTACCAGAACCAGACGCAGTCTATCCCGTGCCTGGGCCCTGCTTCCCGTCGGCTCTTTTTTAGGTGCGGCAAACAATTTTGCGAACGAATCCCATAATTTCATATTCAATATCCTCCTTCGGCGCATCGGCACTTATGCGGAATAATACTTAATTGACGCTTCGTGTCCGTTAAGGACCGACAGTCTGCCTCTTGCCGTCTCAACTCACCCCAATAATTTTCTTGAGCCGACCAAAAAAACCGGGCTTCATCTCGAAATTCATCAAGGCCACTTCCTCACCCTGAATGCGGCGCGCAATCCGGCGATAGGCCTCCCCCGCTCCCCATCCGTTTTCCATAACGGCAGGCTCCCCGCGATTCGTTGAAACAACAATCTTCTCGTCCTCCGGCACAACCCCCAGCAAATCGATCGCCAAAATATCGATAACATCCTCGATCTCCATCATATCCCCTTGCCGCGCCATTCGCGGGCGGAACCGGTTAATAATGAGTTTGGCATCACGCAACCCACTGGTCTCCAACAAACCGATAACCCTGTCAGCATCGCGAACAGCACTGACTTCCGGCGTCGTCACCACAATCGCCCTCTCAGCTCCGGCAATAGCATTATAGAACCCACGTTCAATCCCCGCCGGACAATCCACCACGACATAATCGAAATTCTCTTTCAATTCCTCGCACAGAGCCTTCATTTCCTCGGGACGCACCGAATTCTTGTCTTTGGTCTGGGCCGCCGGCATAAGAAACAGATTCCCGAAACGCTTGTCCCTGATCAACGCTTGCTTGTAACGGCAGTTCCCCGTAATAACGTCAACCAGGTCATAGACGATGCGATTCTCCAGTCCCAAAATCACATCCAAATTCCGCAATCCGATATCGGTGTCAATCAGCACCACCTTCTGACCCGAAAAGGAAAGTGCGGTTCCAATGTTGGCTGTCGTCGTTGTTTTTCCGACACCGCCTTTGCCGGAAGTCACCACAATAATTTCTCCCATAACCAAGCCTGCCTTTCCTTGCTCGTCTAACGCCCGGCCTCCATTTTTAAAAATCATTGCAGTGAACTTTGATCATCAAAGTTGGCCAGCGCATTCTGCACTATTCGTCCAACAATTCTACATTATAAATTGTGTTTCCTTTCCAACCATTGAAAAACCACAGACCAAATTCCCTGATTATTCACGGGTTTCCCGGGTTTTTCAACCTGTGGCGGCGCGTTTCAACGCCAGATACGACATCTGTTGAATATTCCATCATATTTGTTGCCCCAAATAAAAAAACCACCGGCTAATCCCGGTGGCTCAATAAGATGATTATCGGAACCATTTCAAAATGCACCAGTTCCGTTTCACCGGCGGCGGTTCTACCGGCGGCGGCTCTACCACCGGCGGCTCTACCGGCGGCGGTTCTACCGGCGGCGGCTCTACCACCGGCGGCGGCTCCACCGGCGGCGGTTCTACCACCGGCGGCTCCACCGGCGGCGGCTCCACCGGTGGCGGCTCCACCGGCGGCGGTTCTACCGGCGGCGGCTCTACCGGCGGCGGCTCCACCGGCGCCGGCGGCTTCTGGTCGTGGTAACTCAGCCCGCAATACTTGGAAATCCCAAGGGCAACAGCTTCGGCGCACTTTTCCTGGATAATAGGATCTCTCAACATATTCTCTTCAACAGGATTTGAGATGAAAAGCAATTCCGTGAGAACCGCAGGCGCGATGGTATCCCTGAGAACCTGAAAATTCGCCGTCTTTGTTCCCCGGTTGGGACGACCCAGCGCCTCAACCAGCTCTTTCTGGATAGCCTCTGACAGCCCGGCCCCCCTTGTGGATCCGGGATAGCTGTACGTCTCTGTACCGGTAGCCGTTTGATTGGCAGCACCGTTGCAATGGATAGACACAAAATAATCAGCACCCCAGGCATTTGACTCAAGAGCAATATTCGAAAGCGTACCACTTTGATACCCCCGGATCGTGCAAAACGGTGTCAGCTTGGAAACCACGATCACACCCACAGCCCTGTTCACATCAGCCTCACGCAACCCGGCCGGCCCAACAGCACCCGGGTCATTATTCCCATGACCATAATTAATGAAGATCTTCACAAAACTTTCCTCCCAATTATTCAGACTCGAAACCCCCGTCTTCTCACAGCCACAATCATGACAAATTATTATATGACCAAACAAGTTACAGGTTGACTCACCATCCAAAATAACTTCGAAAAGCAGCCTTAGCCACACGCCCCGCGGTATCTCCCCCCGCGCCGCCGTACTCCACCAGAACCGAAACAGCAATCTCAGGATCGTCATAAGGCGCGAAAGCCACAAACATACCGTTATAATAACTCACGCCCGTCTTATTCCCCACCTGGGCTGTTCCCGTTTTACCGCCCCCCGAGAACCCCGGCATATCGGCAAACACAAAAGCCGCCGTTCCCTCCCCCTTGGTCACCAAAGACATAGCCTCCTTAACCGCTGCCAGATTCTCGGAAGAAACCGACACCTGATTAATCACCTCCGGCTCAAACTCTTTGATGGTCTCCCCTGTCCGGGTATCCACAATCCTATCAACAATCTGAGGTTTATAAAGTGTCCCGCCGTTGGCGATCACCGCCACATAATTGGCCAACTGAAGCAACGTGTTGGCGTTATACCCTTGCCCAATTGAATTGTTGAAACTATCCGAAAGACGCCACTCCACATGGAACCCCTTGTTAATCTCATACTCGGCCTCTAACCTTCTCATCTCGTTTTGCGTCTCACTCAGAAGAAGATCCCTTTCCTCCGCGATCACAGTCCGGCTCAGAACCTCCTCCAATTGGCTCTCAACAGCTGCCAGCGCTGCCTGATACTCCGTCTCATACCCTGGCCCAAAAAACGAGTTTTTCCAAGCCGGCGACGGCGCGATTCCGGCAACCTCCCCCGGCAGATCAATACCGGAAAGCGCCCCGAACCCGAACTCGTTGCCGATCTTCTTCATATATTCAGGATCCTGTTCAAAAACCTTCCGCCCCAAACTCTGGAAATAGATATTACAGGATTTAGCCAACCCCCGATACAAATTAACCCACCCGAAATTATTCCCTCCCCATTCGGCCACAGCCTGAGCCTGCACGCCTCCGGGACCCAAAGACGACAACGCGTCATACACCTTATCCTCAGGCGTAATCACCCCCAACTCCAAAGCCGAAGAAGCCACAAGCATCTTATAGACCGACCCGGGGGGATACGTATCCATAATAGCCCTGTTTTTGGTAGCAGCTTCCGCCCCGGTGAAATATCTGGCCGCTGTCTCGTCGGACACCACCCCGATCAACTCATTGGGATCCATATAAGGTTTGGAAACCATCGCCAGGATTTTCCCCGTTTTGACCTCCATAACCACCGCGGCACCGACCCCCGCTTTAGGATATGTCGCTGTCACGCGCGTTATAACCTCATCCAGACTCCTCTCCACATCCCTCTGCAATCCCGCGTCCAGTGCCAGATATACCGTATAACCGACCTGAGGTTCCTGCACCACCGTGCGGGAAACCGGCCTCCCCTGTTGGTCAACCTCCACCTTATCCAACCCTTCATGGCCCCGCAACCAGACATCAAAGCTTTTTTCCACGCCCATTTTGCCAATCATATCCCCTTGACGATACAGATCCTCCCACACATCAGACTCTTCCTGTTCGTCACATTCTCCCCGCTCATCAATCTCTTCCCGTTCATCAAGTTCTTCCCTGCTAATTTCACGCACATACCCCAGAACCTGTCCCATCAAAGTCCCCTGAGGATAAAACCGCTTCGCCAAAGGCTTAACACATACCCCAGGCAGCTCGTCGCTATGCTCGGCAATCAGCGCACGCAAAGACTCCGGCACATCTTCCAACACAACCACCGGATTATAAGTCGTCCATTGTTGATTGCGGATCATAACGCAGATATCTTCGGCAATAAGCTCGGGAGATTGCTGCGGATACGGCCAATAGGGTTTTATGTATTCCGCCAGAACCCGGACAGTCTCCTGCCATACCCCCGCTCCCGGCCCGCTTTGCAGCTCGGTCCAATCCAGAACTAATGCCATATCAGACACACTCTTGGCCAGAACAACGCCGTTTCTATCCACAATCGGTCCTCGAATGGTCGAAGTCGCTGCCGGCTTCATAACATTGCCCAAAGCTTTTTCCGCATAATACTCCGCGTCCACAATCTGGACACGCCAAAGATTGAACTCCAGCAACAAAAACAACAACACACAAAACAGACCCAACCCTGTCATACGTCTCTGAGCCATACTCCCGGGGTCTCCTTGTTTATCTTCGCCTAAAGTCTGTCGGTGTCTCAAGTGACTTCACCTCTCAAATTGTCGCCGTATGGGGATGAAACCGCGCAAACAAACGGCGAACCGGCGGAAACGTCAGTGGAACCAGCACCGCGTTGTATAGCGAAACGCCAAAAACCACCCTGACATTCGCCCACATCGACGGCTCAAACCCCGTCACACCCGCTACACCCGCCAACCCCGCCACCCCCAACCCGGCCAACCCAGCCAACACCATCAAAGCAATCTGTCCAGCCAGCGACACAAGAAAAACCAACGCGGTGACAGGCAACACCTTCTCCTTATTCCAACGCCTCCGCAACCAAATGCTGATGAGAGCCACAACACATAACACAAGGGTAACCTGACCGACAGCACTGCCAATATAGAGATCTGTCACAAACCCCATGACAAACGCCCCCAGAAGACCCCCCCGAGGCTGAGAATACAAAGACATGTAAATCGTCCAAAGCATAACCAAATCAGGCCCGATCCCCCAAGGCGACAGGAAAAAGAACACCGATCCGGGCGCAACAAGCGCCAACAAGAAAATGATCACCAAGACGAGATATTTCATAGATAAATCATAGTATACCCAAAATTACCAACAGTAATATAAAGTCCCCTATGTACGAAAACCACGGGAAAACCACGGCTGCCTCCCGGCAAATCAATGATCAGAATCCATACTCTCGAAAGGCAAACTGTTCAGCACATCAACAGTCCGCTCCGCCAACACACTAATATTTCTCGTCCCCTGCAAAATAAGTTGACCACTCTCATCAGCATACCGGGCAAGAAACGCCAATTCCGGGATCAGCTGCGAATACCCGTAACTCTTCGCAACAATATCCAGATTTCTGGCCAGAATCTTCGTATAGAAACCGAATCTGCTTGCCGCTTTCTGCAACCTCTCAAGCTCCACCTGAACCCGTTTGGTGTCCAATCTGCTGACGACCTTGGCCTCCTGCTGATCCTGATCCCCATCGCATTTTTCCGGCAACTCCGGCAACGGCGGAAGAGTCTGCGCCATTCTCTTGCCTTCCTTTTCAGCCCTTTTCAGAATACGAATCCTGTCATAAATAAGCTTATCATAATAGAGAAAAATTTCCTGAACCGTCGTATCCTGCCCCAACACGGCAATTGCCGCCGGCACAGCGTCAGGCGTCTCACGACAGATCTTCTCTAACATATCCAAAGTGTTTTTAAGAACATCAACCACAGGCGCCGCCATCTCTTGCTCAAGAGCCTCAATATAAGCTTGGTGCTCATCGGCAAACTCAGCCTCCGGTTCTATGGACCGAAGGATATGGAGGGTCACAGGCGCAATGATATGGAAAATCTCAATAGGCCGAATATTCTTCCGAAAATCCTCAATGCTGTTGAGAACGCGATACGCGTTCAAATTGGTGAGGGTCGCCATAGAAACACTTCCTTAGTCGCTTCACTGCTGCATAGTACTGTCATCAGAGGTGCCGGATTCGCCGAAGTTGCTTCTCCAACTTATTTTACAACAAAAATACCGAAAAAGCTATGACAAAAAATTCCCTTCACCTGACCTGCTTAAACGAATCCTTGGCAATCTCATAAACCCGATCACACAAAACATCAATATCCCTGGCATCGTGAGACGCCACAAGAATCGTCTTTCCGGCCCCTTTTAAACGCAAAAACAACCTGCGCATATCCTCCACACCCGCATGATCAAGACCATTCATCGGCTCATCCAACACAAGAAACGCCGGATTCTCCATAATCGCTTGGGCGATCCCCAACCGTTGCCGCATACCCAACGAATACTTACCCACAGGTTTCTTACTCTTCCAATCCAACCCGACCAAATCCATCGTATTTTGAATCTGCTGATCCCCGATCTTCCTCTGAATCCCCGCCAGAAACTTCAGATTCCGAAACCCGCTATAATTCGGCAAAAACCCGGGCGCCTCAATAATAATCCCCATACTCACAGGAACATCCACATCCCGGCCAACCTCGGATCCTCCCACAGTAATCCTCCCGGTGGTCAGAGGCATGAACCCGCAAATACACTTAAACAACACCGTCTTCCCCGATCCGTTGCGCCCAACGATCCCGGTAATCTCCCCCGGTTCCGCTGCCATCGTCACATTGAAGAAAACCACATTCTCCTTGAACTCCTTAGTCGCTTCCCGAACCCGAATCCCACTTTGCAGCACATCAACACCCCTTTCCCTACCCCAGGCTCTAAACCGGCGGCAACACATCCACACTCTTCTTCCGAACAACCAACACCGCCAACCCGCTCAACACAACATTGAGCCCCACAAGAGCCGAAACCGCGTAAGACCGGGGCGGCAACGGCTTATAATTCGCCACATCCATAGAATTGAGACTGGCCCAAGACACCGGCGAAAAATAATCAACTGTAACAATCTTATACAGACCACCAACATCCAACACGAACAACCGCCCGCTCCCCATATCGAAAGCGAAAAACGGCAGGAAAATCAGAAACAGCGCCAACGCCGTCCCGAACCCCCGCCCCAAACTCTGATTCACCACAAAATGAATCAACCCCAAGAACACACCCAGAAGCCAACACAAACCAAAACACCAAGCCAACGCCGAAACCGGCGAATAGTCCAACATAATACGATAACTCAGAAAAAACGGCACATCATAAGCTCCGCCCGCATTTGTCTGGGCCAAGGTTCCGATAATCTGACCCCACTCCCAAGAGAACCCCACATGAGGAAACATCAACACCAGCGACAACACGAAAACAGCCGCGAAATATAACGCCGACGCCACCATAACATAGAAAATCTGCCCCAACGCCCAGGTCGTTTTCCCCATACGGATAATCACACCGGCTTGATGCGCGTCAATAAAAGGCGCATCACAAAACAACAACAGAATCCCCAACATGAACACGAACACCAGATAAGGATTATCCATCAAAAAAGGAAACAACCACGGCGTCACCCCGACATCCGCATCCGCGCAGAACCGCCGCACCGACACCAGCAACGACAACAGAAACGACCCCAACAACAACACGATAACATAAAGGCGAGGATTGGCCGGCCACTTCCGCACATTCAACCACCCACACGCCGCAATGCCCATCACCTTCGTCAGAACCTTACCCATAGGCCATCCTCCTTTTCAACTGCCGCATAATCAGAAGGCCCAACGGGATACAGATCAACCAGAAAACCAGAACCTCGTACACAAAAGACCACCCAGGCAACGGCACGCCCTGACGCTCCAAAACACTTCGCCCGATTAACACAACGGACGGCGTCGCCCAAGACGGCACCCAAGCAAAAACCGTATCCGAAAGGGTGCGAAAAGTCACCGCCAAAATCATCGGCGACGCCAACACCACAAACACATTCTGGAACCGGGACGACACCAACAGAGCCAACAACGCGTAGAACGCCGCCCCCAACGACATCCCCACAATATGAATCACGAAATATAGAACGAAATGACCCTCCGTCAACAAAGAACCATGGGTAAATTGAACCGTGGACAAAAACGCAGGCCCTTTCGGATTCACCAAGGCCATCCTCATCCGCAACACCCACACAAAAAACAGCTGTCCCAACGCGATGGTCACAAACCCCGACAAAGCACAAGTTACAATCTTCGAAATCGCGTAAGGAACGCCACTGCTCCGAACCAACAAGGGTTTCAGAAACTGATGATTCCAATCCAGGCAGAACGCCGCCGCAAAAGGCAACGCCGCCAAAACATAGAACACATCATTAAACGCGCTGCTCTGGCTCACCATATGCAAATAAGCCACATCCACCCCCGGCTCATGAACCTGATGATTCACACTCATCAACAGCATCCAGGTCATCCCCAACACAGCCAGCGGGAACACCGGTGTCACAAAGGCCCGGTACAGATCCATCCGCAAATACCCCACCAACCCCCGCCGGGTAACCTCGCGCCAGAACCGCCTAACCAACTCACTCATAGAAACTCCTTGCCCGTATACGCATTGAAATAGATCGTCGAAGTCACGAAATACGTCTTCCCATCATCCAACACCATCTTCTCCTGCAACACAGCGCACCAAGCCGGAACCAACCGATAATTCCTGTGGGTCCCATCATCCGGAATCGCCGTATATCGCAACGCCAGACTCTTCACCGTCGTTTCCTTCGTTGAAATAATCCCGGCATACTTGGCCTTCACACACGCCAACGCCGCCTCTGCGCTTATAATCGTATCGGAGCTCAAGGCCTGCTCATGCACATGATACAAAGGCGACACCCGTAGAAATCGAACCCCCTCTGCCCCGTAACACACCTCAACCGTCACTCCATAAACCAACAAATAATCCAGATCCCGACTCTTCTCCAACAGAGGAATCCCGTCCAAACAGACCTCCATCACCACATAATAACAATCATCCGCCGCGCTCCACCGGCTCTTCCCCATATCCTGCCCGCCCTCACGGGGATTCTCCTGTTCCCGCAACAGCTCCAGCTTGTCCCTTTCCCGGGCGCTCAATCCCTCATGATCCAACACAAACGTCTCTTTCACCCGCAAAGAATACCTGTCAAAAAGGAACCGATACGCCCCTCGCGCAGTATCCTCAGCCTGGACCCAAGCCATCTCCTCCAAAACAATCTCCTCCGCCTGAGCCCGGGTCATAAAAGGCAAATCCCCATCCGTATCAAAAAAAAGGGTGTCATCCCGTTCCGGATCAACAGCCCCGGCAGATCGATAATCGAAAACCCGATTGATATGTTCATACGCCGGCACAATATAGTGAATCCCCGAAGTCGGATTGATCAGCAACTCACTGCCATCCATCGCGCGCACCGAATACTCCGACGACGCCTTCTGGTTCTCCGGAACAGTCGTATTGGCAAGAAACCTCCTGGCAAAATGGGCATAATAATCCAGCAAATTCGTCCGCTCAACACCATAAGAAGCCACTTGACTCTGCTCTGTGCTCAACACAACACCGGGATCAACAATAATATTATAAACCAGCTTCCCATCCGTAGGGGCACAAGAAGCCGCCCCCATCAACAGTCCCAACACCAACACAACCCCAAGCGCTCTTCTCATAGAACACTCCTTCCGAACCCCAAAAAATCCGCAAACCCCCATAACCCTAAACAAAACAGAACCCGGGCTCGTCTGAAGGAACCGGAGTTCCGTCCCGGCGATCACCAGGTCCCGTTAACACGCTTCATGAAGAAGGCATCAGATACACCATCAGCTTACGGATACCACACACCGTGCATCGTCACAGTTCCCTGACCGTATCTGTTCGCGTACAGCCGGACGGTATTCCACTGAATATCATCCATATTCACAGAATTCTTGTAATAGATCTCCATGTGTGTCAAATCCTGTTTCGCCACTCTGTAGGTCAAATAATTGAATCCGTTTTCATCATCAATAAATTTCCGGATGTCGAACACAAGATAAGCACTCTTGCTCACATTGCCGCCGCGAGGAAAAATATCCGCGTGATAAGTCCTGTCCGTCTTAAGAGCCGCATCATATGCAGTTCCCCCCGCGTTCAGAGCGAAATCAAAATCCTTAGCCGGCGATCCGGCAAACAAAGGCATCGCCATTCCCAGACACAACACAAACGCCAAAATACCGATAACAACCTTTCTCTTCACATCTCATCCTCCCTTCTTGATATGTTTGAAAACATTTTCCCCCGGATCCCTGTCATTTCCTATGTCTAAATTGAGTATATTTAAAAGGATTACAAATGTCAAGAGCCAAAACCGTTGATATCCGGCGATAGAGCACGCCAAAGAAGCCAATCAACAATGATTACAAAAAAACTATTTTTAGATCTTATATATTTATTAATATAATAATGATTTCCGGGCGGCAGCCGCGGGGAAGACCGCGTGGGGGCTACGTGAGGTGCCGCGCAGGATGCCGCGTGGGAGACCGCGCGAGGGCTGCGCGGGAGGCCGCGTGGGCCCCCCGAATGACGGTTGTGCCCAACTATCTTTTTGTGAAGTCGATCCAGCCCACTGCGTTTGCGAAGAACCGCGAATATTGTGACGAGGTTTCGATGCTTACATAGCCATCACTGAAATCTGCTGTCACCGAGTAATAAGTCGGATTCCCGGAAGAGGGATAGTAGGAACCGATCATGACTTTCTCCGATCCGTTTCCTGTTTCGAAATAACCGCCGACGTTGACCACTGTCTCGA
>Ga0082212_10003161_pt1 | contig 23511 bp, 12 predicted proteins | sample TergutNt197P3_FD_71548 | JGI IMG/M metagenome (GOLD analysis project Ga0082212, IMG submission 71548) | Neocapritermes taracua P3 segment gut microbial communities from Petit-Saut dam, French Guiana - Nt197 P3 | ecosystem: Host-associated > Arthropoda: Insects > Digestive system > Gut ... | reverse complement strand
AGTATAGTCTACTATATTCACCTCTGTACGGCTTGGTTACAATGTTGTACATGCTCATAAAAAAACCTACCATTCAGGGGCATACAGAAAGCATACGCACACACTTCATCGAGGCCCCAGGTAGGGTTGGAGAGAGGGAGAACCCAATCCCCCGCCTGACGCGGCCCTCGAAAAGGGGAAAAACTACGCGGGCTTTTGGGTTCTTCCGAAGCCCAACCCTACCTGGGGACTGTTACGAGCCCACGTGGTCTCTATCTCCCCAATGACCCAAGAACCCCATTTAATTTGACATCCCAGCCCCATTTTGTCATAATAATGTGATTCAACATAAACAGATTCAACGCAGGCACCCAAAAACCAATGTAAGGAGAGAAAAACATGATCATCGGAATTCCGAAAGAAATTAAAGCCTTCGAGAACAGGGTCGCCATCCTGCCGTCGGGGGTCAGAAGCTTTGTTGAAGCAGGGCACACGGTCCTAATCCAGAACAATGCCGGCTTGGGTAGCGGCTTTCCCAACGAAGAATACATTGAGGCGGGATGCCGTATCATCAATACCCCTGAAGAGATCTACGCAGCCGCCGAACTGATTTATAAGGTCAAAGAGCCCCTGGCACCGGAATACCCGTTGCTGCGAGAAGGGCAGATCATATTTACCTACCTTCACCTGGCCCCAGACCCGGAACAGACCCAAGCCCTTCTCAAAGCCAAAATCATCGGCATTGCCTATGAAACCGTACAGACAAAAACCGGCGCCCTCCCCCTGTTGGCACCCATGAGCGAAATCGCCGGACGGATGTCGGTTCAGGTAGGCGCCTACCTCTTGCAAAAATCAAACCAAGGCAGCGGAATTCTCTTAGGGGGCGTACCCGGTGTCGCCCCGGGCCATGTCGCTATCCTTGGCGGCGGCAACGTAGGCATCAACGCCGCGCAAATGGCTGTAGGCCTTGGTGCTCGTGTCACGATCCTGGACATCTCCGTCGAACGCTTGGCCCATATCCATAACGTGCTCTCCAGCCGGGTTGTTACTCTGGTCTCCAACAGATACACCCTTGAAAAAACCGTCGAAGACGCGGATCTCGTGGTCGGGGCCGTATTGATCCCCGGCGCTAAAGCACCAAAGCTCGTCACCAAAGACATGATCAAAACCATGCGCCCCGGATCGGTGCTCGTGGATGTTTCCATCGACCAAGGCGGCTCCTTTGAAACCATGGATCGCCTGACCAACCACGAGAATCCCTACTTTGTTAAACACGGCATGGTACACTATTCCGTTCCCAATATGCCCGGCGCCGTTCCCAGAACATCAACATTTGCCCTCTCCAATGTAACCTTACCCTATGCGCTGGATATAGCCAATAAAGGGGCTGAACGGGCTATGGCTGAAGATCCCTCACTGATGAAAGGCCTGAATGTGTACAAAGGAAAACTAACCAATCAGGCCGTCGCTCAAGCTCAAGATCTCGACTGGGAACCGGTTTCTGTATAGATCATTCATCACCTGTGTAATCCTACCGGTTGATTGGCCGGTTTGATTTTCGCCATAACAGGAACCACCTCAATAAAAAAGACGCCGCCCAAAATCATAAGATTTCATGGCCGGCGTCTTCTCCTCTCACCCTTTAATAAGACGAGAAAGCGTTTTTAAGCACATTCGCGCTATCAAGCCCCGAGTAATTGAAATACGTTATCTTAATCACGACAACCTTATCATCAATCTTTCTCACATAAAAATCATTTTGCATTGAGATGTTGACAGGCTTCCCGGTGGATGGATTTGTAACAGTCGTTGGGTACGTGCCGGTAAAACGCTTATAAGCTTTTCCGGCTAATAGAACGTTTGTCGTGGAACCGGAAAAAGAATACCTCACAAGACTTTGGGTTCTGTAGAAATTCTTGTAGGACGCGATATACTGATCTATGGTCATATCATTGCCCACCGACTCAACAATAACACCTGCCATGGGGATTTCTTTTGTCCCATGGCCTACCAACATTTCGTAGGTCACATTGGGATTCCCCGCAGGGTTCCCATAGATCCCCATATTGACTTCACCCGCCACATACGGCATCTCCATGGCGCTGACCAGATTGTAGGCGCTGGGAGCTGTAAATCTTAGACTCAGATACTCGCTCGCATAGGTGTTTCCGGAAATAATCCCTTTTTTATAAGCAGGGGTCGTAGGCGTTGTGGGTGTTGTGGGCGTCGTAGGCGTCGTGGGTGTCGTAGGATTTGTGGGTATCGTCGGATTTGTGGGTATCGCAGGATTCGTGGGTGTCGCAGGATTCGTGGGGGGCGTCGGATTCGTGGGTATCGTCGGTATCGTGGGATTCGTTGTGTTCGTGGGATTTGTGTTCGAGGGATTCGCGTTAAAAGGATTCCCGTTCGCGAAAGCCGCTTCAAGGGCTTCTGCGAGATCTGTTTCGTCTATGTCCTCAGTATCGCCGTTATCCACATCCGCTCTGCTCTCAACCACTTGAAAAGTTGCTACGCGATCAGCCGTTTTGTTCTCTTTCCCGTCGCATCCATAAAGGAAAAGACTCATCAAGAGTACAGCCAAAATCACCGCCAGCGATCCTAATCTCCTCATATCCTATTCCTCCTTATACGCCCACGCGCCAATCGGGTGACATATTCCTCCTTAGTTCGCGCGGGACTCCCATGCCATAATAATATAAGACACATAATCTATACTAGCCGAATTTTCACAAGAAGTCAATCGGAAATTCCAATTTAACCTCGTTTTCATTGATTCCACAATAATTCCAAATCCGGCATCTATTCTGAAACCAACATATACGCCGAAATCTTCCGAATCCGCCAAGACACCAGCAATGCTACGGCATAGGAAAACAAAACAATTCCGACACCGAATACAGCAATCCAAAGGAAATCAATAACAAAGGTTGCTCGCATGATCCCCAATCCATTCATCGCAGCCGACATCAACGTATTTGTATAAAGCGCTCCGCACAGACTTCCGACAAACGCACCGAGCATAAGTGGAATCATGAAGCTCAGCGCCAGTTGGTTCATAAGCTGAAACGTCGTAAACCCAATCGCTTTTTGGATTCCCAGTTCCCTCTTCCGGCGAATAATCGAAGAATTAATCACGAAATACAAGACCAACGCCACCACAACCAATGTTATGATCAACATAATTGACCCCATCGTCGCAATAATACTTTGATAAGATTCCATCGTATCGATAACATACCTGTCAAAATTCATGATCCGCAACAGCACTTCTTTATCAAGCATGTTTTTGAGATCCTGTATGAACTCGTCCACATCCTTGCTGTCTTCCAAATAAACATTGAGCGATTGCTGGATGAAACCGGGGTTGAACTTCTTGAAATCCTTGGTCAACATGGACACATTAAGCCCGCCCATAGAGGCCCCATTGGTGAGTCCCACAATATTAAAAGTCCCTTCCTTGCTGCCAAACCGCATGCGGACAGAATCCCCTACCTCTTTATGCAACCTTTCCGCGAGAATCCCGGCCATGGCAATCTCACCGCTTTCGGCGGGATACCGGCCCTCATAAATTAGGTTGGATTCTCTGTACGCGAAAGAATCCATGACAAATGCGGCGACTTCGCTATAAACGCCTGCCTCGTTGCTCTCAATTTTAATCTTGACCTCATCCAAATATTGGGTCTTCCAGACATCCGGCAAATTGTTGATCGTATTAATCGCGTGGCTCTGATCCTTTTCTGTGTTGAACACAACCGTAACATTGCAGATCTCCAACCCTTGGATTTCCGCCAAAGCCTTCGTATCAACGGCTGTATTGTAGTACATAACCACACCGTAAGCTCCGGCAAAAGATACCCCAACCAGAATAATACCAATCATAATATACTGCTTCAAACTCTGAAACATCGACTTGAAAGCCATGAACAGCGTCAACCCGCTGCCAAACCCCTCGGTGGTCAATCGGCTTTTTTTATGGGTGTACACACTCGTTTCCCCTCGCAGCGCGCTGATAGGGTTCAGCTTACTGATGCGGCGCGCGGAAAACCAAGCCACCAGAACCACCACAACCAAAATCGCCAGATAGGCAAAAACACTTATACCGGCGTCAAAACTCTGTTCCCATTTTAACCCGGATTGGCGCTCGAAAACCATAGCGATAAACGGCAACAACGGATACGTAAGCAGAATTCCGAAAATTCCGCCCACCCCGGCAATCAGCGAGAATTGCAAAACAATGGGATATATGATTTGGCGGCTGGTATACCCGACAGCTTTCATCGATCCCATTTTAACAACATCCTCCTCAATGCTGTTAATAATCCGGAAGCGCACCACCAGCATACACACAATAACAATAATGGCCGCAAAGATCACCATCATAGCCGAAACAATCCCGGTAACCGCGGTACGGGCCATCTCAATAATAACTTTGTCCAAAGCGAGCAACATGGTTGTCGCGTCTCCGGTTATCGCCGACCCTGACTGCCGGTTCAACCTTTCCCGCATACCGCTTTCAAGAACCTTGGCGCTGTTAATATCATCCAGATCCGCGAACACGACATGAACTTGACATTGGGGCGGATTCAGCTCCTCGCAGACATATCGATAAGTCTCCGCCGGCAGATAAAAAGAAACCAAGCCTGTATCACGGGAACAGAAGTAAATATCCTCCGTATATCCCTTAACGGTGAAAGAGAGGGTTTTATTCTCATCTAAAATGCCGTTATAGTATCTCAACTCAATGGTATCTCCCACTTCATATCCGCCCACAACACGAAACATATGAGGCAGGTAAACCGACATATGCTCAGGGGGCAAGCTCTCCCCCACATATTTCCAATTAGAAATGGTTCTGATCTCATGCATATTGAAGAATAACACACTGAAAAACTGGTCTTTTCCGTTGTAAGAGATATCCCCTTCAATCCATACCGTATCATGAGTCTGACTTCTCTGAATGTGCTCATTCTGATAAAAATACTCTTTGACCGCATCTGTGTAGATGAGATCCGGAATGATAAAATAAGCCTCTGTTGTTTCAAGCTCCTCTTGCAGATCATTATAGAAGCTTCCATAATTGATGAGCACCAGAAGCCCCGCGTTTAAGATAAGGGTCGCAATAAAGAAAATGATCATCAAAGTTAACGAGATCGCTTTGGTCTTCCTGATGTTGGCAAGAGCGTGATTCCAAATCCTCCCAATCGTTTTTGCCCAAATCCTGCGCAAGCCCCCCACCGGTTACCACCCCATCTCATTGAGGAAGCTTCTCAACTTATCCTGACGCCCATAATCCTCACTGGAATAAGGGCCCAAATCGCATTCGCCGCAAATAACCCCGTCCCGGATATACAGGATACGATTGCCCCGCTTGGCGGATTCCAAATCATGGGTAACCATAATGATGCTTTGCCCGTTTCTATTAACATCGGATAACACACCCAGCACCGCCTGGCCCGACGCGGAGTTGAGAGCCCCTGTCGGCTCATCAGCAAAAACCACCCTAGGTCTGTTAATCAACGCTCGAACGATCGACGCCCGCTGGTTCTCTCCGCCAGAAAGTTGGGCAGGGAACTTCTTCCAAATCTTTTCGCTTAAACCGACTTTACCCAACAGTTCCTTGGCAAACGCAAGGATGGCCTTCTTATCACCGCTTCTCAACAGACCGCTGACAATAATATTGTCCATAACACTCATATTATCTAACAAAAACATCTGCTGAAAAATGAACCCGCAATTGTTTCTGCGAAAAACAGCCAGTTTATCATTGCTCAGCCTGGAAATATCCGTGTCAAAAAACCGGATACTCCCGCTTGTTGGTCTGTCCATGCCTGATAAGGCATACAGCAAAGTGGATTTCCCTGATCCTGACGACCCCATAATAACTGTAAAATCACTCTCATAGATCTCAATATTAATTTCCTTCAGAACCTGTTGCTCAGAAGAGCCCGCACTGAAAGCCTTAGACAGTTTTCTGGTACTCAAAACAACATTCTTATAGCCATCCCCCATGGGCATCTGCCATTGAGGCTGAACCTCCTGCTGCCAATCATAGGACAACAAACTCTGTGGCATATCGTACAGAGGCTGGTCTTGTTGGGAATCATAGAGGGACTGCCCTTGCGGCATGTTATATGATGAGAACCGGTCTTGCGACATGTCATAGGCCGACTGACCTTGTTGCATATCATAGGCTGACTGACCCTGCGGCATATCATACAGCGACCGGTCTTGCGACATGTCATAGGTCGACTGACCCTGCGGCATATCATACAGCGACCGGTCTTGCGACATGTTATAGGTCGACTGACCTTGTTGCATATCATAGGCCGACTGACCCTGCGGCATATCATACAACGACCGGTCTTGTTGCATGTCAAAGGCTGACTGCCTTTGTTGCATGTCATAGGCCGGCTGATCTTGCGGCATGTCATAGGCCGGCTGGCTTTGCGGCATGTCATAGGCCGACTGGCCTAGTTGCCTATCATACAGGGATCGGTCTTGCGGCATATCATAGGTCGACTGACTCTGCGGCATATCATAGGCGGGCTGCCCTTGCGGCATGTAGTAAGTCGGTATTTCCTGCTGCATATTATATGGCGGCATTTCCTGTACTGCATTATAAGGCGGCATCTCCTGCTGGGCATTATATGGCGGCATCTCCTGCATCGCGTTATGCGGCGGCATCTCCTGTTGCGAACTGTAGGCCGCCTTATCTTGTTGATCACTGAAATCCGACATCTCTTGCCGGGCACCGTGTAAAGACCATTCTTGCTGATTGTTATAAAGCGACGCTTCTTGCTGGGCGTTATTCGGCACCGGCTCTTGTTCCGCCCCATAGGCCGGATTCTCGCCAGTCTGTTCTTCATTTAAACGTTCAAGAACAGCTCCTCCCTGCATTAAATACTGTTTGAGCTTCACATAATAGTCAATGATGGCCTTGGCTCTCGCCTGTCGGCTAAATAAATGATAATCCATGGATTGGGAAGGCTGATATTGAGCGGTATTAATCAACTGCTCCATCTCCGTGTAGGAAGTTCTAAGCATACCAATTCTCGGCCTCATAGCTTCCTCATCAAGATGAAACAGGAGTTCTTCGCAAACCCCGGCAAGTTCGTGATTCGGATTGATAGACCGCAGAGATTGGATCTGCCAAATTTCTCCCGGTAGTGTCTCAACAAAAGCCTCTATTGCCGTCAAGTTTTCCTTGATAGCATCAAGAGTCTCTATGAATTGACTAAGATCCGCTTTCTCAACTGCCATAAGATACCTCTTCCATTAAGTTATTTCAAAGGCGTGTATCGCCCATAAGTGCCTGGGCTGAGAAATCGAGTTTCCACCTTTTCAATCTGTTAGTCGCTTAGGTTGCAACAACATCAATAAAAAACAAGAAGATCCACATTCTGAATCCTGAATACTGAATACTGAATACTGGATACTTGCGGTCGAAGACCGCATTAGATACTAAATTCGCTTTATCGACACACAATTCCTTCCCCGTCAAACATTTGATATTAAGAACCTCCAAAATTCCATTGTCCCCCACGCCGGCCGCATAAAATATCGGGCTCCTGAGCCTTCATTTCCCTATCTCGCTCGCAATAAACGCGGAAACTTCGCCAACCGTTATACTCGTCAATTGACGAAGAGGTTTCTTGGACAACCAGCCGACGAAATCGACTCTGTCCCCGTACACTTTCGTAACCTTCTCCGCAAATGCCGTTATCTGTATGCTGTCGATCATCAAATCCTTAAGAAACATGCTTTCTCTACGAATTCCGATAATCTCCACCATATCTTCGCCAATAACCTCCGCAAGAATCCCTTTGATAACCGCGAAAATCTCTTCTTCCCTGCCCGAGAATTCTTCGTCAACCGCCGCTTGGTTCCCTTTGACATCACTCATATTATCCACCCCACTATATATTCTGAATTCAGCTTAGCTGTGTGAACCCGCTCACCGTTGATAACCACAATATCGCCCTCAAACGTTTCAACCTCATACCCTTTGGAATAGCCTTCTGACCCAGCTCCCTCAGATCCCACCACGACGGTTTTCCCTTGGGCATCCGCCCTTTTTACCCAAGCTTCCTTGGCAACCATGAGACGAAGAACAGCTTCCGGGAACTCTTCACTTGAGAACACCTTTCTCAGCAATGCCATTTCTTGAGTCGTACATACCGTCCCGGCAAGATCCTCAGTCTGTTCATCGATTCTGGCAAGACCGATCCCGACAGGTCCTGACGCCACAACGGCGGCGGCAGCATCCCCGCAATAGGCGACAGACGCTTTTGGTACCCCGACTCTCTCAGCCAAGGGCCCGTTTCCGCATATAGCAATCCCTCCGCCTTCCTCCTGATTATAACAGAACTCGATGGGATACATAAGCTCATGACCCTCGGTCCCTCCTTCAGGTCCGGCAACATACAACCGCGCCGCATCCTTGAGAGCTATACAACTGACAACGTTTTCCCTCTGTATCGACTGCGATTCGATTTTTTCATAGACTTCTCGTTCCGCCGCGCTATAATACCGCATTCTCAGCAGCGCCAACGTGATCTCTCGAAGCCTGTTCTCGTAGAAACAAACCCCGGGAGCGATGACTTCCGACAGCACGTTGTATTCCGGCCTGAGCATAACCATCCAAACAGGGATATGGGCTTCGAACCGTTGACAGACATAGTCCCGAGCCACACACCAGCATCGGCCGTCCCGTTTATAAATCATATCACCGAAAATGAGGCTGTCGGTCATCTTTGTAATAATAAGTGTGAAATGAAAAATTCCCTCCTGATCAAAAATGTCCCCATAGAAATTCACTTCTTTCAGACGAACCGGAAACGAGATTGTGTTCTCTGTTTGTGTCAGATGAAGAAAAAGTCCCAGCTGCTGCCCCATGGTATCCAAGAGGGATCCTTTGCCCGCCACTTGCTTGGTCAAGCTTTCCATGCCCCTCTGACAGGTTCTTGGCTGTTCAAAAACAGAATGGTACTGTGGTCCATGAAAACTGAATCTATCATACATTCCCTCTACCGAACAATTATCCAAGATACTTTGACCAAGATCGATCTCTTTATCATATTCCGCAGAGGGCTCCGGCCATGCCTCTCCAAACGTACATTCCGCTTTCGCATTATCGCCTAATTCCACCAATAAGACGTTTTCCTTAGTCCACTTTCCCTTGATAACAGCTTCAAAAGGCCTTTCAACTGTAATCCATTTGAAAGCAGACACCTTTCCAATTTTAATGAGCTTCTCATCAGGCGCTTGTTTTTTTGCGAATGCGGCGATCAACTCGAGGGTCATAGCCAGGGGAACAACAGGACACAAATCTTCAACAACAGGCCAGTCCTTCGGTTGCCGTATGATTGCATGATCTATCAAATAAGGATGGTCTTCAAATAGCAGTTTCAGGGTTTCCTTGACCTCCGTACCAAGACGAGTCCCTTTTGGTTTTGAAACCAGGCTAAGCGGCTGCTTTGATGACGGCTGCCCCTCTGACGTTTGCCCCGCCAACGGCTGCCCCTCTGACGTTTGCCCCGCTGACGGCTGCCCCGCTGACGCTTGCCTCGCCGACGGCTGCCCCGCCAACGGCTGCCCCGCTGACGCTTGCCTCGCCGACGGCTGCCCCGCCAACGGCTGCCCCTCTGACGCTTGCCTCGCCAACTCGGGTTGTCGCAACACGCCTGACTTGTCAGATAGATACTGCCCAAAAATTTGCCTCAGCTCACGCTGCACATCAATAGCCTCCCGAATATTGTCATCAGCCACAGCCCCTATGGGATGATTCAGTTCTGACAGATTATCGCGAAACAGCCCTTGACTCCCGCCGCCGAACATCCCGGTTCCAGGCTTACCACCGTACCGGTTGGCCACAATATCGTCCAGATCCGGCAACTCCCGAATAATGGGCGGCGCGCCTTTGGGCAACGTTATCAGAGAGTTCTTCACGCGATAAAGGACTTTCACGCCGATAAAGGCAGGATCCACTTCTCTGCCCTCAATATACAGCAAAGCCATAATCCGGCGAAATTGATCCGCGCTGCTACGAACGGACTGGCTGGTGGAAATCGCCCCGAAATCCTTACCCTTAAGAATATCCTCAACGAACCCATCCAAACTGCCAAGGCTGATCTGGATAAAAACACGGACGTTCTCCTGATCATACAGTTTCTCAATGAGTTCCCGGAACAAAATAGGTCTCGTAAATTGGGTCTGTATCAGCTCAAGATACGCCTCCCTGTTTGACGGTGTCAGTTCCAGGGTTGTGGGAGACCAGACAGGAACACGCCCCGGTTTGACACGGATATCATTAACGAAATCCTCATGGAACCCAACCACCCCTTTCCCCAACGGGGTATGCCAACCGTCCCCGATAGGAAGCACCCAAAAAACAAGACGTTCTTCCTCAAGGATTTTCATTAACGCTTCCATCGCCGGCTCTTTGCCGCAAAGCATCACCTGGCTGGGACAGTTATCGCAAACCATATACAAATCTTCGATCTTGTTACACCACTCCTGGGCAATCTGGTGGGTGATGCCGTTAACCGCAACCATAGGATAGGCGACTTTCTCACGCCATTCCGCTTCATTGGTGTTTACCATATCCATATTGACTTCGGTCATACCGGCAAAAGTCGCCGCGTCCCACTCTCCCATGCTGTGCCCGATATACAAATCGGCTTCCACATCCAGTTTTTTCAACGCATCCAAATACAATCCCTTGGCTGTGAATGTCCGCACAGAAAGGGTGGACTCATCTTCGGCCCTATCAACCATCCCCGATTCCGCAATGAGATCGTCAAGAAACGGCAAATCCAAGATTTCGCTGAGACTTTCCGTTTCCCCCTCCTGATCAAGGCTATACCCCGGGAACATAAAAGCGATTTTGCCGCCTTTTGACAGCGTGGGTCTGTTGCTAAACCATATATCGGCAAAACCGCGCCAAGGGTTATCTTTTTCGATAATCGCCACAGCGCGCTGCAAACGCTCTTCATCCGGATCAAAAATGATCATGCGATAATCTCCGCCCGTATTGGTATAATCCCCTTTGAGAATCTTCCCAATCAGCGAGGGTCCGTCCACGGCCGAAATCATCAGGGCTTCTCCCAGCCAAGGTTTGGGCCTCCGCCAGGTCGCTCCCGGCTCGGACTCATAAGCCGTCAGAATCGCGTGGGCGTTAATCCCCCCGAACCCGAAGGCGTTCACCCCCGCCACAAGAGGCAGTCTGTCACTATCCCAATCCACCAACTCCTGAGGCGGCAGAAAGCGTGATTCAAACATAACAGGCAAGGGCTTCTCGCAATGAATCGTCGGCGGTATCTTTCGATGATAAAGGGCTAAAGCCGTTTTGATGATCCCAAAGGTTCCGGCCGCCGCGATGCCGTGACCGACGTTGGATTTTATTGACCCCACATAGGCCAAGGGCCGGCTGCTGTCACCAAAGAAATCCTTTAACGTCGTAATCTCCGTCCGGTCACCAACGATCGTTCCTGTCCCATGCCCTTCAACATAACCAATGCGTTGAGGATCCAGCCCGGATCTTTCCCAGGCTTGCTGCAAGACCCGCGTCTGCCCTTTGACCGATGTCACCATGACATGTGACCCCGCACCGTCGCTGCAGGAGGACGTTTCTTTGATAACCGCGTAGATCCGGTCTTCATCCCGGATAGCCTTTTCTACGGTTTTCAAGACGAGGAACCCGCCGCCCTGACCAATCAGCATGCCGTCGGCTTCCTCACTGAAGGGCGCAATAACTTGTTTGCGGGACATCGCCCCAAGCATATCAAACCCACCCCAGAAACTGGCACTGTGCCCAATATGCATCCCTCCGGCCAAAGCGATATCGCAGCGGCCGGATCGCAAAAGATTGATGGAGTGTTCAACCGAAATAATCCCGCTGGCGCAAGCCGCGTCAAGAACATAGGCCGGCCCCTGCAGATTAAACCGATTTGCTACCAAAGAAGCAGCCAGATTAGACATGGCCCCGGTAATCATATCTACCTGATACCGGCCCTGTTTGGATTGGTATGCTTTTCGGAACTTATCCAGATCCTCTTCCGTCAGGTCAGGCAAAGCAATTTTCAAAATCGCGGCGGCTTGGTGAGCCATGCGAACAATCTCCAGACTGCGCAAGCTAACAACACTGGAGTAACTGGCTTTCCCAATAATGACACTGCCGTTTTCCAAGGAAATACCTTTTTCAAAGACACCCGCATCGATCAGGGCTTGCTCCGCCGCGGCCAAGGCGACGAGATGCTCAAGTTCCGTCCCGGTGGCGGTTATCGGCATAATCCCGTATCTTAACGGATCGATCTTGAACGGCCTGCAGAATCCGCCCCGATTGCAATAAAAACTATCAATACTGTTGGGATTCCCCTCGAAATAAAATCCCTCAATAATATCCTCCGGCACTTCACTGATATAATCTTGGCCCCCCGATATACCGTGCCAGAACTCGTCTACGCTCTCTCCGGCCGGACTATAGATCGATAGCCCGACAATAGCAATATCTCGATTATTCATTTTCCCTCCTGCTCCTTCCTATCCGTTAAGAGGGACAAAAAACATCGACTTCAAGAACTCAGACAGAACATTTTTGTCGCCTGAGATCGCCAACACCGAAGCTTCATCCTGACACATAAGCTCATCCATGACGAAGTCGCCGCCTTCCTTAACATCGATGAGGGCAATACCCTTCTTCAAGAATTCCGCTTCCAGGGAATCGTTGACCATCCCGGCCCCTTTCCAGGGACCCCAATCGAAGGCGGTAACTCTCAAATGGGGGTTCTGCTGTTTCAGAATCCGCGCCGTTGTATCAAACACGCTGTTGCCCGCCGCGTAGTCACATTGTCCCGCGCTGCCAAAAGAAGCCGCCATGCTGCTAAACAGAATCAGCATGTCAAGATCCGGGAGCAACTGACCGAGTATGGTTTTCAGCGGCAACGTCTTCGTGTTATACACCCGAGCAAAAGACGCTTCCTTTTTGTCCCGGAACAGTTTGTCTTCCAAAATCCCCGCCGCATGAACAACGCCGTTAATCTTTCCATAATCGGCCTTAATCTGTGTTAAGACAGCGGCAAAAGCTTTGGGATCCGTCACATCAACACTGATATAGGCCGCTTTACCGCCGGCCCCCTCAATCCGCTTGATCGCCGTAGCAATCTGGCAGGACTTGTACACACGTCTGGCCTTTGTTTCCACTTCCTTGGGTTTTCTCATCCCTTCATGTTCAATCAGATACTTGCGGATATCCTCAACGCTTCCCAATTCCCCATAGTGTTCGTTTTCGAGATCCGCCGGCGAACGGCCAAGAAGAACATATTGACAAGGCACTTCCAGGGCCATGCTTTCAAGAACATACGGTGTAATCCCCTGAGCGCCGCCTAAAACAACAACCACAGACTCCTCATTCAGAACTGTTCGCGGTGTCACGTCGCTCCCTTCGTTCTCATCAGCTCTGTTCCGCGCAATCCTCTCCCCAACTCTGGGAAGCATAACAAAACGCTCCGCCCCACGATAGAACACTTCGGGCACAGGTTCGACAGCCGCCAACTCATCCACGACGATACCGGCAAAACTCTCCGGATCGAAAGGCGTCTCAAACTGCACCGTTGCGTAACGCTTTCCGGTGTACTCATGAAGCATGGTCTTCGTAAATCCGGAGAATCCTCCCGGCAACTCAACCTGCCCCTGATCTGTTTTCTCCAGTTCTCCCGCTCCCAAGATCGCGCCGGGCACATCATCAAAGACGAGAACCCACTGTATTCTATGAACATCCGCCTGCTTGAGCAAATTAAACAAATCCACTACCGAATACCGCTTGGCACCGGCCGCCGCCGAGTTAATCATCACAACCCCATCACAATCAGACAATGATACCTCTTGCCCCTCTTGCCCTGAAGTCGCTGCCGCCTCCGACTTCACAACGGTCGGCTTACCATTGCCAAATGTCACCTGAACAGCATTGCCTCCAAGGTCGCGCAGCTTCTCGGCAACACGATCGTCCAGACCGGTTCCGTCCCCGGCAATGGCAAAGGTTTTGCCCGCCAAAACAGCCACATCTTTCTCCCCGATAGGATCGGATGTTTCCACAAGAACCATGCGAACAATCTCCATGTCTCCGGAGGGATCAGACAACGGGAGAACCGTGGTCGTCTCCAAACTTTGGCTCGAAACATCAGCCACAAGCTGACCTCCTTCAAATCCGCCGCCGACGTCGTCGAAAGTGACTCCGGAAGCCACAGCTTGCCCAAGCTCTTCAATCCATGAGGTCAGATCGACAAATTTTTTGATAGAGATCATTTTTTCGAAGAAGACATCCATGTTCCCCTCAACCTCAGGCAGGTTAATCCGGTCACGAAGCCCGCCGACAATTTCCATCTTCTTGATGGAATCGATACTCAGATCCGCTTCCAGATCCATCTCCGGCGCCAACATATCCACAGGGTATCCTGTCTTTTCGCTGACGATTTCGAACACAATGTTTGTGATCTCCTCCGAACTCAAGGAGATGATATCAGGCAAGTTGTTGACAACTTCCTCCTCCGCCGATTCCTCCGGCGCGGCCAAAGCAGGCAACGCCTCCCCCTCCGGCACGTTGGTGACAACCACCTGCCGCCGCACCGCGCCCATTCTGGGTTGGATATCCGGAGTCCCGAAATAGCTGAGCATGACATCTCTTTGGTCTTGGATTACCGCGTTCATATTATCCAAATAGCTCATCATAATCTGTTCAACATTGACGCCGCTGATGTTGAGGCGACCGGCCATGGCCCCTAAGGAAACAGGCCCTGCCAGTGGGTTTCCGGCATGGGCAGGCAGCTCGCCGTTCTCCGGCAGAGCAACTTGGCCGTTAACTTTCCAGACAATGCCTGGTTTTTTGTGCTGTGATGGTTCATCAATATTGAGTTGAGTCGCCTCTCTGCCATCAAACAATCTTTCCATATTAATCATTCTCCCGGTGGTAATATATTTAGCCAGTGCCTGGAGGAAGACTGTCAGCCCCTCGGCACCGCTTCTCTCCGTTTGGACAACGGCGATCTCGCGATCCTTCAGAATATCGGCAGCCATCTTCGTCAATGTGCCACCCGGCCCGGCTTCAATGAATACTGTCGCGCCGTCGTCGCTCATCCGACGGATTTCTTCCGTAAAGAGGACAGGATTGACAAGGTGCGCCGCCAGACGTTCCTTAATCATCTTGCCGGTCTCGGGATAGACCCCGGCATCCGTATTGGACCAGACGGGTAACGCCGTTCCCCGGAAAGATGTGCCTTTTAGCGCTTCGGTAAACGTCTTATCGGACCCCTGTAATAAGGGACTATGGAACGCGCAAGCAACCTTCAGCTCGTTGCAGGCCACCTTCGCTTCCGCGGCTTTCTTGAGGAAAGCCTCCATACCGGCGGTGGTTCCCGCCACTACGGTTTGCCTGGGTGTATTATAGTTCACAGCCCAGACATCCTGTTCATCTTCCAGGAGACCTCCAAGGGTTTCCGCGTCCGTCATAACCGCAGCCATGCGACCCGGATCCTCGCCGACGGCATCGAGAATAGCCTCAGCCCGGGCGCGGCTCAAGGCCGCCAGATCCGCACTGTCAAAAGCCCCCGCGAAACACAGAGCAGGAATCTCTCCGTAACTGTGACCCGCCGTCATGTCAGGCTCTATGCCAAAACTCCGCAACAGCTCCGCTATTGCCAGATCCACGATCCCCAAAAGAGGCTGAGCGTTGCGGGTATCTATGATGGTATCCCTCTGGGTTTTCTTATCTGCAGCGGAAAAAACAGCTCTGGGGAAGAGAATATCCTCATACGCCGGCAATTCATTCAGCAGACGCCGCATCTGGGGAAACACAAGGAAAAGTTCTGCCGCCATGTTAACCCTCTGACTGCCCTGGCCCGAAAACAAAAAGGCCACTTTCCCGGGAACCGGATTCAGCCGGAAAACATTCTCCTGATCGATAATATCTTCAGAACCCGCAAGAATCTCATCAAGAGAGGTCAGAAGCTTATCCCGGGTCCCCGTCACAATAACGTATTGGATAGGATTGTCGCCGCATTTCTGCGCCAAGCTGAAAGCGACATTCTTCAATCGTATCTTGTTGTTAAGGATCAACAATTCCTTGACTTTGCTCATAAGCAGAAGAGCGTCTTCCCGGGTTTCCCCCGGAAAGGCAAAGAGTTCCGAAGGCCAAGCTTTCAGAAGGGCTTCGGGACGTTTGTTCGAAGGTTCATAATTCTCGATAATAGCATGAAAATTCGTTCCCCCAAACCCAAACCCACTGACACCGGCGATGCGGCGGTCTTCCCGCCAATAGCCGGCTTTCTCCGTTCGGAAAGCGAAAGGACTGTTCTCAGAATAGACTTCGTTGGGTTTATTCAGGTTCAACGTCGCCGGCAGAACACCGTGGCGCACACAATGCACCAGCTTAATGAGCCCCGCCACCCCCGCGGCACACTTGGTGTGCCCGATCTGAGATTTTATCGACCCCAGCGCCGTCCGATGTGGCGGGGTCCCGTCATCCAGGAACACATCCGTCAGCGCCCGCAACTCAATACGGTCGCCCACCACCGTTCCTGTCCCGTGGGATTCAATGAGACCGACTTCGGAAGGCCTGACACCGGCTCTTTCATAAGCCTGCGTCAACGTACGCACCTGACCCCGTTTGCTGGGGGCGGTCAGCCCCAGGCTCTTCCCGTCACTGGTGCCGCCGATGCCTTTGATGACAGCGTATATCTTGTTCCCGTCCCGTTCAGCATCCGCAAGCCGTTTTAAAATGACCACGCCGATCCCTTCACCGAGGACGATGCCGTCGGCTTCCGAATCAAAGGTGGCACACCGGCCCTTCTTGGATAACGCATAGGTGCTGGAAAACATTAGATAGCTGTTAACACTGTTTTGAAGATCCGCGCCGCCTAAGATGACCATATCAGCGCGGTCGCTATAAAGTTGGTTGATCGCCACATCAAGAGCCGCAAGAGAAGACGCGCAGGCCGCATCAATGGTGAAGTTGCGGCCTCCGGTATTCAGCCTGTTGGATATACGGCCGGAGATAACATTCCCCAGAACCCCCGCAAAAGAGTCTTCTGTCAACGTTGGCAATATTTCCGCCGCTTCTTGGGGCAATTCTCCAAGGTACTTAATAAATCCTGACCTGGCTCCGTAATTTGTCGCCAGTTCGCCGCCGCCTTGGCCACCAAAAACCACGGATGTTTCGTCCAGATCAACCTGGGACAAATCGGTGTAACCGGCGTCTTGCAACGCTCTTTTGGCCAGCAGCAGGCTCAAGAGTTGGCTGGTCTCTATCGCCGACAAAGACTGGGGTGTGATGCCGAACTCCAAGGCGTCAAAGTCCACGGCGTCAATAAAAGCGCCCCATTTCGACACAGTATGATCCGTATCTTTCGTATCAGGGTCGTAAAATAACTCCTTTGACCAACGGTCCTCAGGAACTTCCGTAACGCAATCCCGCGCGAAAACAATGTTGCGCCAGAATTCTTCCAGGTCTTCCGCCCCGGGAAACAGTCCGGCCATGCCAACAACAGCCACATCATTGGCGACTTTCGCCGATCGACTGGGTTCAGCAACTTCTATTGCCGAAAGGACACTCAAACTGTCGTTTATGAGAATCCGGTGCAATCCCGCAATTGTTGTGGTTTGGTCTATCATCTCGGTCACGGTACCTGTCATATAGAGCCCTTTTTCCGTTTGTTCCTCAACAGACAGGGTTATCAGGTCCTTATCAACCCGTTCTACGCCTTTCGAAGCAATCCGCAAGCGTCCCAAATTCAGGGCCTCAAGCTTCAGGACAATCGCGCCTGTTTCCAGGCCCTCTTCCTCCATCCGCTTCTTTTCCGCCAGGAAATAATCTGTGAAAGGAGATTGGACGCACCGAGTCTCCTGGCCGCTGCCGGATTTGAGCAACAACGTCTGTTTCTTTTCAACGAGGATCCTCTGGTAGGCTTCAGAAATCGCGCCGCGAGTTACAGCCTCCTCTGTATATAGGTAGGCTGTTCCGCAGAGCAGCGCCACCTTCACATCCCGAACCGCCAAAGGTCCGGTCATGATACGGACAAAAGCCGCTGACAAAGCATCATGAATACCTCCGGCAAAAAATGCACAAATATCAGATTGGTTCTCTTTCTTTAAAATCCGATTAATCTGCTTTTCCCAGAGAACCACCGAATAGAGAGGACCCACATGGCCTCCGCTTTCTCTGCCTTCAAAAATAAAGTTCCGGGAACCGTCATTCAGAAACAGATCCAAAGAACTGGGGGAAGGCGCGTGGAGAAGAACTTTAATCCCCGCTTGGGCAAAAGGTTTCTCTTGAGCCGGTCTCCCTCCGGCGATTAACACATAAGGCGGGTGGGTTTCCAAAATGATCTGCGTCTGTTCTTCCAAGGTTTTTGGATAGGTGAAACCAAGAATCCCGACGCCCCATGGTTTTCCGCCCATGGCTTCAGCCGTGTCTTTCAGGGCGGAAACAGCCGCGTCTCCCGTCATCATACTCATGGCGAAGAAAGGAAGCGCACCGCCGTCCGCAACCTCCCGCAAGAACGCGGGCACATCACTGATGCGTGCCATGGGCCCTTGGGCAATAGGATAGTCGATACCCAGACTTGCTGCCGTGGTGCCCCCTTGAGCGAAACTATCTTTGTTCTGAGCTTGTAAAACATGCATAAAAACTGATTGATTAATAGCCCGAACGAGATGTTTCAGTCTCTTATATTCATCAACGAGATCCGTGGCCAGGAGCACATCTTGTCCCAGCGGGACAAGGTCGCTGTTCTCTTCGCTAATGTGGGTATACAAGGTATCCAGATCCGTTATCTCTTCTGTCACACGTCGACCGGATCCCTCAACAGATACGGGATAACGATAATAACGATACCCCTCACAGATCCGGATCTCTGCTCCCGATAGTTTTCCCAAAGCCGTTTTGCGGGGTTGGGTCAGACCGCATTCGGGAAATAAGGCCACCTGAGAATCGAACACAACCCCCGCGGCTCCTAAGGCCATATAGGCCGCCGCGGCATGAGTTCCTATACCTCCTTGTACGAAAACCGCAACCCCTGCCGACTGGCAGATACCAATGAGTTTTTGGAACAAAATAAATGTTGAATCTTCACCGCATCGCCCTGCGCCTTCAGCTCCCTTAAGAATCAGCGTTTTTCCTTGTGCCGATATGGCTTGCTCTGCTTCCTCAACCGAATGCACCTGCCAAACGATCTCTGCTTTCGCACTCGCGGAAACATGCATACCCCAAGGAACAATGATTTTTTCCACGCTGTTCGGAAGTGTTATGTCCCATTCGGTTCGTTCGGTCACACATACGCCAAACGTTGTCACCCGCGACAACATCTCATTCAAGGCCTCTTGTGCCACCTCTTGGTCCTGGCCAAGATGCACCACAGAAAACGCCCCAGCTTTTGCGGCGGCGATGGCCAAACCAATATCCGGTTTTTCAAATGGTGTGACAATCCAAAGCCGCGGGTCTTCAGAACCCTTATTTGCCATATTATCTTCCTCCTGTTTCTATTTCTACCAAATACACTTTTCTTCAACAATCACAGTATACGATTCTTGGACTATGGCTGTCAATGTCTATTCTTGGCTACTTTTTTATATCCTTTATTATTCTTCAGAAACCATGACGTATTCAGATGATAAGAATGATGACTTTGCCACACTATGCGCCAGAAATACTGGCGAAGAGTCGCCAGTAGATTTTGTGCGCCAGTCGGCGCGGGGTTATTGTGGAAATGAGATCACAGAATCGTGATGCCATTTACATCGAGATAGTACCATGTATAACCCAGTTCTTCGTAACTTTTAAAGACGCCAATCACTTCGATTTGTGTCGTCTCTTCCGGATAGTCTTCGGGATAGGCATGATCGCCTTGCCAGATGAACTCCATAGCAGCTTGGCAACAACCTGTCACGTCATCAACAACCACAAAATGATAGGTAAGGTCAGTTTCTTCAAGGTAGGCCGTCCCATACGCGCCGCTCATTTTAATCGTTTTTCCGAAATAATTCTCCGGATTCTCCTCCATGTTGTTGACTTCAGCAAAAAGGACTGTGCTGCTCAGCATAGTTAAGTCCACGTCAACTGCCCCACCAGATGGGTTGGAATTGTTCGTGCACCCTGAAGCAAGTATTCCAAGAAACCCTATGCTACACAAGAGCAGTACCCATATAGACGAGCGTTGAAACTTTGTCAGACGATTTCTCATGATGTTAGACCCCTCCTACTTATGATTTGTCCGGCGATAGCAAAGAGTGTAAAGCCCGTGATGTCCACAGCAACAATAGTGGATCCAACCGGTGTACTTGCGATAATGGAAATCAGGATACCCAGGGCAGCGCATGTCACGGAGACAATCCCTGAGCATAGCGTAACAGCTCGAAAACTTTTGAAGACCCGCATAGCCGATAGGGCAGGAAAGATTACCAGCGCGGAAATCAAGAGGGCTCCTACAAGGTTCATGGCGACCACAATAATTATGGCAATGACGACCGCCAGCAGCAGGTTGTAGAGTTTGGCTTTGTTACCGGTCGCTGTCGCAAAGTCTTCGTCAAAGGTAACGGCGAATATCTTATGATAGAACACGACAAATACCACAATCACCAGGGCCGATAAGCCTATGCATAGCCAGACCTCTGTCATGGTTAGGGTCAGGATTGATGTTGACCCGAACAATGTGGTGCAAACATCCCCTGAAAGATTTGAGGAAAATTTCGAGGTTTTCGCGTAAATGTTCATGATAAGATAACCGACGGCAAGAGACCCTACCGAGATCATAGCCAAAGCCGCGTCACCTTTGATTTTTGCGTTCTGACCCGATCGCAGCAATAGGATCGCGCTGACAATCGTGATCGGCAGCACCAGGAAAATGTTGTTGGTCAGGTTCATCGCAGCGGCGATTGCCGTGGCGCCAAAGGCCACGTGGGATAAGCCGTCACCGATGAAGGAGAACCGTTTCAAGACCAGCGTTACCCCTAAGAGGGAGGAACAAAGGGCTATCAGGATACCGACAATCATAGCGTAACGCACAAAAGGAAACTGGAAATACATGACTAATTTGTCTATAAGTTCTATCACGCCCGGACACCTCCATCCCCGGCGCCCCCGGCTCCGGCACCCTCAGCTCCGGCTCCATCCCCGGCCCCAGCTTCGGCTCCGGCTCCATTCCCAGCCCCAGCTCCATTCCCCGCCCCGGCTCCATTCCCAGCCCCGGCTCCATTCCCCGCCCCGGCGAAAACGCGACCTGCCTCACTTTCCAGGAATTCTTCTTTCGTGCCGAAAAATAATGGGGTTTGCGCTCCCAAATGAAGGATGTGTGACGCGTATTTTGTCGCGGCGGTGATGTCGTGAGAAATCATAATAATCGTTATGCCTTCGGTATTCAGCTTCTTAACCAGGGTATACATCTCAACTGTCGCCTTAGGATCCAAACCCGTCGCCGGCTCATCCAGTAATAGGATTTTCCGGGCGGCGCACAAAGCCCTCGCCAAGAGGACCCTTTGCTGTTGCCCCCCTGACAACTCCCGATAACAACTCTTGGCAACGGGAGCAATCCCGAGCTTATCCATAGCATCTTCCGCCATGTTTTTTTCCTGCCGATTATAGAACGGCCGCAAACCGCAACGGTTTAAACACCCTGAACGAACGACCTCCCTTACTGATGCGGGGAAATCCTTTTGCACCGCTGTCTGTTGCGGAAGATAACCGATTTCTCTTGTTATGAGTCCCTCCCCCGTCAGGATCTGTCCCGACACAGGGGTTTTCAATTTCAAAATGGTTTTCATCAATGTGCTTTTGCCGGAACCGTTTTCTCCGACAATACACAGATAATCCCCTGTATTCACGGTGAAGGAAAGGCCGGACACCACCGTTTTTCCTTCATAACCAAGGGTCACGTTCTGACACGCTAATTGCGACACCCGCCACCCTCCTCTCTGCCCACACCACTCAGCGCTTTCTATTTGAGCGCTTCTCTTAAAACCATCAGATTGTTTTCCATGATGGAAAGGTATGACGCTCCGTTGTCGGCCTCCCTTAGCGTCGTCCCTTGCAGGGAATCCAAAACGAGGATTTGTTGATTTTTTCCGGCTGTGTTATTGACGATTGTTTTCGCGATGGATTGATCGGCGCTTTCCGTTACCATAACAGTATGAAGGTTGATTTCGTCCATTTTATTTGCGAGAAAGACAACCGTCTCAAAGCTGGCCTCTGTTTCAGCAGAGCACCCCAGGAAAGCCGCAAAGTAACTCAGCTCATAGTCGTCAACCAAATACCGGAAGGGGAAGCGATCGCCAAACAGCAAGGTTTTTGTTCCGGCGGTATCCGCCATTTCTTGATATTGATCATTTAAAGCAACAAGTTGTTCGTTATACGTGCCAAGATTGGTTTGATAGTCGTTGGCAGATTCAGGATCCAACATCGAGAGAGCCTCGGTTATCACCTCGCAGAATATTTGCGCGTTTTGGAGGGATAGCCAGACGTGTTCATCGTAATCAACCTCCGTATCTTCCATTCCTTCGACAATCTCTTCCGCCTTTGCCTTGTTTCCGAGTGTTTCCAGAAGATTAATGGTGATCATCTCCCGGTTGGAGGCTTGTTTGAGAGCGTTATCAACCCAATTGTCGGATTCACCGCCGACATATATGAACAAGTCGCATGTTGAAATCTTCATAATGTCGTCCACCGATGGCTGATAGCTGTGCAAATCAATACTGCTGTTCAGCAAAAGTGTTATTTCCGCTTTTTCTGCATGGTCACCGAGGATTTGGCTCACCCAGTCATATTGCGGGAAAATCGTGCAAACGATATTGAGCTTGTCTGTCCCCGGTCCATCGGAAGGATTGCAGCCTGTTACAATCACAACCGGCAACAGCAGCGTAAGAATTATCGCAGTAATGCGCTTCATAGTTATGCCCTTCATCGTACTTCCTTCTGTTTTATTTATTTTATGATTTGTTCGTTTTTTAATCAAGCGTTAAGTCTAACTTTCAGGTGAACAAGCGTAGCCCTTTTCAACAAGAGATTCTCGGTACACAAAATTGTTTTGCCCAATGAAAAACACCCGAAAGCAATCGTTCCGCCGGTAAGTGCGGCCGAAAGAGATTTCAACAGTTTGCTCGGTGATACCAAATGTGCGCAAAGGGTACATGTATTATTGGGGCCATTCTGGTTGTGTTTGTGATCAAGACACTTGACGTTTATCGCCATTGAGAGAACAATACCCATGATGAATAAGGAGGAAATTGCCCAAACCATGACACTTTTTTTTCGACACATTTCAGGCCCTCCTCTCATTGTTCTGTCCTCATTATCTATCAATTCGGTTGATAAGTCAATAGATAAGGGCTCCTTAGCAAGCCACCCTCAAAGTGTCTGAGAAAGGCCGGCGGAAATCGCGTAAATATCCGTCCGTGGCCCGACCTTCATGGTCGTCGATCTGCACGCTGTCTGGCTGGCCGAGGGGGGGGAAATCAAAATGGCTAAAGACCTGCTTCAAACCATCAGCAAGGACG
>Ga0082212_10003160_pt1 | contig 23517 bp, 13 predicted proteins | sample TergutNt197P3_FD_71548 | JGI IMG/M metagenome (GOLD analysis project Ga0082212, IMG submission 71548) | Neocapritermes taracua P3 segment gut microbial communities from Petit-Saut dam, French Guiana - Nt197 P3 | ecosystem: Host-associated > Arthropoda: Insects > Digestive system > Gut ... | reverse complement strand
CGGTTTCGGCGTCAACTGCGACTTCGCAGTAAGCAGTGTTCATAACGTCAAGCACTTTGCCCATCTCACCGACAGACCATACCGAAAGCGGAGGGCGCCCGACATACGACGCAAACAAGTTGTCTTCGGTCGCCTGAATGAGCGGGACCTTTTTTTCGGGGTCCGCTTTTATTATTATCATGCTGTCGACGATATCCAAATCGTCGGGACTCAGCCCTGTAAACGGGCCGGGCTCCGGAGGAGGAGGCCCAAACCGGAACGGATCAGGAGGGTTTTCGGCATACTTGATTGCGGCTTCAAGTATCTGCCGCCGCAAATCATACGCGCATTCTTTCATCGCCCAGGCTGAGGCAGTCGTACCGTCTGAACCGCCTCCAAAAGCCCTGAACGGCTCGCGGTAGTCGTAATCTATGCTGACGTCTTCATATTTCAGGCCGATCTCCTCGGCGACGACCATAGCGTTTGCTTCGACTACATAAGCCCCGAAAAGAGGCCCCTGCGTAGGCATGTGCACGACGCCGTCGCGGAACTCGAGCCTGCATCTGTAAATAGCCCCGGAATGCCTCGGGCACATCTGATAACGGAAACTCGCGCCGTGCATCCGCCCGTCGGGAAGTTTTCTTGCCCCGGACTTGTGCCACTGCCAGTTCATCAGCTTCTTACCGGCTTCTATGCACTTATCAAAACTTGGCACAGGATTTGTGTCGTCCTGTGACGTCGGGCCGTGGAGGTTCAACCTCGCGACGTCGATAGGGTCCATATCAAGTTTTTCCGCTATTATGTGTACAGCCATCGTTATTGTGTCCCAGTTGAACGGGCAGTGCTGGCCCGAGACATACATGAGGCCCCGGTTTGAATCGACGATCTCCATACGCTGGCGGACGTTTTTGCAGCGAAGCGTGTTGTACGGGCCCTGTATGAGGTCGCCGACGTTGCCGAATGCGGAACTGCTGCGAGAGCCGTTGTCGGCGATTGAAAAGTCTTCCACGGCGGTGATCGTGCCGTCGTTTTTGAAGCCGACTTTCATGTTCAGGTACCGCTCGTTCATAAGAAAATCGAACGTCTCCTCACGGGTGTTGACGCAGCGCACCGGCCTGCCGGTGCGTTTTGCCAGCAGCGGCGTTATTTCCTGTGATTTGCGAAGGCCCCAGTCGCAGTATTTGCCCCCCATGAAAAGCCCTTCCTGGATCGTTTTTTCATCGGGTACCCCGTAAGTTGCGCTGATAGCGTATTTCTCACGCACGGCGCCCTCGATATGCAGGTTTTCGCCTTCGCCCTGATACGGGTCTTTCGACCACCAGGCCACGGAGCCGGAAGGATTCGGCATATGAGACGCGAATGTCGGCGTGTACAGGCTATATTCGGCTATATGGTCGGCTTCCCCAAACCCGGATTCGGTATCGCCGGAAGTCATGTAAGCGGAGTATACGTTGCCTCTTTTCGGCGGGGAGTCCGCGTCGATCGGCTTGCGGCCAAACGTCGGCTGGATATTTTCGTCCGGACGGATTATCGGGGCGTCCTCGCGCCTGCCGTCAAGCAGGTCGACGACGTGCGGGTATACTTCCCATTCAATTTCCAGAGCGCGCAGCGCTTCCTCGCAAATATCCTCATCCTCAGCCACGACGATGACGGCCACTTCGACGCCCTCGCGGTCCGCTATGTTGTCAAGCAGGGGTTTCGGAGCGCCGAAAACCTCTCCGTGGGTATGGAGGTTTTTCAGTTCCTCGTCTTCCCATGTGATTATGTCCGCAACGCCGGGAATAGCGAGCGCCTTTGATGTATCGACGCTCAGTACTTTAGCGTTTGCGTACGGGCTGCGGAGGAACTTGGCGTGCAGCATTTCAGGCAGAACATAGTCGACCCCGAATTTAGCAATTCCGGTCGCGAGCGCGTGCGAGAGTTTACCAGGCAGATTGGGCGTGCCGATGATTTTGAAGTTTTCCCTGAGTCCGTTGGCTCCGGCATTATCAGGCATGTGAACCCCTCCTTGATAATGTGAAATGCAGAAAAATAATAATGCAGAATGCAGAATGCAGAATGCAGAAAAAGATTACCAACAACGCAATTTGGACTACAGATGGTTTGTGCTGTAATATGTATTATATCAGTGAGACGATAATAAGCGCAATAAAAAGTTTGCTGAGATTTCGTTATTGTGCTATGCTTATTTCTGCATTCTGCATTCTGCATTCTGCATTCTGCATTCTGCATTCTGCATTCTGCATTCTGCATTCTGCATTCTGCATTCTGCATTTTACATTTTACATTAGTCCGGGGAGGCGTTATGGTACGGTTTTTTGCGGTTGCGGCGGACATTTCCGGCGGATCGATCAGACTCAGCGCTGAGGATACGGAGCATATCCGTTCGCTGCGCCTGCGCCCGGCGGACATATTCATAGTGTGCGACGGGGAAGGGCGGGACTATTACTGCCACCTTGGCGAACGCGGTGACGGGTCAAACGCCGAGATCGTTGAAACACGCCCCTCGCGCGGGGAACCCGGCGTTGCGTGCGACGTCTATATCGCGCTGGCAAAGGGCGACAGGCTCGATTACGCCGTGCAGAAATCGATTGAACTGGGAGCGCGGAAAATAGTGGTTTTCCCGTCGGAGCGGTGCGTAGCCGTTCCGGGCGACATGGCAAAAAAAACAGCGCGGCTCCAAAGGATCGCGCTTGAAACGGCCAAACAGTGCGGCAGGGGCCGCGTCCCGGAGGTCACGGCAGCAGATTCATATGAAGCGGCTGTCGGGCAGGCTGCGGGCACGGAACTGCCGCTGTTCTTTTATGAGTGCGAAGAGGATGTTCATCTGAAGCAAACACTGGAAAAATCCGGACAGGTTTCATCGGTTTCGATAGTTACCGGCCCGGAAGGCGGATTTGAGCCGCATGAGGCTGAACTGGCGAGGGCCGCCGGGATGCATATTGTATCGCTCGGCGCGCGGATACTGAGGTGCGAGACCGCCCCGGCTGCTGTACTGGCGGCAGTGATGTACCAGACAGGAAACCTTTGAAAAAAATAATAATGCAGAATGCAGAATGCAGAATGCAGAAAAATAATAATGCAGAATGCAGAATGCAGAAAAATAATAATGCAGAATGCAGAATGCAGAATGCAGAAATAAGCATAGCACAATAGCAAAGTCTCAGCAAACTTTTTATTGCGCTTATTATCGTCTCACTGATACAATATATTACAGCACAAACCATCTGTAGTCCAAATTGCGTTGTTGGTAATCTTTTTTCTGCATTCTGCATTCTGCATTCTGCATTTAATAGAGGTGCTCAATCGACTGTGCCGCTTCGTATTTCGGCGCGTTTTATTTTTCCGCCGATCGTCTTTGGCAGTTCCGGTACGAACTCCACTATACGCGGATATTTGTACGGCGCGGTCAGCTTCTTGACGTGCTCCTGCAGTTCCTTCACGAGTTCGTCGGAAGGATCCCAGCCCTTGTTGAGTACGACAGTGGCCTTGACGACCTGGCCGCGCTTTGGATCGGGGGCGCCGGTTATCGCGCACTCGAGCACCGCGTCATGTTCGGCAAGGACGCTTTCGACTTCAAACGGGCCGATACGATAACCGGAACATTTTATCATATCGTCGTTGCGGCCCACGAAATAATAATAGCCGTCGGGATCGTGCCACGCCCTGTCGCCGGTGTCGTAGACGCCGCCTTTGAACGCCTCGGCTGTTTGCTTTTCGTCGCAGTAATAGCCCCTGAACAAACCTACGGCTTCGGTATTGCGTACTATGACGCGGCCTTCTTCGCCATCTTCGCATGGTTCGCCGTCGTCACCGACGATATCTATATCATAAAGTGGTGCGGGTTTGCCCATAGAACCCGGTCTCGGTTTGAACCACTGGAAGTTTGCTATGAGTACGGTGGATTCCGATTGGCCGAAGCCCTCATACATCTCCAGCCCCCAGTGGTCTTTGATTTTATTAAAGACTTCGGGGCTCAGCGGTTCGCCCGCGTTGCCGCAGTGCTCGACAGCGCTGAAGTCATAGCCGTCCATGCCGTCGGCCAGCATGAAACGGTACATTGTCGGCGGCGCGCAGAATGTTGCTACGCGGTATTTTTCCAGCCGTTCCATTAAGGTTTTCGGGACAAATTTATCCATATCGTAGGCGAAAATGGTCGCCCCGCAGATGAGTTGGCCATATATCTTGCCCCAGCCGAATTTTGCCCATCCGGAGTCGGATACGGACATGTGCAGCTTGTTTTCCCTCACCTGCTGCCAGTATTTCGCGGTTACTATATGCCCCAGCGGGTGGGCGAAATTATGCACCACCATCTTCGGCATCCCGGTCGTGCCGGAGGTGAAGTAGATCAGCATGGGGTCGGACGCCATTATCCTGCCGGCGCCGGCGGGGCGCTCAAAACTGCCGGAGAAACTATCCAGCGGTTCATTGAAGGAAAGCCAGCCGTCGCGCGTATCCGGAGTGAGTATGCGGATACCGACGGTAGGGCATTCGGGGAGCGCCTGCTCCATTTGCGAGACGATGAACCCGTCGGCGTCGCTGTAACAGATCACGGCTTTGACTTTTGCGGCATTGGCACGGTAAACTATGTCCTTTGCGGTGAGCTGCATAGTCGCCGGTATGAGGACGGCTCCGAGTTTGCACAGGGCAATGGCGGCTATCCAGTATTCAAACCGGCGGCGAAGGACGCACATTACAACGTCGCCTTTGCCGATCCCCAGACTGGTGAAATAGTTAGCGGCGCGATTCGACAGGGCGCTGAGATCGCTGAATGTAAACAGGCGCTCACCGCCGTGGTCGTCGCACCAGCAAAGGGCGGGTTTGGTACGGTCAATTTCCGCCCAGCCGTCTATTATGTCAAACCCGAAATTAAAGTCCTCCGGGATATTGACTTTATAATTTTCTATAAAATCTTCGTAAGAATCAAAATCTACCCTCGGGAGAAATCTGTCAAGCATTTTATTCACTCCAAATTGTTAAAAACTGTGTCAATATAGGACCGCGCGCCCGTAATGACGTCTTCCTTACCGGTCCTGAACCGCGCGCTGAGCCCTCACTCCGTTATCACCGTTAAGAACCGCGCTTTATCATTGCCGGCGGCTTTCTGGCCGTGCGGATGCGTGGGGTCAAAATAGACTGCGTCGCCCGCTTCCAGCACATGTTCCTTATCGTCGTAAGTGATGACGACGGTCCCCTCCAGAACGAGATTGAATTCCTGCCCGCCGTGCGTGACCAGGGCGGCTTCCGGTTCGCCGGGGATAAGCGTCACGAGAAGAGGCTCCATAACTTTATGTGTAAATCGCGGCGCGAGATTTTCAAACATGTACCCGGGATAGCGGTCTATGGTTTTGCCCTTGCCGCGGTGGCAGACCTGAAGCGTTGATATCCTGGCTGGTTCCCCCGTGAGTATCTCCGACATGTCAACGCCGAATTTCTGGGAGATGTGATACAAAACACTGATCGGGATGTTTTCGCCGCTCGACTCGTATTCAATGTATTTTTCAGTATCCACGCCAACGTCTTTCGCCATTTCCTCTTCGGTCAAACCAAAGACGTCGCGCAGTTCCCGTATGCGTTCCGATATCATGATCATTTCTTTACTCATACCATATCCACCCCTCGAAAATTTAAAATGTAAAGTGAAAAGTGAGGGTCTGTCTTTCATAGCGCCGGTACAGGACGACGGAAAGTCATTCCCGGTTTCTGCATTTTGCATTATTATTGCATTATTGTCAAGCTTTTGGCTTATGATTGATCAGGGGTTTGGTTATATTCTGCTATATTGACAAAAAAGCTATATTATTTAATAATTATATGTTACAATAGCGCATATCGCTACCCGTAATGGAGGAAGAACATTGGCCGGAAAAACTGTGTCGGTGCGTCTTAATAAAGTACTCTCCAGATTCGAAGCGCCCGCGGACCGCGGACTCACGCGCGAGCAAGCCAGGGAACGGCTGGAAAACGGTTATGCCAACTTCAAGCCGGACTCGGCTGAAAAAACTGTCGGGCAAATATTCAGGGACAATATCTTTACATATCTGAACCTGGTCCTGACGGTGCTGGCGATCTGTATAATCGCCGTGGGGTCGTACAGAAACCTGGTATTCATGCCGGTCGTGATCATCAACACCATTATAGGGATAGTTCAGGAACTGCGGTCAAGGAGCATACTCTCAAAACTGAGTTTTGTGACTGCCCCGCACGCGACGGTCATAAGGGACCGCGAGCGGATGACGATCCCCACTGAAGAGGCGGTGCTTGACGACATAGCCATATTCGCTGCGGGTCAGCAGATATACGCCGACGCGATCGTCATCAGCGGGGAGTGCAACGTGAACGAAGCCCTGGTAACGGGAGAGTCCGACGAGGTTACAAAGACACATGGCGATACGCTGCTTTCGGGCAGCTTTGTCGTATCCGGGGAATGCATCGCGCGGCTGGATAAAGTCGGGCGCGATTCTTTTGTTGCGCAGCTTACCCTTGAAGCAAAAAAAACGCGCGGTAAACTCTCCGCCGGGATGGTGTCTGCGCTGAAGCGGTTTGTGCAGATAATAGGAATAATAATAGTGCCGGTCGGGCTTATTATGTTTTACCAGCAAAGCCGCGGTATTCCGGTCGTAGACGCGGTGGTGACGACGGTTGCCGCGCTTATTGGGATGGTGCCGGACGGCCTCTACCTGCTCGTTTCTGTAGCCCTGACCGTGAGCGTTATCCGCCTGGCTAAAAAGAAAACGCTGGTACAGGAGAGAAACTGCGTTGAAACGCTGGCGCGGGTCGATGTATTGTGCGTCGATAAGACAGGGACAATAACAGAGAACAGGATGGAGGTAAAAGGGGCTGTCCTGCTGAATGCCGAACGTTTTAATTACAATGACGTCAACACGATAATAGCCGACTACGCAGGTAATATGCCGGCTGATAACGCGACTCTGACGGCGATCAGGGCTTACTACAGCGCTCCGCCGCAAAGGCGGGCGCAAAAAATACTGCCGTTTTCTTCGGCTGTCAAGTATGGCGGCGTTTCATATCATGAGGACGAATCATACCTGCTCGGCGCTCCGGAACGTATCCTGCTGTCGAACTATCCGCGATACAGAAGCGAGATAGAAAGGCACTCCTCGCAAGGGTATCGCGTTTTGCTTCTGGCGCTATACGACAGGGATATCCACCAGAGGATCGATGAAACGCGCGTCGTGCCGCTGGCGCTGGTGTTTTTATCAAACCGGATAAGACCGGAAGCTCCGGGGACATTCCGTTATTTCGCTGAGCAGGGCGTCCAGATCATCGTGATCTCCGGCGACAACCCGCTGACTGTTTCAACGATCGCGCAGGAGGCGGGGATAGTAGGCGCGGAGAGGTTTGTCGACGCCGGAGAACTGACGACGGACCGTCAGATCAAGCGCGCCGTGGGAGAATACGTCGTTTTCGGGCGCGTCACTCCGGACCAGAAACGAAAACTCGTCAGGGCGCTGAAGGCCGCCGGCCACACTGTGGCGATGACCGGCGACGGGGTCAACGACGTCCTCGCGCTGAAAGACGCAAACTGCAGTATCGCGATGGCTTCCGGCAGCGAGGTCGCAAGTCAGGTGTCCGACATCGTTTTACTCGATTCGGACTTCTCCGCAATGCCGGCGGTCGTCATGGAGGGCAGGCGCGTTATCAATAATCTGGAACGCTCCGCAGCCCTGTTCGTTACCAAAAATGTCTTTTCTTTCCTTTTCGCTGTCGTTATGACGGTGGCGCTGGCATACTCTTTCCCGTTGGAACCGCTTCACTTTACGCTGTTCAACATGATGTTTATCGGCGCGCCCTCGTTTGTGTTGGCGCTGGAGCCGAACAGGAACATAGTCAGGGGCAAATTCATGGTCAATGTTTTCCTGAACGCGCTTCCCGCTGGGCTCACGAGTTACGCGGGCCTGACTGTACTCACGGTCGTGAGTATGCAGCGCCGCATACCGGAACACGAGGTTTCGACTATGGCGCTGCTTGTGATCGCGTTCGTCGGTTTATTGATGCTCTATAAGCTGTGCAGGCCGTTTAACACGATACGCATCGCGTTGATCGTCTGTATGGTCGTCGGGTTTATCCTGGGGGCCTGGATCCTTGGGTGGCTGACAATTCTGGCGCCGCTGTACAGGGACAGCATTTGGGTAACGATAATCATATGCGCAGCCTCCGTCCCGGTGTTTCTGCTCTTTACCCTGATATCAGAACACTTCCAGGGGAAATCGAAAGCAGTGATGAAACGCGGGTGAGAGGGCCGGTCGCATACAAACGTTCATGGGGGTATCCGGAACTCTGCGAAAAGCGCTCCGGATACCCCGATTAATTGCTGCAGCTATACAAAAATTACGCGGTCAGTGTACGATCACATTGAGCCCCATGTCTTCGAGCTGCTTTTTTCGGGCTTCGATCAACTCGTCAGACGGCGGCGTTGCTTCGAACACAGGTTTGTCCGTTTGCAGACGTTCCCACTTGACGGTACCGAGGTTGTGGTAGGGCAGGATCTGTACGACTTCAACGGCGCCGCCCAGTTCAAGGGCAAACTTCCCGATCTCGCCGAACACTTCAGGCGAATCGCTGTACATAGGCATAACGGGCACCCTGATCTGCAGCTTCCCTCCGGCTGCGGCTATTTTACGGGCATTTTCAAGTATCAGTTCATTCGGGATGCCTATGACCTGTTTATGCAGCGAACTGTCCACCCCTTTGATATCGTAAAGGAACACGTCGGTGTACGGCAGGACGGACTCGATTACTTCCCACATTACGAAACCGGTAGTATCGACAGCCGTGTGTATGCCCTCCGCCTTACAGGCTTTAAGCAAGGCGAGCGTGAACTCAGGCTGGCACAGGCACTCGCCGCCGGAGATGGTGACGCCGCCGCCCGACCGGTTGAAAAACGGTACGTCGCGCCGGACGCGCTCCATGATCTCTTCCACGGTGTAGTCTGTGCCGCACATATACAGAGCCTTTGCCGTGCATGCTTTGGCACAGGCCCCGCAATTGTCGCATTTCGAACGATCCACAGTTACGAGCTGTATCTCGCCGCCGCCGCTCAGCGCGGCTTTTGTTTTTCCGGGGGATACGGCGTCATGAGGGCAGACGCTGAGACAGCGGCCGCACTTTTCGATCCCGACGCATTTGATCTCCATCCAGTTCAGTTCGGTCTGAAACGCCTGGGATTCAGGGCTGTGGCACCACGGGCAGCGCAGAGGGCAGCCTTTCATAAAAAGCGTCAGACGGATACCCGGGCCGTCATGCACGGAAAAACCCTGTATATCGAATATTTTTCCTGTCAGTTCCATATTATCAACTCCAATGTCGTTTTGCGTTGCTTCGTGTCAGTACCTGCTCCCGATATCAAGCGCGATGAAGTGGGCAAGACTTGTGGCATGGTGGATGTTTTGCGGGGCGGCGCAATCGCCGATCTGATAGAATTCCGGCGCGCCGCCGCGGAGCGCGAGCGCTTCATCCCGGAGCGGTTCCTGGCCGACGGCATAAGCGACCGTATCGGCCTCGAACAGCATTGTGCCCGACGTACCTATCGGCTGATAGAGGGGCAGATAAAACGGCGAGGGATTTGCCGGGGGGCGCGGCCCTCCGGTGAACTCCCCGACCACGCCTTTTTCGTTGATTTCCAGGGCTTTTGTCGCGACGGAGATCTTTATGCCGTACTTCTCTATCTCGCCGCTCAGCGCCAGGCCCTGCAGATTGTTTCCGCCGTCGCTGAGCGCCGGCGCCAGTTCCAGTACAGTCACTTCATGTCCGCTCATCCCCATGAATACGGCAAACTCCAGACCAACGAGCCCGCCGCCGATCACGACGACCCGCTTGCCGGACAAGGCGGGCGATTTGTAGAGTTCTTCCGCGCCATATACATTCGGCCGGTCAAAACCCTTTATGAATGAGGGGACCACCGGGCGCGCGCCTACGGCGGCGATCACGACGTCCGGAGACGTCTCTTCTACAAAATCGGGGGTCGCTTCCGTGCCAAGCCGGACGTCCGCGTTTGTTTTAGCAAGCATATGCGCCTGATGATCGAGGTATCTGATAAGCCTCGCCTTAAAAGGTACAAGTTCCTCGCACCGCAGGACCCCGCCGAGACGGTCTGTTTTTTCGCACAGTACGACCTCGTGCCCGCGGCCGGCGCAGGAGAGCGCCGCCTGCATGCCGCTGACGCCGCCGCCTGCGATCAGTATCTTCTTTTTGACATTCAGCGGTTTGATGTGTTTGCTCTCATGTTCGTTGCCGGCTTCGGGATTGATCGCGCAGCGGTAGTTGGCGCGTTTCATGTGGTTTGAGTAACAGTACATGCAGCGCATACACTGATTTATCTCGTCTTCCCTGCCGAACATTGCCTTGAGAGGGATGTCCGGATCCGCGATCAGGCCCCGGGCGACTTCCACGACGTCGGCTTTTCCGGTCGCGATTATCTCCTCCATGAGTTCCGGGTCGGCAAGCGCGCCGACAGTGGCGACAGGGGTTTTTACATGTTTTTTTATCTCCGCCGCGTATTTTACGTTTACCCCGTCCGGCTGGAACATACTTGGCGACATGATGGTCAGGGCGAGAGGCACCTCGTGGCTGCTGGCGGACACATGTATCATATCGCAATGGCCGTCGAGCTGCTTTGCGATCTCAACGCCCTCCGTAATATCATATCCGCCCTCATAGCATTCCGAACCGCTTATTCGGACCTCCAGCGTGAGGCCCGGGCATTTCCGGCGGATGAGGTCGCACACCGCGACTGTGAACCTGGCGCGGTTTTCAATGGACGGGCCGCCCCAGCGGTCTGTGCGGGTGTTGCTCCACGGCGCGAGAAACTGCGAAAGCTGCCAGCCGTGCCCCGCGTGCAGTATTACCCTGCCGAACCCGCCGAGGTATGCCCGCATTGCGGCATTGGCGTAGTCTTCTATGCTTTTGAGGATCATTTCTTCCGTCATCTCATAGACTTCGACGCCGGCCTCGTTGACCGTGCGCACAGGTCCGTAAAGTTTACCGAACAGTTCGGCGGAGTGATGGGCGCAGTTGCCGGCATGAAGCATTTCGATCGCCGGCACCGACCCGTGGCGGGCAATAGCGGAGGATATCTGCGCAAGCGCCGCAACGGTAGATTGCTGGAAAAGCCTCAACTGGTTGACGCGGGCTATCCCGTCTTCCGCGATCGCAGCGTCGCCGACGCACACGGACGCCGCGCCGCCGACGGCTTTTCGCTCGTAATAAGACGCGGTTTCGTCCACAGGCTGCTCCTTGTAGCCTGTCGGTGAGTAAAAGATACGGTTTTTATATAGTGTTTTTCCAAGCACTATCGGTTCAAAAAGACGCGGAAATTTACAACTCATTACATTAGTCCGGGACGCCCGCCCCTGCTCCTTTCTGACAGGCTGCTGCGGCAGCCAGAGTGATCATTGGTCAGTGGTCATTAGTCAGTGGTCATTAGTCAGAGGTCATTGGTCAACTCACATGACGCCGATATCGAGCGCGGCAAAATAGCCGGAGTGGACCGCCCCGTCGATCTTTCCGACTTTTTTGCAGTCGCCGATCTGGACGACGGACGGCGCTTTTGAGTACAACTCGAAATACGGCTCGTCATGGCTTTTCATACCCACGGCGTAGAGTATCACATCGCCCGCGGCGACGCGTTTCGCGCCGTCTTTCTCATAAACGGCTCCTTCAGGCGTTATTTCAGTGCATTTCGCGCCGGTTATGATTTCCAGGCTCCGTTCGTTCACCTGCCTGATGATACCGAGTTTGTAACAGCGCATTGCGTCGGCCGCGTAATCATCCTGCATTTCGAGCACTGTGACTTTTTTCCCTGTGTTTTGAAGGTGAAGGGCGATCTCGACGCCTACCAGCCCGCCGCCTATTATGACGATGTTGTCCCGGTCGATGATATCCGGGTTTGAATATGCTTCAGCAGCGTGGCGCGCGTTTTCAATGCCCTTGATCTGCGCCGGGACGACAGGCGTGCTTCCGGTCGCCACGATGATGCTGTCGGGCGAAAGCTTTTCGATAAGATCATCAGAAGCCGTCGTGTTGAGCATGATTTGGATATTGTGCTTTTCCGTCTGGCGCACGAGATACTCTTTATACCTGTGCAGGTCGTGTTTCAGGCTGTCCGCGCCGGAAAACTTCAGCAGGCCGCCGAGCGAGTCTGTTTTTTCGCAAAGCACGACTTTATGCCCGCGACGCGCCGAGGTTATCGCGGCCTGCATTCCCGCCGGGCCGCCGCCGACGACAAGCACTTTTTTTACTGCGTTTGCTTTTGTGAAAGTGTCGCCGAAACCGAGACGCGCCTCCCTCCCGAGCAGGGGGTTGACGCTGCAGATAAAGTGGCGCGACACATTGTCGTGGTCGGTGCATGTCAGGCAGCGCATACAAGGCGTGATCTCCTCATCGATCACACCCATCGCCTTTTTGGGAAGATACGGGTCGGAGATCAGGGCGCGCGACATTGATACGCCGTCGGCCCGTCCGCTTTGAATGAGATCTTCCGCCAGTTCCGGAGTGAGTATCGAGCCAAGGGCAAATACAGGGATGTCGATCTTGCCGGATTTCTTGATAGCCTCCGAAAGATCGGCGTTGAGCGCGTGCGGCATATAAGTGGAAGCAAGGAAATTCGTGGCGTCCTCCGCGCTTATTTCCGCCATGTCGATGTATTCCTGGGCATGCTGCAAAAAGACGATGATGTCATCGACCGTGAATCCGTCGGGCCTGCGTTCCGAACCCGAAATGCGTATTGTCATCGGTTTCTTCGGGCCGATGCGCTTGCGTATATGCTCAAGAGCCATCAGCGGGAAACGTATACGGTTTTCCCAACTGCCGCCGTATTCGTCGGTTCGCTTGTTTGAGACCGGCGACATAAACTGCGAGAACAGCCAGGCGTGCCCCATATGAATCTGCGCTATGTCGAACCCGGCGAGGAAGTAGTATTCCGCGGCGTCGGCAAAAGCGTTTGCGACAAAATCCATGTCCTGTTTTGTCATCGCGTTTATTTGCGCTCCGTGCATATTGACCATGTCGACAGGCCCTAAAAAGCGTTTGTTGATGTTGTACTGCGGTTTTATCCGCTCGCCGTCGTGGCAAAGTTCCACGGACGCGGCGGCGCCGTGCTCGTGTATGGCGGCGGCCATCTCGCCGTACATGGGCAGGTTGTTGAGGGTCGGCTCCATGAACGGGGTGTGGCAGCCGCCGTCGCAGACTGTCGCCTCCCCAAGGCTGACTATACCTGCCCCGCCCCTGGCTTTGTGTTCCAGGTAGCTGATGTAAAAGTTAGTCGGAGTGCCGCTGACGGTATGAAACAGCATGTTTGGCGAAGACATTATCCTGTTTTTAATAGTCAAATCCCTGATTTTCAGCGGCTTGAACAGATTTGGATATGATTGATTATACATGATCAGAACCTTTCCTTTCCGTGGTACGAAAACTGCCGGCGCCTCGTCGGATGAGGTGCTAGTACCGGCCAATGTCCATCGCGACATGATAGGCTTCGTTCGTCGTCATAAAGATATTGCGCGGGGTATTGCAGTCCCCGATAAGACAGAACCCCGGCGCGCATCTGCTGAGTTTGGCGGCTTCGCTGACGAGCGGCTGCATGCCAAGGGCCGTTACCACTGTGTCGGCAGGATACAGCTTCGTTTCTCCGTTGCTCTCGCCGATTGCTCCTTCGCCGGTGATTTGGACGCACTTCGTGCCGGTCAGTATATCTATACCGTTGTGCTTTATTTCGACCGCCAGTGCCAGCCCGTGTATCCTGTTACCGCCGTTGTTCAGTTCCGGCTCCATCTCCATCACGGTACATTTTCGCCCGAAATGTTTGGCTAAATAGATCGCGAGTTCCGTACCCGACAGGCCGCCGCCCAGGATCACGACTCTTTCGCCTGTCTTTTCGGGCTCCCTGTAGCAGTCGATCACGTCGACGACATTTTTCCCGTCAATACCGGGGATAGGAGGCGCCGCGGAAACCGCCCCAAGCGCCAGGATAATTACGTCGGGAGAGATTTCGCGCGCGAGTTCCTCCGTTACCGCGGTTCCCAGCCGGACGTCTATCTTTTCTTTTTGCACAAGCCTTGCCTGATGATCCAGATACTTTTCGAGCAGACGCTTGAAAGGTACGTTTTTCTCGCAGCGCAGAACTCCCCCGAGTTCATCCTGCTTCTCGCAGAGAATGACTTCGTGCCCCTCGCGCGCGCAGGTTATTGCAGCCTGCATACCGGCGACGCCCCCGCCGGCTATCAGCACCTTCTTTAACGCGGGTTTAGGCCTGGCGAAGGTGAACTCGAGTTCGTTGCTGATCTCCGGGTTTTGCGCGCATACGATGTGCGCCCTGTGGAGCAGGCTGCCGAAGCACGCGAAGCAGCGCATGCAATGGCGGATCTCGTCGTCCCTGCCGTCGCGCGCTTTGACCGGGATGTCCGGGTCGCATATCAGGCCCCTTGCCATCTGAACAACGTCCGCTTTTCCGGACGCGATTATCTCTTCCATAAGCGCGGGGTCCGAAAGAGCGCCGACTGTGGCGACTTTCGAATATTTAACGTGCTTTTTGATCTCGGCTGCATATTTGACATTTACTCCGTCTTCAAGAAACATAGACGGGTGAGTGATCGTAAACGTGTCGTCGTTTTCATGGCTGCCGGCGGTTACATGGATCAGGTCTACTTTTCCGTCAAGCGCTTTCGCTATTTCGACGCCGTACCCGATATCGTACCCGCCGTCAAAACACTCCGCTCCTGAAATGCGTATCTCTATCGGGAATCCCGGGCCGACGGCGCGCCTAACGGCGTCGACGATCGCCAGCGGAAGCCGCATGTTGTTTTCAAACGAACCGCCCCACATGTCCGTCCTTGTATTGATAAACGGGGACATGAATTGCGACAGCAGCCACCCGTGGCCGCCGTGAATCGTTATCATCCCGTATCCCCAGATTTTTGCCGTCTGTGCCGCCAGATAGAATTTATCTATTGTACGCTGAATGATCTCTTCCGTCATTGGCTCGGCGACGGTGGTTATGCCGCGCGCGGTATTTGACGCCGCTACGGGTCCGTAGACGGTATTACCCGCCAGATAGGAACCGGTGGAGTTGCTGCCTCCGTGTACGAACTCGATCACCGATACCGCGCCGTGCCGGTTTATGGCCTCGGCGAGTTTGCTCATACGGCTTTTGCCGCCGACCATGTCGTCCATGGGAATCTGGTTAGCTCCGTGGAAGGATATCTCTGAGTCGACGCCGGTATCCCCGATGCTGACTGTCGCCGCGCCGCCGGCCGCTTTTCGTTCATAATATGCCATGGCGTCTTCGGTGGGCAGCCCGTTTATCGTCCGGTAATGCGTCCCTGTCGGGGAGTTGAAAATGCGGTTGCGGAAAAGCCTGTTTCCCAAAGCTATGGGTTCAAATAGATGCGGATATTTACACTCGTACACGATTTTTCCGGCATAGAACTGCTATGCCTCTCCTCTCATATAAATTTGAGGGAACCGTGAACAACATGCTCACGGTTCCCCGTGTGGTTTATCTATTGCTTAGTGGGAAGCCAGGTACTCGTCTATTATTCTCTGGTAATCCGCGAAGATCCTTTCGCCGTCGTATCCGTTCTTGATCACGTCTTCTTTCCAGAGGTCCACGGCAAGCAGGGCGATGTCATACCATGGCTGCATGTTTTCCTGAGGGATGTGCTGAAGCAGTTTGCCTTCCGTGTTAATCTCATAGTCCATAACTTCGTGCTGGAAGACCATGTCCCTCTCGACCAGCAGGTCGTTGGTCAGCCGGAACCCGTCAACTACGATTTTCTGCAAGTCCGGAGGCAGGCTGTTCCAGGTGTCGAGGTTTATGTTATATGACTGCCCGGATGACGAGTACGTGCCGCTGTTCCCGAACGTGATGTAACTCTTTGCGAGTTCGACCAGGCCAAAGTCACGGTTGCCCGGCCAGTTCATGCCCATGACGTCTACAATGCCGCGCTCGAAGTTTGTGTACCACTCGGACGGTGGCATGACAAGCCCGCTGACGCCGATGCTCTGCAGCGCGTTTGTATAGTAGCCTGACGACTGTACGACCTTGCCCCTCAGGTCTTCCGGTTTCATGACTTTTGAGGCAAAATCATCCGTGAAAGCCATTACGGAACCAGGGGTGGAGCAGAGGTCGATCATACGCATGTTATGTTTTGCGAGTTCGTCCTGAACCTCCGGTATCTGCGCGAGCGCCTGTCTGTAGATCTCTGTTCTGCCGTCCATGTCCGGCATTTCCATGAAGTGGCGCTGGGAGAGGATGTCCCCGACCGGCTGCACGCCGGAGGTCTGGCCTATAAGGTTCAGGCAGATGTCGGCCATACCGTCGGAAACGCCGCTCAAAATATCGCCTGAATCAAGGAATGTGCCGCTCCAATAGGGCTGGATCTTGATACGGCCGTTGCTTTTTTCCTCGATATACGCGAAACCGGCCTTTTCACAGGTGCCCATGCCGACGTTTTCGGGGCGGTCGCTGACGAAAATGAGTGTGAACTCAGGCTCGCTGGGGGCTGTGCTCGCGGCAGGCTCGCTGCTCGCCGCCGGCGGCGCGCTGCTGGCTGCCGGCGCGGGGTCGTTCTTGGAGCCGCCGCACGCGCTGATCAGGGAACATACCATGATGATAACGAGAATCACGCTGATTAGTTTTGCTTTTTTCATAATTTCCTCCTATTATTTCGCCGGCGTTACCGCCTGGCGTTTTTGATGACCGTTAACGGAGCCACATGGTGATTTGCGGGAAAGCGCATATTATGAAAATAAATACGAACGAAGCGGCGATGAAAGGCAGGACGCCTTTGAAAACCCTGTGTACCGGCACTTCGCACGAATCTGAAAGGACAAAACACGTCAGGCCGATAGGCGGAGTTATTTCGCCCATTTCCATCATCGCAACAACAAACACGCCGAACCAGATCGGGTCAAACCCGAGACCGGTCATTATCGGGTAAAGGAACGGCACGGTAAGAAGGATACCCGCCATGATATCAAATACGCTGCCAAGCACCAGGTAAAGTAAAACAACGAACAGCAAGATCACGTATCTGCTGACATTGAGCCCTGTGACAAACTGGGTGACAAGCGTCGTAAGGTTCGAGACGGTAATGAAACGCAGGAAGACATTTGCCCCGATCAGCAGTATCATAACTGTCGCCGTCATTCTGGCGCCGTCGACAAGCGCAAGGTACAAGGTCTTTTTAGTAAGCTTTTTCTGGGCAAGCGCGATTATTATCGACCCTGTCGCACCCATGGCGCCTGCCTCGGTCGCAGTGAAGAACCCGCCGTAGATCCCGCCGAGCATAAGAATCATAAGCAATACTACAGGGATCACGCCGCCCGTTGTTTTTATGCGCTCGCTCCATGTCGATTTCGGCGACGCGGGCGCGCTCTTCGGACTCACGCGGCTGATTATGTAGTAGACTACGCAAAAGAGTATGACCTGCAGGATGCCGGGTATCATGCCCGCCATAAACAGCTTGCCGATCGACTGTTCCGTGATGATGCCGAAAACAACGAAACCGACGCTTGGCGGTATCATTATGCCGATCCCGCCGCCGGCGCCGATACCTCCCACGGCTACAGTATCGCTGTACCCCGCTTTCCTCATTTCCGGATAAGATATCTTTCCGATCGTCATAGCTGTGATCTGGCTGTTTCCGCAGATCGCGGCGAATATACCGCAGGCAATGACGGTGGCCATACCCAAACCGCCGCGGATGTGGCCGATAAGGCTCCTTGCCCATGTATAAAGGCCGGAACCCATGCCGGAGTTTTTTATGACCGCGCCCATCAGGCTGAACAGAGGCATGCACGTCAGGGTATAGCGCGTCGCTTGAGTGAAAGGCTCGTTTGACAGTATGTTTCCCGCGAACGAGAAGTCTTTTAGTATCCAAAGTCCTATAAAACCGACGATTATCAGCGCCATGCCGATCCAGACACGCAAGAATACCAGAACCAGAAGGACGGCGAAGCCCGCTATGGCTATCCATATTTCAGGAGTCATTGTGTGTTATCTCCTTCCGTTTTAGATAGTCTCTTGTTGATTTCGATGAAAGTCTCCGTGCCTATCGTATTTCCGCAGTAAAGAAAATGAAACAGGTTATACAGAGCGCAAAGCGCGGATACAAGAAGCATGAAGGAGATAAGGTAGTAGACGGGAAACAGCGGTATGGCGAGCGAGCCGGTCCTGGTACCCATGACCTGGACCTTGCCCGCCTTGGTAAATGTGGTCCTCGACATGATCGTCATTATTACAGTGCACATGACCAGATTCGCGCATATCAGTATGTCCTTGACCTTTTCCGGCAGGCGGTCCGCTACAAGGTCGACCTTGATATGCGTGTTGAACATCGTTACGATCGGGAGTGCGCACATCGCCACAAGCGAGAGGACCACCGAACTGACGTCTATCGTCCCGAATATCGGGTAGGTGAAAAAAGCCCTGGATATGACATTTACTACGGTGATCGCCAGAATGAAAACGACAGCGACGATGGAAAACCACGTAAGAACAGTGAAAACCATACCTACGACCCGGTCCGCCTTATCCATCCTGTAAGCCCTTGCCGTTTTTTCTTTTTCCATTTATTTTCCCCCATTCATATAGTAGTATTGTGATCAGAGGCCGGCTGATCCGCTACATAACGCCTATATCAAGCGCGGCGAAATAACCCGAATGGACTGCGTCGGCAACTTTGCCGATCTTCCTGCAGTCCCCTGTCGTGTCGACAAAAACTGCTTTGTCAAACAGGTCGAAGTACGGCTTTTCGTCGCTTTGCATGCCGACTGCGTAAAACACGGAGTCGGAAGGCAGGAAAAACTCTTTGCCGTCTTTTATATACCTGACCCCGCTTTCCGTGATCTCCCCGCAATGAGCCCCGGTTATCATTTCAAGCCCCAGTTCTTCGGCCTTGTACATAACGCCCCTGCGGTATGAAAAGACCGCGTCGCGCACACAAGAGTCCTCTTTTTCAAGAATAGTGACATTCTTGCCGAGGTTCCGTAAATGCAACCCGGCTTCGACCCCGACGAGCCCGCCGCCGATTATTGCGATATTATCGCCTTTCACGGTTTCCGGTTCGAAATAGATACTCATCGCGTGATGCGCATTCCCGTGCCCTTTTATGAAATCCGGGACGATCGGAAGACCGCCGGCTGCAATGATGATGTGGTCGGGACTTAGCTTCTCCGCCAGTTCCGCTGTCGCTTCCGTCCCCAGCATGATCTTGATTCCGGAGTTTTCCGCCTGCCTCACCAGATACTCTTTGTACCGGCGCAAGTCGTTTTTGAGGCTGTCGGTTTCTGTGAACCTTAGAACGCCCCCGAGGGAGTCCGAACGTTCGCACAGCGTGACTTCGTGGCCGCGCTTCTTTGCCGTGACCGCGGCTTGTATGCCGGAAGGCCCTCCGCCGACGACGAGCACCTTTTTACTGTGTTTCGCTTTTGGTAAGTCATCGTTGAACCCCAGGCGGGATTCGCGCCCGATCAACGGGTTGACGCTGCATATGAAGTGGCGGCGCTCATTGTCGTTGCCCGTGCAGTTCATACACCGCAAACATGGCGTGACGTCGGCGGCGGCGCCGGTCATCGACTTGAGCGGGAAATACGGGTCCGCTATCAGCGCGCGGGACATGGAGACGCCGTCGGCTTTACCGGAGGCTATGATCTCCTCGGCCTGCGCCGGGTCGAGTATACTTCCCACCACAAATACCGGGATTTTTACGAGCCCTGTTCGTTTGATAGTTTCAGCGAACCCGACATTCAGGCCCCACGGCATATATGTCGTAGGCATACACATTTCCCACATTTCAGTGGTGATTTCGACCATGTCTATGTATTCCTGCGCTTTTTCAAGGAAAACAGCAATATCTTCCGGTGTGAAGCCGCCTTCGCACCGCTCAGAACCGCTTTGCCGAAGCGTAATAAGCATCCTGTCCCCGACGCGCTCCCTGATCTGCTTAAGCACCCTCAGCGGGAAACGCATCCTGTTTTCCAGGCTGCCGCCGTACGCATCCGTGCGCGTGTTCATGAACGGCGACAGAAACTGCGCGAAAAGCCACGAATGCCCGGCATGTATGTGCACGGCGTCAAAACCGGCGCGGAGCCAGTATTCAGCCGCCGTTGCGTGGGCTTCCGCTATAGCTTCCATGTCATTTTCGGTCATGCCTGTAACGCGGACCCCGTTGGCGTTTGTACAATCAACGGGGCCGTAAGGGCCGACAGTGTTATATTGCATGCGCACATTCATACCGCCGTGCGTGAGTTCCACGCTCGCAACTGCTCTGTGCTCGTGGATCGCGGCGGACATCTCGGCGTAGAGGGTGAGGTTCTCTTCAGTCATCAGCATGGGAGGGACGTGCCTGCCCCCGTCGCAGACAGCGGCTTCGCCGAGGTTGACGATCGCGGCGCCGCCGCGCGCTTTGTGCTCGATATAGCCGATATAGTAGTCGTCAGGGCGCCCGTCGATAGTATGGAAAAGCATATTGGGCGCCGACATGATGCGGTTTTTAAGAGTAGTGTTTCTGACTTTAACGGGAGAAAACAGCATTGGATAACATCTGTTTGACATATGTGCCGGGCGCGCCGGCCCGGCGTTCACCTCACTTTAGTATAACGTAAAGACTTCCGTTGTAAAAAAGCAACAAAAGGAAGGCCGATACTGTTGTAATATTCATCATTTTATTCTACAATGGCGTTTTTGTCAAGCGAAACAAGCTGAAACGCGGGATTGTCAAGCGGTGCGGAGTGTGATATATTTAGGTAACCGCTGATTAAATCCCAATGTCATCTGAACGCTGTCTTTTTCCGCCCATTTCACGCGTTTTTCAGTTAAATACGAGGAGTATTCGCCTTCAAAACCCGCGAAATGGACGAAAAAATCCAGCATTGATCTAACATTGCGATTTAACCAGCGGTCACCTGGTAAGTAAATCAAGGGAAGGAAGGGTCAAGTATGTTTGAATTTGCACCTGTTTCCGAACGTATCGCGCGTTTACGCGAGAAGCGGGATATCTTTACGGGCGGCCGTGGTATGACGATCAATTCCGAGCGTACGAAAATCTACACCGATTATTGCAAATCCCACGAAAACGAGTTCCCGGCGCTGAAGCGGGCGGGCGCGTTTTTGACATGGTGTACTGAGCGTGAGATCAACGTATTTGACGACGATATTTTTGTCGGGACGCTAGGCCCGGACGAGCGCTCTTTCAGCCCTTATGTCGACCTCGTCTGCGACTGGATCCCGAACGTCGTCGACGATACCGACGAGAACTTCAGAAAAGCCTGGCAGTCGCCGGGGGCGGTATACATGTCCGACGGGCAGCGCGAGATTTTCCGTGAGGCTTATGATTACTGGAAAACCAGGAACCTTTCTCAGATGGTCGTCGGCGCGCTGACCGATGATTTTTACAACGCGGCCGGAAACGGATTCATCATAGATACTGTAAAGGCGTCAGGCCGCAACCTTATTGCACGGATGCCTCAGGGGCACTACATCGGCGGCTTCAACAAAGTCGTCAACACAGGTTTTGCGGAAGTCAGACGGCAGATACTGGAAAAACTTGAGGCACAGAGGGGGAAAGTTTTCGGAGGCGCGTCAAAATCCCATGTTTTCTATCACGCTGAGCTGCGCGTGTGCGAAGGAGCCGTTTTGATGTCAAAGCGTTACGCGCTGGCGTGCCGTGAAAGGGCGGGGCAAGTGACAGGCGGGCGGCGGGAAGAACTTCTTGAAATGGCGGACTCGCTGGAATGGATCATGGAGAACCCGGCCCGGACATACCGGGAAGGCCTGCAAGCCATCCTTTTATACCAGTTGATGCTTTCTACAGACGGGCAGCAGCACGGGCAGTCGATGGGGCGGGTGGATAAATATGTCGGCCACCTGCTGCGAAAGGAACTTGACGAAGGGACGATCACAGGGGAGCAGGCTCAGGAACTGTCAGACGCTTTTATACTTAAAATCTGCGACATGATCCATCTGCCGGGTTTCGCCGAAAAAATACTGGACAATAAGAGCATAGCGGACTCGCTCGCGAAGGGGTACAACCTGTATCACGGCATTTACAACGGCCACACGGCGACTGCCGGTATAGCGCTCACACTGGGAGGGCAGAATCCGGACGGTTCCGACGACACGACGCCCGCAACGTACTGCCTGCTCCAGACATACGGCCGGATGCACCTCCCCGACCCGACGGTCGCGCTGAGGGTGCATCAAAACACGCCGGATGAAATATGGCGGCTCGGCATAGAAGCCAGCAAGCTGTGCGGCGGCATACCGCAGTTCGAAAACGACGATATCATAATTCCGTCTTTGATGGATACCGGGATGTCAAAGGAGGACGCTTACGACTATAGTATAGTCGGGTGCGTCGAACCGGCCGGGACCGGCAACGAGTGGCCGGCGTGCGGCATGACCGGCGCGGAGTCGATTTGGAATATGATGGATATCACGCAACTCGTAATAAACGGCGGAGTAAACCCCCGCACGGGCGTCGTCGCTATTGCGTGTAAAATGCTCTACGAGTACGACAGCTTCGAAGAGGTAAAAGAGTGCTTTGAAAAGCAGTTAAGATACGTTCTGGGATGGAACGTATCTTACGGAAATTTGTTCGAACTGGTGTACGCGCACTACTACCCGTGCGTTGTCGCGTCCTGCATGATAGACGGCTGTATTGAAAAAGGCGCCGACGCGACGGAGGGCGGAGCGAAATACAACCGGACCGGCCTGACCGCCTGCGGAGCGGCAAACGTCGCCGACAGCCTTATGGCGATCAAGAAACTCTGCTTTGATGATAAAACTGTTACGCTCAGGGAGCTTTTCGACGCGCTTGGGAGCAACTGGGAAGGTTACGAGGAACTTAGGCAGATCGTGATAAACGAGGTCCCGCATTACGGCAACGATAACGATGAAGTCGACGATCTCGCTGCCTGGGCGCTGGGCTTGTTCGCTGATATTCTGGCAAACTCGGAGGGGCCGCGCGGAAAATACTCCGGCGGGACTTTTACGATGACTTCGCATGTGAGAATGGGCAAGGTCCTCGGGGCGACGCCCGACGGCAGAAAGGCCGGCGAGCCTATAGCGGACGCGATCTCACCGCGTCAGGGGTTCGACAAAAAAGGCCCGACGTCATACCTGCACAGCGCGGCAAAGCTGCCGCACCGCGCTTTGAGCAACGGCGACCAGTTCAATATACGTTTTTCGCCGATGACGGTCAACGGCGATACGGGCGCCGAAAAACTCAAACAGCTTATCCAGTCGTATTTCGCGCTGGGCGGTATGCAGGTCCAGTTCAACGTCGTCGGTACGACGCAGCTTTACGAGGCGCAAAAAAAGCCGGACGAGTACAAGGATTTGATCGTCCGTATTGCGGGGTTCTCGACCTATTTTGTCACACTGAACCCGGATCTCCAAAATGATTTCATAACCCGGACAGAGCAATCGATATAGCCGTCTGTTAAGGACCTCGCGCCCGAAAGGCGATAAACAACGACCCCGCATTCGTCCATCGCGAATGCGGGGCTACTTGTGGT
>Ga0082212_10003159_pt1 | contig 23524 bp, 28 predicted proteins | sample TergutNt197P3_FD_71548 | JGI IMG/M metagenome (GOLD analysis project Ga0082212, IMG submission 71548) | Neocapritermes taracua P3 segment gut microbial communities from Petit-Saut dam, French Guiana - Nt197 P3 | ecosystem: Host-associated > Arthropoda: Insects > Digestive system > Gut ... | reverse complement strand
TTGATCTGTTTCCGCATAGAGTTTCATGAGCAGATAGAGGGGATACAACCTGTTGGATAAGAGGGAAAAGGCGTACCGGTACGCCTCCTCTGCCTGTTCAACCTCCCCAAGTCCTTTATGGTTGTTGCCCATCGCGTTGTAAAACATGGGGTCGCTGCTTAAAGGAGCATCCTCCTTTAAAATGGAAGTACTCTGTTCAAAGCATTCCAATTTGTTAAGAGTATGGCCACATTCGAAACTCACAAAAAAAGCAACAATGGCCTCTGCCATGACGGGAAAAAACATCTATTGCTGTGGGGATTCCGCACATACGCCACAGAAAAGTGCATGCCATTGAAGTGTTCATACAATCAAACTTGTGCTCACCAATTGCTGCTGCAAATAAATACTTCATGAGATGTTTTTTGCAGCGAGGTTAGATTCCGTGAAAATTTCTAAGAAACCTTCGGGGAGAGATATAGAGATTTGTTTGGTTGAAAGATCAATTCCGACAATAAATGCGTCCTGAAAGGGCACAAGGAATGTTTCGGCGCTATTCACACGGCGGATACTTAAACAGGGGTTGAGTTCCCAATCCATAAAGGCGTCCACCTTTCCCAATATGCCTATTCGGGAGTTTAAGACTGAAAACTCTACGAGCAGGCTGGGATCATCAACGTTTTTTTGGATGCCTTTGTCGCGTGCTCTTTTAGGCGCGATTTGATAGAGCGTTTTGCCCAACAGTTCCCGCGCTTGTTCTTCTCGATAGATGGAGTCGAAGAGGATGTGGGCGCGATCATTTCCGCGGGTTTGGATAGAGGCAATAAAGAAAGGAACCGGCAATCCTTCCATAATGGCGAAAACCGGTTCTCTCTCTTGAAAAAAAGTCAATGCATCAGGGTGAAGTTTTACAACGATGGTACCGTTGTTCCCGAAGAGTTTGAGTGCTTGGGCTACAGGCTGCAATAACGCTGCCTCAATCATAAACTACTGAGATGCTTCAGTTGGAGTTTCGACGGGTTCTTCTGCCGGAACTTCAACAGGCGTTTCATCGGCGGCTTCGGTCGGAACTTCTGCGGGCTCTGCCGGTGCTTCAATAGAGGTTTCTACGGTTTCTTCAGCCGGAGTTTCTACGACTTCAACAGGAACTTCTGCTGCCTCTCCCTCTGCTGCTTGAGCGGCGGCAGCCGCCCGCTCTTCTGCTGCTTTGACGGCCGCATCGCTACGTTTTTTAGATAGTGCGGCGGCTTTCTCTTCGTTCACCTTGGATTCGGCCTGTAAACGGGTTTTGCGTTGGGTACGACTCTCCTGATCCAAGTGGCTCTTCTTACGCTCAATTTTCCTCTCTTTTTCCTGAAGCCACGCTTCCAACTTTTCATTGACGGTCTCCTCAGTCAAGGCACCTTTCTTCACACCATCCATTAAGTGTTTTTTGAGTAAAACACCCTTATAAGACAGGATACGGCGACAGGTATCGGTGGGCTGGGCTCCGGTATTGAGCCACTTGAACGCTTTGTCGGCATCCAACTCAATGGTGGCCGGATTGGTGTTTGGGTTGTAGGTGCCGATACGCTCAATAAAACGACCGTCTCTGGGCGCACGGCTGTCGGCTACTACTACGTGAAAGAAAGCGAAATTTTTTTTCCCATGACGGGCAAGGCGGATTTTAACTGCCATAATGTTTTAAATATAAAGTTAATAGATGATAACTTCCTTATCTTCTCGAGAAAAGGCGGGCAAAGGTAATCAGAAATCCGGAATTATGCAAACAAATGACGAAGGGGCCGCGCACTCTCTGCGCGACCCCTTCGTACTGCTTAACCTAAAACCTAATTGAAAAAACTATTCAGTAATAGTATTTGCAAAAGGCGTGCCAGAAATTTGTTTTTCTCACAAATTTTCTGCAAAAAACTGTTGCTTTCTATAAATCAGGGAAATAAAATTCATTAAAAATTTTTAAGAAAATTTTTTTTGTCTTTCTTTTATTTTTTTTATATCTTTGCGCTATCAAAATGATATTATGAACAAAATTCTTTTTTCTGAACAACAAAAGTCAAAATCGGGAGCGTGGATATTTTTTGGTTTGCATCTTCTTTGTACACCATTTATGGTTATAGTAAAAGATAGCGAAGCCACGTTGGCACTCATGATAGTCTCAGGACTCTTTGTTGCCCTTGCCGCTCTTTTTTGGATGATGCGCTTGGATACGGAGATGAATAGAGAGGGCGTAAGCATCAAGTTTGCTCCTTTCCACAGGTCTTTTCGCCAATATCTCTGGAAAGATGTATCCAAGGCTGTTGTGCTAAAACATTCTCTTGGGAAAACAGGGGGATGGGGAGTCAAATATAAATTTCAATCTCACAATTATCAAAAAATATACAGTGTATGGGGAAATAAATATTTGAGAATACAACTGAACAGTGGGCGCACTATATTGATAGGTACTCAAAGGGATATGGAGATGGAAGCCGCCCTCAACAAAGTGATGAAGTTGAACAATAATGAATATTAAATTAATACACACAATTATGGAAAAGAAAGAAAGATTTATTATCGGGAAAAATGGTTTTGGAATGTTGGCATTTTTGGTCGTTTTATTGGTCGGAGGTATTTTGGTTCCTGCTCTGTTGGAGGGGATTTTGCCTTTGGGCGCACGGGCTTGGTGGCTACTGACCATTGTTTCCTCTTTTGCCTTGTTGATGGCAATTGGTTTTTCGGTTATTCGTCCCAATGAGGCGTTGGTCATCACCTTCTTTGGGAAGTATCGGGGAACATGTATTGAGAACGGATTCTTCTGGTTTCACCCTTTTACTGCTCGTACGCGCATCTCCCTAAGAGCGCGCAACATCTCAGATGACCCCATTAAGGTAAACGACAAGATGGGCAACCCTGTGTTGATTGGAGTGGTGTTGGTTTGGAAGGTGGAAGACACCTTTAAGGCATCTTTTGATGTGGACAACTATGTGATGTTTGTTGATGTGCAGAGCGAGGCGGCTACCCGAAACTTAGCCGGGAAATATCCCTACGACAATCTGGAAGATGAACATGCCGATATTACGCTTCGCGGAGGCGGAGACGAAGTGAACAGCGTCTTGGAGGCTGCCTTAACGGAGCGGTTGTCCATTGCCGGGATCAAGGTAATTGAGGCGCGTATCAGTTATTTGGCTTATGCGCCGGAGATTGCGGGCGCCATGTTGCAGCGGCAGCAGGCAACGGCTATTGTGGCGGCACGTTTTAAAATTGTGGAAGGTGCGGTGAGTATGGTTGACTTGGCGCTGAAACAACTCTCCGAGAAGCAGGTGCTGGAGTTGGATGACGACAAAAAAGCCGCCATGGTGAGTAACCTGATGGTGGTGCTGACCTCAGACCGTGCAGCCTCTCCTGTGGTGAACGCCGGAACGCTCTACAATTAAGATGGCTTCTTCCAAAAAATCATACCTTTTAAGAATAGAAGCAGAAACATTGGCAGCCGTTGAAAAGTGGGCTGCCGATGAGTTCCGCAGTACCAATGGGCAGATAGAGTGGATTTTATCGGAGGCGCTCAAGAAAGCAAAACGGGAGCCCAAGCGTAGATCTGAAGATACTCCTATTGTAGCGGCGCCACCACCTCAATCAACTCCGGCAGATCCATCCCAATCTCTTTGAGAAACTCAATTTTGGGCACGCCGTTGCTGTTCCATCCGCGCCTTTTATAGACGGCATCAAGCAGTTTTTCGTAACGATCTTCGCGATATGCTCTTTGGGCGGCACGCTTTTGGTCAAGCGTCATGGTGGTGGGGTCGAGGTGCAAAATTTCAACCAACTGCTTGTCGTAGCGCTCCTCGCGGCTGAGGTACTCTTCGGCGGTAACGGGACCTGCGGCGCGGTAGGGTTGGGCGTCGTGTTCGCGGGTGCCGTAGCCCAATCGGAGGTTAAAGATCTTTTGGAAGTTATATACCCTTTCGGATTGACGGATCATCTCTTCCTTATCAAACTCGCGACCGGTAACAGCCTTAAAAATGGCTACATAGTTGTCCACGTGTTCGGGCACTTTGTTAGGCTCGGGCTGCTGGGCGTTATCGGCAGGCTCTACGTCGTTCCAGCAAAGTTTGCAAAAGCCTGCCAATCCAAACCATGTACGGAACATGGGGAAGTAGTGCAACGCTTCTGCTTTGTTTTCAAAGGTGGGGATCATGTTGTTGACCATGTCCATAAAGATGAGCCACGCTTCGTCGTGCTGGGGACCTTTGTTGGTCATGGCATATCCGCCCTGTTGCGCCAAAGACTCTTTGGAGATGTACATCGAATATTCCAACCCTTTATTTTCCATGGCAATGTCATTCAGGAATTGGGCGTCTCCCCATCCCTTTTCTATAAAGTGGTTTTTGAGGCGGCGGACGCCCTGCCCTGCCAATACGCCAAAGCCCTCGCCCCTTGCCATTTGGTGCATTGCCTCCAACGAAGCGTCTGCATTGCCCCAGCTAAAGTCGAGTCCTCCGGTGCGCTCGGCGTTAAGGATGCCGTTTTCCCAGCACTCCATAAGAAAAGCCGCAATGTTGCCCCACGTGATGGTGCATATCCCATACGTGTCGCAATAGAAGTTTTGCTCAATCACATCAAGAGGATTGAAAACCGCCATATTGGATCCGAGTGAGACGGCGTTTTCATATTCGGGACCATCTACCAACACTTTGCTCCCTTTGTAGGGACCGGTACGTAACTCAAAATCGTCCACCCCTTTGGCACATGACATATTACAGCCAATCCAGCAACCGTCCGGAACGCCCTGGGTAAAGTGCTTTTTCCACTCCTCCATATCAATTTTGTGGCAATCTTTGTGGTCGCCATACTTAAAGTTCATCACCGGCAGAATGTCGTACTTCTCCAAAACGCCCATCAGGTGCGCTGTCCCCACCTTTCTCATTTGGCATTGGATATCGTCCAAATCCCTCATCTCTGCATTAAAACGCTTGCCTCGCTCCTGAATGGCGGGCAAATCAACGGGGTTGTTCAACATTCCCGTTACTTTGGGGATTTTTGCCACAATGGCGCGGATGTTTTTCTGGCGCATGAGGGTGCCCAATCCGCCGCGTCCCGCTTGTTTGAGCCTGATTTTTTGTCTCTTTACATCGTAAAAGGTGAAGTTCAACATCCCAATAAGGGAGTGTTCCGCCGCTTTTCCGCTCGAAACCACCGACACGTTGATTTTGTCCTTCTCGTGGTCGGCAAACATTTCGTGTAACTCTTCGCCCAAGAGATGAGAGTCGTAACTTAGCCCCTCCGGACAGGCAAGAATCTCTACAACGTGGTCAATACCATTGATATAGATAATGACATCCTCTTTGGAAATTCCTTGCACTTCTAAGGCGTCAAAACCGGCAAATTTGAGGTGAGGACCAAAGTGTCCGCCCACATTGCTATCTATAATGCGCTCAGTTTGAGGAGAAATTGCCGTAACAATGCACTTTCCGGATCCGGAGTACTGGGTGATTCCCGAACAGGGACCTCCGGAAATAACTATTTCGTTTTCAGGGTCTTGCCATTTAGTGGTGGATCGGACGGCATCCCATAAGAGGCGCAGGTCGTACCCTTTTCCTCCAATAAACTTCTCTTTTACCTGTGGCGGCACCGGTTTAACTGTAAAAGATGGCTCTGTAGAGGTGATGCTTCCGTCTCCGCCGCCTACGCTGACGTAGAGGGTTTGGTCGGTGTAGCCTTTGTCAAGCGCCTTCCAAGTATATGGAAATGAGGCGATGATGCGGCGATTTTCTTTTTTATGGGCAAAATTCATGGTGTGATGATTAGAAAAATGATTACTTTTACGGGATTTATAAAGCGACAAAAATAGATAAAAAATGATTACAAATCCAAAGATCGCGGAACGAATTTCAGATAAATGTGTAGGAATTGCTGGCGCGGGCGGTCTCGGCTCTAATTGTGCGGCAGCGCTCATCCGGACGGGCTTGTGCAAATTGGTGATTGCCGACTTTGATACGGTGTCGGAGTCGAACCTGAATCGGCAGTTTTACTTTGTGGATCAGGTTGGAATGAAAAAGGTGGAGGCTTTGTACCAGAACCTGATTCGGATTCGACCGGATGCAACGATTTTGGTTCATCCCCTGCGGGTGACTCCTCAAAATGTGGCACGGTTGTTTGGCGGTTGTGATGTGGTGGTTGAAGCGATGGATAGTGCCGAAGAGAAGGCTTGGCTTATTGAGGAGATGGCGCGGCAGTTGCCGGATACGCCATTAGTGGCTGCTTCGGGGATTGCCGGTGTCGGGGCGTTGGATCGTCTGCGGATTGTACGGCAGGGCAACCTGACTGTGTGCGGAGATGGGGCTTTTGTGCGTGGAGAAGGCGCTACGGAGGTGTCCGTAGAAGCCCCGCCCTTGGCTCCAAGGGTGGGAATTGTTGCCTGTATGCAGGCGGATGTAGCGTTGGAGGTGTTGCTAAAGGGTGCAGTGTAATGAAAATTGTCTATTTTTGTCTTTGTTAAGAAAACGTACCTACTATGAGATCATTAAAATTTTTGACTGTTGTTATCGTAACCCTTTTGTCAGCAAGTTCTTTATTGTTACTCAGCGCTGTACTTGTTTGTTGCACCCCAATGGATCAGATGGAATCCATTGACTATCGGATGATCCGATACGAAACGGCTGATTTTTCTTCACTCGCCAAGTTTGAACACCGCGACCTGAACCTTGCCGATTACGAGAACATTCTGTTCTTTGTTGATAAAAGCGTGATTTTTAGCGTTGCCGCTATTGAATACCCTACGGTAGATCCTTTCGGTAATCCGATTCAGGCTTCCGGTTTGGTGTATCACCCCATCAACAAAAAAAGCAAAGGCGTAATCAATATGTTGCCCTTTGCGCATTTGGATGAACATGGTCCCAGCGATAAAATGTACACCGTAGAAGGCCTGCCCATCTTGCAAGGTTATACTGTTATTCTGCCTGACCTGCTTGGTTTCGGGTCCAGCAGTGCCACCAAAGTGCCCTTTCTCTTAGCCGAAAATACCGGCAGGGTGGCCTACGATATGCGCCGAGCCGCCGCCCAATATCTTTGGGATCAATTCCGGTATCAACTTCCGGCAGAAACGGTGATTGCAGGTTATTCTTTGGGAGGATCTGCCGCCTTGGCAACCCAAAAATATTACGAAACCTATCATCCCAATACGGTAAAAATCAAAGAAGTGTATGCCGGCGGCGGGGCTTATGATCTGCCGGCGGCTTTTTCTGCTTTTGCCCAAACCGGATTTTCTGATTTTGCCGCTATCCCACATACCATTTTTGCTTTTAACCATTATTATCATCTTGATATAGACTTTTCACAAATCTTTGTAGCAGTCCCGCTTTTAGATAGCGACAGTTGGTACCATGGCACATACCGTACCGATAAAGAGGAACAACTCGGTACGAATATCCACGGTTATATGCATCCTGATTTTTTTAAACCATTTGATCAACAAAACCAAGAGTTTAAAAAACTCCATCCTTACCTTGTCCTCAACTCCGTATCGGAAGGGTGGAAACCCAAAGCGCCTATTTATCTGTTTCACGCCACCGGCGACACCTATGTTCCTCATGAGTGTGCGGAGGTAATGTTAAAAAAACTACGCAGAGCAGGAGGGAATTTGTCATTGACCACCTACCCCGGAAATCATGGCGTTATAGCGGCTCTTTTTATTTTGCGTATTCTCCTACACTTTTCTTAAATCATTATGAAATAATTAATTACATACAATTAACGTAATAAGGTGAGTTGCGGGTAAACGGTTTTTCTGAGCCGAAAAGAGTTATTGTTTTGTATTTTTTATATATTTGTGCATTATTATATCACTTAACATTTAATAACATGATTCCACTAATTATTACCATTGTAGTAGTCGTTTTGTTGGTCTTCTACTGTATTGGAGCCTACAACCGGTTTGTGAAACTCCGTAACCATCGCGAGAACGCCTTTGCCAACATAGACGTTCAACTAAAACAACGTTATGACCTTATTCCTCAGCTTGTTGAGGTTGTAAAAGGGTATGCAAAGCACGAAGGCGAAACGCTTGCCCGCGTCATTGCGCTTCGTAACAACGCAGTGGCTGCCACCACCATTGACGGTAAAATTGCCGCCGAAAACCAACTTTCGAGTGTCCTTCAGGGATTGAATGTTACCATTGAACGGTATCCCGAATTAAAAGCCAACACCAACTTCCTGCAACTTCAGGGAGAGATGGCGGATATTGAGAATAAATTGGCGGCGGTACGTCGCTTCTTTAACTCTGCAACCAAAGAGTATAACAATGCCATTCAGGTATTTCCTGCAAATATCCTTGCCGGAATGTTTGGGTTTACTAAAGCGGAGATGTTTGATTTGGGGGCGGAGCGGGCTATTCATGAGCAAACTCCTCAGGTTAAGTTTTAGAAACAGTTCCTTAGATGAAATATGTTGGGCTTCTGCGGCAGCAGAGTGCAAACAACGCCAAGTCGCTTTTGCTGCTGATTTTGTTCCCCGTGTTGCTGCTGGGGATTACGTGGGTGGTTTGTGCCGGAATGTCGTTCTCTTCGCCGGACGAATACGATCCATACTACTCCTATTCGGTTAGCGAAGCGTTTTTTCAGTTTGCGCCCATTGTGTTGGTTGCAACAGGGATATGGTTTTTGATTGCCTATTCGTATCACTCAAAAATGATTGCCAACGCCACCAAGGCAAAGCCCCTTGAGAGGCGCGACAATATGCACATCTATAACCTTGTGGAGAATCTTTGTATGGCTGTTGATATGGATATGCCCAAGGTGTATGTGATCAACAGCAGCGCCTTAAATGCGTATGCCAGCGGAATCAACAACAAATCCTATACCGTTACGCTTACCCAAGGCATCATTGACAAGTTGAGCACAGAGGAGTTGGAGGGAGTGATTGCCCACGAATTGACCCATATCCGCAATCGGGATGTGCGCCTCCTTGTGGTCTCCATTATCTTTGTGGGCATCTTCTCCTTTATTGCACAGGTTGCCATGAGATCTTTGCAGTTTGGGGTGGGTGGTGCAAGAAGCAGCAACAAAAAGGGAGGCGGAAACGGAATGTTCCTGCTTATTGTGTTGGTTGCCGTGATTATTGGCTACTTCTTTTCCACGTTGCTTCGTTTTGCCATCTCCCGCAAACGCGAATTTATGGCTGATGCGGGGGGCGCCCAAATGACGAGCAACCCCCTTGCCCTTGCGAGCGCCTTGCGGAAAATTTCGGGCGATTCAAAGATTGCTTCGATGACAAACGAAGATGTGGCACAACTCTTTATAGAGCATCCGATTCAGAAGAAGAAAGGCGGTATCTCTACACTCTTTGCTACTCATCCTCCTATTTTGGAGCGGATTAGGGTTTTGGAGCAGTTTTAGGGATAGTTGTCAGTTAATAGTAAATATTTAAAAATTGTTGAAGATGAAGAAAATAATGTTTTTTATGGTCATGATGGTTGTGCTTCCTGCCATTGCGCAGAATACTTTCTCGCATAAAACGGCAACGGCTGAGGTGATTCTCCTTTCCGAAGGGCAGCGCGAGGGAGGGCTAACTACCCTGATTGGCGCTACGCCCGATATGGTTGCCCAAGTGGCGCCCAACAACGTCTATCCCAGCGCCACCAACGCCTTTCTCATTCGTACCCAAAGCGGTAAGAACATTTTGCTTGATGCGGGGTATGGGCGGGAACTCTTTACCGGTTTGCAAAGTGTGGGCGTTACACCCGAATCTATAGACGCCATCCTCATTACGCACCTGCACGGCGACCATATCGGGGGATTGTTGCGTGATGGGAAAGCGGCTTTTCCCAATGCCAAACTGATGATGGCAACCCTTGAAGCACAAAGTGCAAACGAAAGCGCACTCAAGGCGATGACGGAGTATGGATGGGCAACTTTTGAGCCCGGCACGTCTCACCCCACCCCCGTTTTTGACGATGTAAAAGCGATGACCAACTATGGACACACCCCCGGTCATACCGTCTATTTTATTGACAATGTGGCAATATGGGGTGATATGACCCACGCCATGGCGTTCCAGATGCCCTATCCGCAGGTGGCGGTAACGTATGATGCCGATTCGGGTATGGCGGTAGCGTCTCGGCTAAAGATGCTTGAATACTTGGTGGAGAATGGTTATATCGTTGGGGGAATGCATATTGCCTTTCCCGGAATGGGAACATTAAAGCCAAACGGCAAGGGAGGGTATATCTTTACGCCGTTGCGATAGGTTTAAGAGGGTTTCTCAAAATGCACCCGTTTTTCAACCGAATGGTATAATACTATTTAGTTGAAATTTTTTTCAACTAAATAGTTGAAGATGCAAAATATTTGTATCTTTGCAGCGGCAAATAATGGTAAAAAAGTCATGAACCCTCCGTTTCAATACGGCAAAGTAGCCGAAGGTTTCTCGTTCGTAAATCGAGTGAAGGAGAAACAAATGCTTAAAAATAACCTTTCTGCAGGTATCAACACCATGCTGATTTCGCCTCGCAGGATGGGAAAGTCGTCGTTGGTAAAGGTTGCCATGACCGAACTTGAAAAAGAGCGTCCAGACATAAAGATTTGTTTTATTGATGCCTTTACCATAAAAAGTGAAGACGAATTTTATCAAAATTTTGCCTGTGCAGTGATTAAAGCCGTCCATAGCAAATGGGAAATGTGGATTTCTACGGCAAAGAAGTATTTAGCAGCATTTTCGCCAAAAATTTCTATTGGTGCTGACCCGATGACCGACTTCTCCATTGGTTTGGAACGGAATATCATTAAAGAAAATGAACCGGAGTTATTGAATTTGCCTGAAAAAATGGCACAAGCCAAAAAAATTCGCATAGTGGTTTGCATTGATGAATTTCAAAATTTAGCCAAACTGAAAGAGTTTGATGCACTCGAACAAAAAATGCGGAGCGTGTGGCAGCATCAACAAAATGTAACCTATTGCCTGTATGGGAGTAAACGACACATGATGATGAATATTTTTAGTTCTGTGTCAAAACCGTTTTATCGTTTTGGACAAATCATGTTTCTTGCAAAAATTGAGGAGCAAGAGTGGGTCCATTTCATTATGAAAGCGTTTGAAACAACCGGCAAAAAAATTACTGAAACGCTTGCATTGGAATTGGTGCGGATGGTGGACGCCCACTCATGGTATGTCCAACAATTAGCATATTTTGTATGGAGTATCGCAGATAATGAGGTGAATACAGATGTTCTGCAACAAGCCATTGAGCAAGTAACAGATGCCAATGTACCGCTTTATCAGAATGAGTGTGATGCGCTTACAGCAAGTCAATTAAATTTACTAATGGCTATTGCCGATCGTGTACAGAACCTGACTGCTGTGGAAACAATGAATCGATACTGTATGGGTACGCCGCAAAATGTATCCAAAAACAAAAAAATGTTGCAAAACCGTGATATTGTAGAAAAAACAAAGGATGGTTTTTCCTTTCTCGACCCTATATTCAAAAGATGGCTATCTTTGCACCGTAAAAATAGATAATCTTGAACATCACCCTTAATAACCGCCCCGAAACGTTCGACTCCTGCGAACTCAGCATCACCGAGATCATGCAGCGCAAGAACTTTCATTTCAAACTGTTGGTGGTGAAGTTGAATGGAGCGTTGATTGATAGGGAGGATTATGCCTCTACTTTAGTTCGAGAGGGGGATGAGTTGTTCATTATTCACCTTGTCAGCGGCGGATAAAATGTTAAAAAGTGGCAAATATCTGCCTTATTTCAGTTTCGCCTGTCCTCACATACTAATTTGTATGCTGCGGGAGCCTCAACCTCGTGGCTTTGCTATTTGCCACTTTTTTGAAACATCCATCTCGTAAATATGTTGCCTGATATTCTTAAAGTTATGATTTTTAATAACCGAAATATGTTTAGAAATTTTCTTTTATACTTCTCATTTTTAGTGGGTATGTTTGTATTATCCTCATGTCGCTGGTGGCCTGACGCCATAAGCGGCGCCACGTGGCAATGGCAATCGGGTTCCAACAACTATTACAGTCAGGAGGAAGCTACCGAGTTAAAAGGTCCTGATAGAATCACCATTATGGGGGAGGTTCCCTACGAACAGGTGGTGAAGTTAAAGCGGATACCGTACCGCTCGGTGGGCGTTCGCGAGGCGCGTATCCGCGGCAATGAGGTTGCCTTTGAAGGATTGTTTCGTTACGATGGCTACGCCCTATGCGACATTTTGAGCGCCATTAAGGTGGACAAGTTGAGTAAGGAGGATTTTTATCCTCCGGGAGACCTCTACGTAGAGGTACGCAACGATGCCGGAGAGACGGCGGTATTTAGTTGGGGCGAAATTTTTTACGCCGCCAATATGTATAACATCATCATTGCCAAGTACGTTACGCGGGTAAAACCCGGCAAAACAGGCGAATTGTGGAAGTTGCCCACAGCCACAAAGTTGATAGCCGGAAGCGACCGTCTGAGCGAGCGAAACATCTCTGCCCCCACTTCCATTACCATTCGCTCGTTAAAAGGCGATTATATCGTGGACCAAAACAGAACCGACCCCTCTCACTCCCTGATCTTTGAACAGGCAGACGGCATCGCCGTTACTTTGGATGCAAAAAGCGCTGAATTTGCTCAATTCATCAATTCAATACCCAAGAATGAGTATGAAAATGTACTATATGGGCACGGGATGGGATACAAGGGTTACGGAAGTTACAAAGGTTGGTGGCTGTCGGAGGTGATGGCTCCTTATTTTGACGTTACGCCCAATGATTTACGCACCGGTATGCTCTCTGTGGAGGGTTTGGACGGATACCGCGCTGCCGTCTCCTTTTCGGAAGTAATGAACCGTAACGATATGGCAGAGATGATCTTGATGTACGATGGCGACAAAAAGGGCGAGAAGGGTCGCGAAGGCTTTTCAACCTACGCCGGATGCGACATGATGGTCGATAGAGCCATTAAGGGATTGAGTAAAATCCGCCTCTTCCACGCCCCCGAAGAGGTAAAAAAAAAGTAGAGACGGAACTAAGCGGTAACCTGATAATTTTTCATGCCGGCAGCCTTTCGCTCCCCATTAAGGCAATGGCCGATACCTTTATGAGAATGCATCCTAAGGTAAAGGTGTTGTCGGAAGGGGCGGGGAGTTTGGATTGTGCCCGCAAGATTACAGAGCTGCATCGTCCTTGCGACATCTTGGCTTCGGCCGATTATGCGGTGATAGAGCGATTGCTCATACCCCAGTATGCAAACAAAAACATCCCCTTTGCCCGCAACGAACTGGCGATTGTCTATACACCTAAATCGAAATATGCCCAAGAGATTGCTACGCACAACTGGAAAGAAGTGTTATTGCGCCCTCAAGTCTATTTGGGCAGGGCAGATCCCCATGCCGACCCATGTGGATACCGCACCCTCATCACCCTCAAGTTAGCGGGTTGCGAAGCTGAGATCATCGCAAAGAAAAACCAATTTATGCGCCCCAAAGAGGTTGACCTCTTGGCGCTCTTGGAAACTGGAAGCGTCGATTACATCTTCCTCTACAAATCGGTGGCCATACAACACGGCTTGCAATTTGTTACGCTTAACGACTCCATTAATTTGTCAAAAGTGGAGTTAGCTCATCACTACGCGTCTGTGGGAGTAACGATTCGTGGCAATACCCCCTCCGATTCGCTCTATATGGAGGGGGCACCTATGATCTATAGTTTTGCTCTGCTCAAAGATGCCCCAAATCGCGCAGTTGCCCAAGTCTTTGCCGATTTTATCACTGATCCACAGGGAGGATTGGTGATTTTGGAACGGATGGGGCAGATGTCCTATTAGTTTTACGATCCGCTTCCAACGCTGCTGTTGCCCCATCTCAACTCGCTCGAACCGGATGAATCTGATGATGAGTGTTTGGTCAATGGAGATAGCCGCTACTGTCAATCCTCCCAATGTATTTTCCCCCTGCGATTACTTTGCGTATCGCTTTTTCCAGTTCAACGGGGTTAGCCTGCCTTTTTCCAATATAGCCGTTTATGCCGGCATCCATCAATGACTGTACTGTTTTGGAAGTATCTTCATTGGCAATGGCAAGGATTCTAACATCTCATATCTAACTCTTTACTTAATTCAATTTATAAATAACGTTTCAAATGTTCTGTAATCATCCGCCACGATTCGTCGGCATCAGCGCCGGGTTCAAGATTAAAACCATGCCGGGCGTCAAAACGCTTATGCGTGATTTCCACGCCTGCCTCAATCAATTTATCCCTGAACAACTCGCCTTCCCCGTAAAGCGAATCGAACGTTGCCGTGATAATAAGTGTCGGAGGGAAAAATCGCACATCATCAAGCGTAGCATAGACAGGCGATATGAGCGGATTATTTCGCTTTTCTTTGTCCTTACAATAACAGGCGTCGAATATGCGGCAGACAAACACTGGAAGCGCCCCTTTGGGAAGCGGTTTAAGCCCTGCTTCCGTATATAAATCCAATGGTGGATAATCCAGTATCAGACATTTTACATTTAACTGCTTTTTTTCGTTATCCATCAGACAGATACCTGCGCTGATATTTCCTCCCGCGCTTTGACCTCCGACAGCAATTCGGTCGGGATCTATGCCAAACTCATCGGGATGTTCCTTTGCATATTTCACGACAGCATAACATTCGTTTAAGGCTTTAGGAAAAGGAAATTCGGGCGCAAGGCTGTAATCAATACTGATAATTTTTATATTTGCATTTTGGGCTATGGCCGACATAAAGGGGTCGTCGATTTCGGCGTTCCCCAGTACAAATCCGCCGCCATGCATATTCACAAACAATGGCAAGCGTTGCGGATTATTCATGTTATAGGTCAACACACGCACTTTACCCTCATCGGTATCTATAAACATCTCAATTCCGACAGGACGATGTTTCTTTTTAAAAGAAAGTGCGCTTAAAGCCGCCATCATAAATCTTATCGATTTAGCCTTTCTTTTCAGTTGTCTGTCGGTCAGAACTTTTACTTTTTTCATTGTTCAGCCATTTATGCTACAAAAGTAAGGTGTTTTTCAAAGAAAACCAAAAAAAGAACAAAGCAGCATATATGCGCATTATTTTCAAATATTTCTTCCTTTAAAATTATTGGTTCTTTCTTCTCAAAAATCTAATATCGTTTACAATAGAACCATCTTCCTTGAATATGTCGGATATGTACAGGATCTGATGCGCTTCTCTTTTCTTTGGGCAAAGGTATCGCCATGCCTCTTTTGCCCTGTCAAGGTCAAGCCCCTGCGGGGTTTCGCGAAAAAATCTCCACATTCGCTTCGCTCATGTAGTATTTTTCCGGAAAACCTTGACAGGACAGGCATGGCGATTCTTTTTTGCCCTGAAAAGAGAAACGCATCAGTTTCTCCGAAAACATTTAAAAACAAAAAAAACATGCAACCAACAACATTCAAAAGGATTACATCAACAGTTATCCGCGTTATCTTTTGGGCGGTCTGCTTTCGGATACTCTCCGGTATGGGCGTCGAACCGCTATGGGCAGCATTCGGCATTTTCATGATAAAAAGTATTTTCCGTTTTATCTTTCGCCTGTCCGTCATCATCGTTACCATCGCTATGGTTTTCCTGTTTATTTCACTGTTAATCTGCACCTGACCATGAACAGCCAAATCAATAACGACATTTTTTCAGTCTGCGAAGTACAAATAAGCTACCGCCCGACTGTCAAACCCGGCGAAAGACCTGTCCTGCAATGTTCAGAAGATATATACAGGCTACTTATCAACAGCCATGTATTCAACCTGGACGCCATTGAGCATCGGGAATTTTTCAAAGTATTGCTAATCAATACCGCAAACAGGCTGCTTGGCATTATGCACCTCTCGGAAGGAAGCATTGACGGTACCGCTGTCGATATCAGGCATATCATGCAGGGCGCTATTTTAGCCAATGCAACAAGGCTTGTCCTGTGTCATAACCATCCTTCGGGGAATTGTAAACCGAGCATACAGGATGATGCGATAACACAGCAAGTGAAACAAGCCTGTATCCTGTTCTCAATCCATATCCTTGACCACCTGATAATCACTCCGTACAATTATTATTCATACGCTGATGAAGGTCAGATCGTATGCTAAATATAAACCCTTTAGTAATTTAAAAAATGCAAACAGCAAAATCAACCGGTATGCGGCGAAGAAACAGTAACCGCATGACCAACCGTTACCGGCCCGGAAGGGTTGGATCATCCTTTGGACAGCCTGTGCCTGTCAGTTTCTTTCTTGGCGATGCACTTGAGGCAGTCAGGAAACGGGATATCCGTAAAGTATGTGAAATTTTAACGCTGAAATCCCATGGCTAATATCTGTACAAACATGCTTTACCTGTCAACCAAAGACAGTCGATTGCGCGATACACTGATGGAAGCAATCGATCAATCATTTTACTGTACCGATGTACAGTTTACAGACAGCAATGTATTTGATTGTGAGATTGAATTTAATTCTCGGTGGACTTTTCCACAGAAAGAAATGGAAGCGCTGACAAAAGAACTTCCGGAAGACAACGACCTGTATATCCGCGTACTCAGTTATGAGTTCGGTTGTGAATATATAGGTTTTAACACATACGTTTCGGGTGAGTGGTGTGATAAACTCGCCTGAAATGATTTTATTATTAATCACTTAAAACAATTTCGTATGAAAAAAAACTTTTCAGAGAAAAAAACGCCGGGAGTAAAAAACAACCCAACTACTCCCGCCACAGTAGAAACCGGACAACCCGGTCCGGAAGTAATTCGGAACATCGAACTGTCGATGATCCGGTGTAATCCTTTCAATCCGAGAAAATACCGAACGGATGAAGATTTGGAAGAATTGAAAACAAGTATTGTCAATTTCGGCATTATCCAGCCGATTACGGTTCGCAGCAAAGACGATGTGTATGAAATCGTCTGCGGAGAAAGACGATACTATGCTTCATTAGCAGCCGGACTTTCGGCAATTCCGGCCATTGTAAAGGATTACAGCGACGAAGAAGCGATGGAAATATCCATCCTTGAAAACCTGCAACGCCGCGACATCAGTCCGGTGGAAGAAGCCGTTTCTTTCGGTAAACTGATGGAAGTGCGCGGGTATTCCATCGAAGAACTTGTGTTAAAGTTCGGCAAAACGGATAAATACATCCGCAGCCGCTTGCAGTTGCGTAATCTGATTGATGAAATTTCGGAATTGCTTGTCAAGGAGGAAATCACATTATCCAATGCACTTGAACTGTCGCGTTTCTGTAAGGAAATACAGCAGGAAGTGTACAGGGAACATCTGCAGGACGACAGCTATTCATGGAAAAAAATGCCTGCAAAAGATTTCCGCAAGTTACTGGAAAACGGTTACAGCATGGACTTGTCCAACTATGAATTTGACAAGGGCGACTGTCAAAATTGCCGCTTTAATTCATCTATTTATGACCTCTTTCTTGATGGAAACTGCGGCATTTGCCAAAACAGGGAATGTCTGAGTTACAAACAGGCTGAATTTATGGCTTTGGAAACTGCCAGAATGATGGACGAAAAGAAAGGTATGATTGCAGGTATCTGTATATCTCCCAATTCCTTTGCTTCGGCTGAGGTAGTTGACAATCTTTCGGAAACAGGATGCGACATTTACGAAATGTCCGCCATCCCCATGCCTGTCATACCGGAAAAGCCCGTACCGGAAGATTTTGCATCGGAATCGGCATACAGCGAGGCAGAAGCATCTTACGAAAAAAGTCTTGAACAGCACCATGCGCATACCGCCCAAATCGAAGAAATGGTTCAGACAGGAAAAGCGGAACTGATGGTTGACGTCAGCAGGCAGAAGCCCAAACTGTGCTACCGGGTTATTCCCGAAACAGCAGCAAAGCAGGCAGAGGAAGATACGGTTGAAAAACTTCGCAGTCAAGACAAACGGAACAGAGAAATCGCTTTTGAAAAAGCAGTGGAAGCCGTAAAGCAACTTATACGTGAAAACATGTTTCCGGAGGGCGAATTTCAACCCCTCGAAGACGGTTTGCTGTATTACATCATGCTTTCATCACTTCGGAAAGTAAATTACGAAAAACTGGGACTCGACTCCCAATTTATACTTTCAGACGAGGAAAAAGCCGGTGTGGTCGCTTCTCTCACAGAGGAATATAAGAATATTATCCGCCGCGACTTTATCATCAGATTTCTTTCCGATACGTCAGGCGATCGGCGGCAGTCACATCTGCTGATTGAATTTGCGTCGCTTCATTTCCCCGATGAGGTTAATCAAATCAAACAGCAGCAAAATGAAATTTACAAAAAGCGACATATCCGTATTAAAGAAAGAATTCTTGCATTGCAGCCGGCTGACGTTAAGCAGATTGCGGAAAACGCAGAAGTTTCGGCTGAAGTTGCAAAAATCCTCCCTGAAGAACAATTTGAAGAATTAATTCCTGCAGAAGAAACTGTCACAATAGAAGAAATTGTTGTAACAGACTACTCGGAAACAATTTTCCTTGAATTGTCTGATGAGCCGAAAGCGGATAATATGGTTCTGCATCCCGGATTACCCGAACATGCAACAATAGGTCAGATACCGGAAGAAGATGAAAAAATCCTTGATACGGTATATGAAGAATCCGCTGCCTGAGAAAATGTAGCGCTTTCCGGTAAATACCCTGCTAACAGTTTTTTGCTGTGGCGGGGTATTTTTTTTTGTCCTTTCAGGTTGTAACAAAATGACAAATGACGACGTATGGCTATCGTTCGGGAGGTCATTGCTTTTTGTTCCTGTAAATTTGCTCCCGAATTTCTTAACTAAAAAGAATATGGAAATCATAAACATTGAAAAAAATACTTTTGAAACAATGATAGCCCGTTTTGACCGCTTTGCCGAAAAGATGCGGATGATGTGCAGTCGCTATGATGTAAAAAACATGAACAAATGGTATGACAGTCAGGACGTGTGCCTGATTCTCAGGATAAGTCCGCGAAAACTGCAATCACTTCGCGACAGCGGAACGCTGCCATGTGTAAAAATCAACCGCAAAATATATTACAAACCCGAAGATGTAGAAAACATTATCAGGGATATCCGTACTCAGGCGAACAGTCCTGCATTATTGAGTCGGTAAAATACTTAAAATCATATAAAATGGATTTGATAACAAAAAACAGCGAAATCTATATCTCTTTCTTCCGTAAAATTGAAGATACAGACAGAGCCGTCGAAACGTTCTTTGCAAACTGTAAACCTTCTTCGAGTAGAGAACAGTATTTGACCGACAGGGAAGTTTCCGGTATATTGAAAATCAGCCGAAGGACTTTGCAGGAATACCGCTCTACCGGACGGATTGCGTATAGCATGGTTGGCGGGAAAATACTGTACAAAGAAAGCGACATTGAGAAATTGCTGATGGCAAATTACAGTTCCGGAAAGGAAGAACGGTAAAATGTATAATATATGACACAGTTCAACAAACACACTATCCATGCACCTTTGCTAATTTCAATTTTCAATCAGACAGCACATACTTTCCTTTCATTTGACCTGACAAAATTCTCATATCTTCATTTACCTTTTGATTCGTTACCTTTGCATAAATTTGTGTTGTTTTTACTGATGTATGACCCAATATCCTGCTGATACTTGCTATTGAAACCCCGCCTGAAAGCAATATTTGTGTGGCAAATGTATGACGAGCCATGTGAAATGTAATGCGTGTTATACCGCACATAACTTCCAGTTTTCTGAAATGAGGAATCAGACAGTCATAAGGCAATGTTTTGAATATTTTCCCATCAACTCTTGCCGAATGGTATTTTTCAATAATCTTCAAGGGCAGTTTCATCAGGGGAATATGACAGTCGGTTTTGGACTTTTGCCGTTCGATACATATCCGGGTTTTACCGTTGTCGTCCGTTTGCAGATGTTCCTCAGAAAGTCGCTGTAAATCCGCATATGCTAAACCCGTAAAACAGGCAAAAACAAATATGTCCCGCGTATGACACAGGGATTTGGAAGTAATTGGTATTTGCATGATTTTTTCAAGTTCTTCGGGCTGTAAATGACGGCATACCATTTCCGTTTGACGGTGGATGTATCCGAAAAACGGGTTTTTTCGCAGCGTTCCCTGTTTTATGGCACGTCTGATAATCTTCTTTAAATGAGTCATGTGATCGGAAACCGTATTGTTTGCCATATTATTCACATTCCGCAGATAAAAGTCATAATCTTCAATGAAAGAAAGAGTAAGGCGCTGGAGCATTATGTCTTTTATTTTATGTTTATCGTTCAGATAATCCAAAAGCCGGTCGTATGAACGCCGGTATTTGATATAAGTTTCGTTCGATTTGTCCACACCAACCCTCAAACGAAATTCCTCATTATGTTCCCTGTACAGTTGCATCAGTCCGGTTTCCCTTCGTCCACGCCCTTCCAACAAATTTTTAACGGTTTCGGCCGAAATACAACCCTGACCGTACAGGATTGTATGATAAATACTGTCTATCTTTTCTCTGTACTTTTCAATGGTACTGTTTACTGAAAGAGACAGGCGGCTTTTTCCCGTCATACGATTGCCGGCGGCATCCCATAAATCAGGATCGGCATCCATTTTCAGGCTGAAAGCGCGACAGTCTCCGTCAATTGTAATTCTGCCCATTACGGGACACTGACCGTTTTTTTTACGGACTGACTTCTTTAGATAAAAAATTACCGAGTATGTACTTCGCTGTCCTTTGGTATTGTTTGCCGATGTTTTCATGATGCCGGTTCAAGTTGAATTAATGAATATCTTCCCTCAATTCTTTTCTCAAGCGCTGCAATATCTTCATCAATCTTTTGGTTTGTGATTTTAGCATAGATATTTGTTGTGCTTAAATTCTTGTGTCCAAGCATGCTGCTGACGCTTTCAATCGGTACGCCCTGTGAAAGCGTAACCGTACTTGCGTAGGTATGGCGACCGGCATGGAAAATTATGTTGCGTTCAATTTTGCAATGTGCGGCAATTTCTTTCAGGTATTTGTTCAACGTAGCATTACCCGGCACAGGCAACAGTTTGCTGTTTGGAGCTGCTTCTCTGTACTTTTCAATGATTTGAGCCGGAATTTCCAGCAGGGGTACATTGCTTGATACGCCTGTTTTTTGTCGGCTTGTCCGTATCCATAAAATTCCGTCTGCGGCGCTGACAATGTTTGTATCTGTCAAATTATAAATATCAATATAGGACAACCCTGTAAAACAGGAAAAAAGAAACATGTCTTTAGCAAGATTAAGGCGTTTATCTGTAAACGGTGTGTTGATAATACTTTCCAGTTCCGCAAGTGTCAGATACTTTTGGGTTGGTTTGGGATAAACAGATTTGTATTCATAAAACGGATCACAGGAAAGGATCTCTTCATTCATGGCGTGTTTTATCATTCGCCTGAGCCGCGATACTATAATCAAAATCGTTCCCGATGACAGTTTCAATTTTATGCGCAAATAATAGTCATACTCCTCGATAAAGTAACCGGTCAGGGATGTAAATGGAATATCCTGCATGTTCAGGTGCGTTTTCAGAAATTCGGCCAAATGATTTTTGGCGCTTTTCAGACTGTTGAATGTGGTTACCCCGCGGTCTTTCCCGACACGCTTTTCAAATTCCTGTAAATAATTCTCAAAATACCGTAGCAGGGTAGCCTGATTGGTGGAAATACCCTGAAAGGCGGCTTTAAGTTGACTTGCCGTACAGTTTTTGCCGGCATGAAACTGTTCCCTGTAACGTGCATTGATCACCACGTTCATGTCATCTAATTTTCTGTTCAGTCGGGTTGCTTCCTGACTTTTGCCAAGTGCGCGTCCTGAACGTGTATCCCAAAGGGAGGGACTGACTTTTGTCCTTGCACTGAAGGAGGCTTCCGTTGTGCCGATACGGATACGCCCCATTACAGGCGCTTTTCCGTTGGCTTCAGTTTCATTCTTTTTCAGGTAAAATGACACCTTCAAATCTTTTTCCATAACTCATTTTTTGATAATGTAAAATTAATACTGTTTGAGTTATTTGATTTGAAGCAAAACGCGGTAATCCGATGAAAAAAAAATGCAAACGTGATTTTTTTATTTGTTTTTTTAGATTCGAACAAAAAAACACGTATATTTGCATGTAAAATGCTGCATGTTAAAACTTCAGTTTTGTTATTACCGCCGCATACCGTTTAAAAACAGGTAACGGACAAGTAATGTAACCGATGCTTAACCCTGCTCATTTTTGCAATTCAGACAAAATGCAGAACACAGCAAAATGGCATATTACAGACTGATTGTCAGTTTTTTTTCTTCACTTTTCTGTTACCTGCTTTTTTAATGATTATATTTTAAACAGTTTCTAAGGCTAAATTCTTTGCCTGTCTTTGCTTTTTCATTCCTTTTGTTTATCTTTGTGACCTGAATACCTAACTCGTCATCAATGAATCAAGAAGTTTTCAAAGAGATACAGGCATTAAAACACAGGATATTACCCAACGAAAAGGTAATCCTTTTCGGATCGCAAGCACGAGGCGATGCACGGGCGGATTCGGACTGGGATTTACTTGTGCTGTTGAAAAAAGATAAAAAAACATTTGAGGATGAAGATATTTATGGTTATCCGTTTGCAGAAATGGGGATAAAATACAAAACATATATAAGTGTTAAGATATATACAGAGAATGATTGGGAAAAACGAAAAATTACCCCGTTTTATAAAAAAGTAGCACTGGAAGGAATCTATATCGTATGACACTGAACATAACCGAACGGAATGAAATTGTAAAATACAGGCTGGAAAGAGCCAATAGAACATTAAGGGAAGCCATAGGCAGCGCGGAACAGTGCTTTTGGCATACGACAGCAAACAGATTGTATTATGCCTGTTTCTATGCAGTCAGTGCATTGCTCATCAATAATGGATATGCAGCCTATACTCATCATGGTACTTTTAGCATGTTTGGAAAACATTTTGTTTCTGTTGGATTGATAAGCATAGAGCAAAACAAATTTTACAGAAGGGTTTTAGAGTTGAGACAATCAGGCGATTATGATGATTTTATAGAATATACCGCAAATGAAATCCTACCTCTTGTCGAACCTGCAGAAAAATTTATTTCGACAATTGAAAACCTGATAAAACACTGAAAGAAAGTAGATACCGATGATTTCAAATGATAATTAAACAAACATATTATCGGCTATCTGCGCTTGTTTGCTGTGTGTGCCTCCTGTGTTTTTGGGGTACTTCTTGCAGGCAGGGTAAACCTGAACCTGATCGGGATAATGATCCGCTTCCGGATACATGTACCTATCTGTTCGGTATCTGTATTGATTCGCTCAACGTGGCAGATTATGCCGTCAAATCGGGCGATAATTTGTCTGGTATTTTTTCAAAGATAGGTTTTTCGGCGATCCAAAGTGACCGTATCTATAAAGCCTCGTCCGAATTGCTCGATCCTAAAAAACTTCAACCCGGACTGCATTATTATGCTTTATCTACCCAAGACAGTTTGGAAGCTGTCCGGTATGTTATTTTTGCAAAATCCCGTATTGAGCATGTAGTTATCGACTTAACAAGCGATGACAT
>Ga0082212_10003158_pt1 | contig 23529 bp, 22 predicted proteins | sample TergutNt197P3_FD_71548 | JGI IMG/M metagenome (GOLD analysis project Ga0082212, IMG submission 71548) | Neocapritermes taracua P3 segment gut microbial communities from Petit-Saut dam, French Guiana - Nt197 P3 | ecosystem: Host-associated > Arthropoda: Insects > Digestive system > Gut ... | reverse complement strand
TATCTTGACTGCCTGTATTCTGCATTTTTACGGGCAAGGGTTGTCTTTTCTTGATACTATGCGAAAAATACAGAGTATGCCTGTGAAAACGCTGATTGATGAGCTATGCGAGAACCCACAAACGATATACTTTGTCAACAGCTTTTTAGATATGGAAGATAGAGTTTTGTCGTCTATTATATCCGAACTTGGCAAGAATATCATACCGTTTGCAACTGATAACAACTTAATTTCGGCACTGTCGAGAACGAAAAATATAACCCCTGCTGACTTGGAGTGTGGAAATGATATTTTTATTCAAATTCCAGAGCATTTACTAAGGCAATGGAAAACGCTATTGACATTGATTGTTAATCAGTTTTTGACCCACTTTGAAAAACGCACAGAAAGAAACGCACAGCCTATTTTATTCTTGCTTGATGAGTTTCCACGGCTTGGCAAAGTTAATGCCATGCTTGACGGACTGGCAACCCTGCGTAGCAAGAAAATCTGTATTTGCTTAATCATTCAGAGCCTTGCACAGCTTGACTTAATTTACGGCACTCACGAGCGAAAAGTTATAGCCGATACTTGCTCATACAAAGCGATTTTGGGAGCAACAGACGCAGACACGCAAGAATATTTTTCACGTCTTGTCGGAACGTATGACAAAGCCATGACCTCACACGGAACAAATACAACCCCTTTTTCCCTCGTTAGCGGCACATCAACCAATACGCACGATGTAGAAAAACGCATAATCAAGCCCGAAGATTTCGGACGGTTAAAAGATATTGTTCTACTAACGCCCGAAAATTTTTGCAGGGTTGACAAAATGCCGTATTATCTTGATAAAGATTAAAAATTTTGGGATTAAGGGTTTGCCCATGTTGCGACATAGGCAAGCCCCTTTTTCTATTGTGTTTTTACTCTACCGTGTCAAGGGACGGTAGTATTTTTTTACTTTGAAAAATGGGGTAAAAAAATCTCCACCTTAAACCCTTGACATAGGGAAGTTGTGAAGATTTTAATTTATCGCAGTTTTTGACGAACGTGTTCGCGCTTTGGCAATTCACCTGTTTGAAATTCTATGTTGTCAATTTTGACAGTGCTATTACTTCTATTTGCCTTTTCAACAGTTATATTTATTCTTTTAACAAACCTTTGCAAAAATATCATTCGTTCATTATTGCTTAACTTATCCCAATTCTGCTTTAAGTCAAAAATAATATCCTCATTCAATACTTTTGGTGCTTGTGTTATGTTTGATAACTCGTCTTTTTGTCGTTGTAATTCTTCTTCTAAATCCTCAAAATTACCATTAAACATATTTTTCATTTTTTTATACTCATCAAAATCAATATTCCCTTGCACATATTGTTCCATTACTTGTTTTTTTCTATTATGTACACTATCTAATTTTTTTTCAAACTCAACAATATTTTTTAACATCTCTTGTTCAGCCTTTTTTGTGTTTTCTTCGATATTAATGTCTTTATACTCTGTAATATCACTTATATTTTGTATGTATTCACAAAATGCTTTTTCTACTTTCCCGTGATTTATAGCAGGGCATTTGCAAGAAATATCAGGATTACAGCTTTTCCTTTTCAGGCATCTGTAAGATGTTTTATATTCATTTTCTCCGTTATCTGATTTGCATAAATAATTATGTGTTGTATATTTACTCCTACACATTGAACAAGTCAACACGCCACAGAAATAGCTTTCTTCCCGTGGGCGTTTGGTCTTTATAGTATAAGAATTATTTCTAAATTTTTCTTGTGCAAGGTAGAATAATTCCTCAGATATGATAGGTTCATGATGTCCGTCCAATTCAAAGTATTTGCTTTTATCACTTAGAGAATAACGAACTCTACCAATATATGTGGGATTAGATAACATGGCTTTTATTGTTGTAGCTTCCCATGATACTTTCATTCTTGTAGGAATTTTACGCCTATTAAGTATTCTCGCAATTTCATTCATCGAAATACTTTTATCAACAAACATTGAAAAAATTTCTTTAACTATTTTTGACTCGTTTACTTCTATGGTCTGCACTTTTTGACCTTTCGCTTTTTCATATCCATAACTAATTTTACCAGTAGCTAAGGTGTAGCCCTCTTTTACTTTACGTTCCATACCGACTTTTACACGTTCAACAATGTTTTCACGCTCAAATTCTGCAAAAATTCCGATGATTTTTAAGAACATACGCCCCGAAGCAGTTGATGTGTCTATACTTTCCGTAAGGCTGTTAAAAGAACAATTATTTTCCTCGAATAGCTCTACAAGTTCAAGTAAGTTTTTAGTATTTCTTGTTAGCCTGTCCACTTTAAAAACCAAAACATTATTCACATTCCCATTTTCTATATCGTCAATAAGACGATTAATGGCAGGACGGTCAACTATATTTTTACCACTTATTCCTTCGTCTGCGTATATATCGAATATGTCCCAATCTTTAAGTAACGTGTAAGATTTGAGTTTTTCCGTTTGCGCCCTTATTGAAAAACCCTCTTGCGCCTGCTCCTCTGAAGATGCCCCTTATGGATATAAGGCGAAAATCCCGATTATACTCGGGATTTCGACAGCAGAATATGGACGGTATTAGTGTACTTGTGTAAGTCCCATAATGAAATTATCGTTTAATCTGATATTTCTGAGTTATCAGCGGGTATTTCTTCCAAATCAAAATACCCCTCTTCGTTTAAGATAGCTCGTGCATATGAAATGACTTTGTTGTTGACCTTGTTGAATCTTGGAGTAAACTTTCCCTCAGCGGATAGTTTGCGTAACTCGGGTATAAGCTCACGTACCAATAAATCGACAAAATCAGTGCCATCGCTTAATTTAATCTTTTTAGCTTTAGCTGCAGAAATCAAATGACTGTCTTCTACTGAAACCACCAACTCCGTAAGTTCGGGATTTCTTTTGATAAACTCTTCAAAAAACTCTTTTAAACGCTTGGAATTCTCATCTTCTCCTATGACGATATGTTCGATTTCTTTTTGGGCGAAAGTGATATTCGAGGTATTCATAAGTAACGATGAGTAGAACTTTAACAGATGCTCTTCATCTATTGCTTTTCTTGTAAGCATAATTCTATGGGCAGTCGGCAGACGTTTTGTTCCAGCCGATGACGTGTTAGCAACACCTACAATGCAGTCGTTTTGTTGGTTGAATGTAATATCTCCAAAAACGAGTGTGCAAAACTCTGCGATTTTATTATCCATATCTGTGTCACTTTTCATGAAAGCATACCATGTCTTTGTAGAAAGTGAACCAAACATCAGACCACTGTAATTTTTACAATAACCTTTTTTAGTATCTATAGAAATCGAAACACAGCAATAACCAGCCTCGGCGGGATATACGTTCATCGTTCCATGTAATATGTTGTTCTTTTCTTTTGTACTTGGATGAGTGCTGATGTAGTACATCTCCCACGTTCCCAACACAGGGGCGAATTTACTCTGTTGGGCAATGACATCATATATATAATCTTTTTCAAAAAGATACCCCATGAACTCTTTAATTGTACTGCCTGTGATGTTTTTCCTTTTCACCGTTTCACCAGACGTTTCGGAATCCTCAGAAACACGTTCTGAATCTTGTGGCGGTTTTAACTCCTCGGATGTTTCTACTTTGACATTATCATTTAACTTTGCAACTCTATCTGGCATATCGCTTGCAACTATTTTTTTGGTCAAAACAGAATCAAAAGATGAATTGAATGCGTTGCAAACTGCCGCTACCAATTCTAACGGAATTTTAACAACAGTACGGTCTTTATATCTTCTCAAGTTGGTTTCGCTGAGTTCGTAACCTTCCTCAGTCACCTTGCCGCAAAATGATAAATCGGTCAATTTCTTTATTTTTTGGATTTCTTTTAGATTTTCTGCGAAAATATCACACACTTGCTTTTTAGATTCCATTTTTATATTTCCTGCCTTCTGTTTTCATTAGTATTAGTATAACACATAAACTCGAATACGTCAATAACAGAATTGTAAATAAAAATGCAATAACGTAATCAAAAGCGAGCATTTCTGATGAGACAGAAGTGTTGGCAGTTCTGTGCTTCCTTTTTCGTAATTGTATGCTACAATGTTATTAACACGAAAAAACTAAATGAAAGAGGTGTATATCATGAAAGAAAAATTAAAAGTGTTGTTCGTTACAAGTGAGGCTCGTTCCTTTGCCGCATCGGGAGGGTTGGGAGATATTTCCGACAGTCTGCCAAAAGCCCTCAACCAAGAAGGCATTGATTGCAGAATTGTCATGCCGCTTTATGACGTAATTAAGGAAGAACTGCGGAAGAAAATGAAACTCATCGCCACATTTACTGTTTCTGTCGGTTGGCGGCATAAGGAGTGTAGGGTCTTTGAACTTGAAAACAAAGGTGTCGTTTACTACTTCCTCTGCAACGCCGAATACTTCGAGCGTGGGCACGAGAACATCGGTAAATACTATGATGATTCGCAATGCGGTGAAATGTATGCATTCTTTTCTCGTGCGGCGGCAGAAATGCCGAAACATATCGGTGTGAAGTTTGATGTAGTCAATGCGAATGACTGGCAAACGGCTCTTGTTCCGCTCTACCTAAGCACGTTCTACTCACAAGAGAAGGTGAAATGCGTGTTCACGATTCACAACATCGCTTTTCAAGGGAAGTTTTCTTTTGAAATTTTCGACGTTTTGGGACTGCCGCCGCAAGAAGTTGGAGGGATTTTAGAATACGAAGGTGGCGTGAATCTCATGAAAGGGGCGATAGAGTGCAGTCATGCGGTCGTTGTAGTTTCACCGAAATACCGAGAGGAGGTCATGGGAAATCACAGTGATTTATTTGACTTTGGTTGTGGGTTAACGCCAATTATGAAGAAAAATCATTGGAAACTCCACGGTATTCTTAACGGTGCTGACATGGATGAAATCAACCCGTTGGCAGACCCGCTAATTTACAAGAACTATGATTCAAAAACCTTTGTTGATGGTAAAAAGCAAAATAAGGCTCAACTTCAGAAGGACTTGGGCTTAGAGCAGAATGTTGATTTGCCGATGATTGGCATTGTAACGAGGATTGACAGTATGCAAAAGGGATGTGAATTAGTATTGGAGGTTCTGCAGAAGGGATTACTCGAAAGCCAAGAGCGGCATAATCTGCAGTTTGTGATATTGGGAACAGCCGCCTCTGGAGATAACGATGGCTTACAAATGGAATCTGTATTCAGAGGGTGGGAAAATCATTATCGTGGGCGAGTTTGCAGTTACATCGCATACGACAAGGCGGTTGCTCAGAGAATCTATGCCGCCGCTGATATGTTCCTCATGCCTTCGAAATTCGAGCCTTGCGGGTTGGGGCAAATATACGCTCTCCGTTATGGCACTGTTCCGTTGGTGCGTGAAGTCGGGGGATTGTATAATACCGTCAAGGACAGCGAAAACGGTTTCACATTTCAGCATTACAGCAGTGATGAAATCATACACGTTGTTAATCGTGCGTTGGAAAAATGGCGTGATATTAAAAACTGGCGTTCACTCGTCAGGCATTCAATGAAGTGTGATTTTGGTTGGAACAAGAAAAACGGTTCAGCACAAGAGTATATCAATCTGTATACATCGCTACTTTGATTGCGAAAGTGTGTCAGTCATATAAAACTGTATGGCTGACACACGAAATCGTATTTTCTGTTTACAGAATATTATACAAAAATGTGCTTGTAAATTGGTGAAAATATGATATGATGTTGGTACAGATAAAACTGAATGGAATTAATTTTTGGAGGTGTTATTATGTTGTTCAAGAAAAAACCGAAACCCGTGCATGAAACTGTTACATCTGTAAATGAAGTAACTGTTCAAGAAAGTGATGTAACCAACAGTCCGAGTAAAATAGAACAATGTGTGGAATATGTAATCTCTAATACATCTGTTCACGAGGACGGAAGTCCATATGAGGGCTATTTAGACTGCGGTTGGTATTATCAAGATGTGAGAGTAAAGTATTGTGGTAAAGAGAATCCGTTTATCGGTCTGGACGAAGATGAGCGTGAGGAAGTTCGCAATCGCTTAGATGAGAAAGACAAGGAAATAGCCGCAAGTTACAAAAGCAGTGATACTATTTCATATAGTATTGGCGGCAGTTATTTAGCAGTAACTAAAATCGACCAATCAATGTTGCTTGACGTGGCTAAAGGAAAGTATGGTTTAGCACAAGCGGGAAGTTGGCGTGCCGAAGAGCGTGAACGGGCTGTAAAAGAACTAACCAATAAGGAGGCGTTAACCGAAATAGCAAACGGCAGTGATGAGGATTTCTTGTGTACATGGACACAAGGTTCACGAGCATATCCTTCTGCTCAGGCTTGCTATACTGATGGCTCGTTGGATTTACGTGTTATTGCAAGAAAAAGGTTAGCAGAAATATGGGAATTGCAAATTTTAGAAGAGCAAAAGAGATATACTGAAATGCAAGGGGTACTTGAGCGAACCCAAAACGAGCTTGTTCAAGCACAAGAGGATATTGCTCATTATGAAAATGAGATTTTTCGTTTAAAGAAAGTGTGGGGAGAGCAACTGCCAAATGGTAAAGTTCAAGTAGAGCAGATTATGTTGTTTGACGAAATAAAGGAAACAAAAAATCTGTATGATGCGGCAGTGTTAGTTAAAAAGTTGACTGACAAAGACATATTGACAGAAATCATTAACGGCGATGCAGAGCATTATCGGAATTATAACCAAACATTCGACTTACGTGAAACTGCACGTGAACGGTTAACGAAATTAGAAGAACAAGAGCAAAAGGTACACGAGAAAAATGAGGATGAGACATTCTACGGTAGGTCGGCGATTAGTTGTGATACCTGCCCTAATAATACCAATGGCAGTATGTGCAGTTATGCGGGTTGGTATCCTTGCTGAAAAAATGTGGTACGGAGCGGTTCAAGCCCACTTAATTTATTGAATCGCTCCTATAATAAGGAGGCTTTGAAATGTCAGAGAGCGTAAGAATAAAAGGCGGTTATATAACTCTTAGATTGAATGAAACAAGTGAAAACCGCTATTCCAAATCGTGGAATAGCGGTTCAGTCTTCAAACATTCAAACGAGCAATATCCACAATCGCCCTAAACAAAACGCCTATATTTTGTGCATATTATACAATGTTTAAAAATCGGTAAATTAGGGGGTTGACAAATCTATATTCCGTATGTTATAATGAATTCAAGGTAATAGTTTATGCGATTGCCGAAACTTAAAAAGGAGAGATTTGGATATGGAAAAGATTTTTCTTGTTGACGAAAACAAACTCATAGTAGGTTTGGCAGGGAGAAAGTATGCGGAAAAGGTGGGGTGGAGACACATTAGCAACATCGCTATACTTTTTGATGTTAGGGACAGCAAGTGGATTTTACACGACAGATACAACAAAATTGCAGCAAAGGCAATCGCAGTGGGCGAAAAACCGCCTCCTTTGTACGAGTCTTATAACGCAAACGGCGGGCATCCCGCTACTCGTGGTAATGGTGAGAAACTGATAGGTATGTACGTTGATGAGGCTTTTATCGTGAATTCGATGCGTGAGGAATTAGATAGCGAGGCACTGATAAAAATTCTGAAAGAAACAAAAGGCAAAATAAAAGGCGAGGTTGAGGTAGAAGAATGGGAAAACGGAGTGAACACAGGCGAAACATTTCGTGCAAAACCGTATCATATCCCCTTATTCAATCCGATTCCGATAGGTTGGGCGGAGTATTCTAAAAAGACAGAATCTGGCTTTAATTCTGAATACAGCTATGTATGGGCTGTTCCTTGTTTCTCGGACATCGGAACTTGTGAAAAATGTGAGAATCTTTTAATCGCCGATGATTATGAAGTGGATGGTGTTGCTAATCGTAATGTTTTACTCCCTCACAAGAAATTCACACTTGAGGAAATTAAATCACAAGTCGAGGCACAGGAAAAGGCGGGGAAGTCAATAGTCAATAGTGTTGAAATGGCAGATGCTGTTTCTCGTTTATTTACCGAAAGTGCAAATGCCGAAACTTTGAATAAACTGCAAAAAACTATTGAGGAGTATACAAGAAAATATAATGAACGAAATACTGAATGTTGAAAAAATCAAGAGTGCCACGGTTGATGAGTTAGTCAAAATATGTGAGCAAAACGGAGAATCGGCATTTCAGCACCTCTTAAATGCCGATTCGGTTTTGAACTTAGATGTTGACACAAAAAACCTTTTAATTGCACTTTACCGTGGCGAAGACCCCAAAGTTATAGCAAGCAAACTTGTCAAATTCGATAAAAACGGCGAATACTCTCAAATTAGCCACAATGCTGTGAAATTAAGAAAAATGAAATTCCACGAAGAACTTATTAAAAGTAAAGTGTATTATTTACTCTTGAATTTGCTCTTTAAAAAACAGCCACTGAGGAAATACAACAAGAAATTACAACCCGAACAGCCCGAGCAAATCCCCTACTTTTCTTCACCCGAATCCGAAATGGCGGGAGTTGCCGATAAGTTGGATGTTCATTCCGCACCGTTGTTACACGCTACAACGATAACTGCAATGGCGAAAAAAACATTAAACGGCGACTTGTCGTTCCTTGTGTGTGACAAAAAAGCCTTCTGTGCGGATAGTTATTCTACCGATGGAAAGTCTTCGCCGAACCTTTACGACACTCCAAACGGAGAACATCTTGAGGTTAAAGACATTGTTAGGAGCGACAATCGGCTCTGCGATGGTTCATTTAAAAACTGTGCCGTTCGTGGACTTAAAGAGGAGATTTATTTTAGAAAAGCAGACTTACATCATGATAAATTGCAAATCTTGACTCGTTTGGATTATTACAGCGAAAACTCTGACACAGGAAGATATAACAACGAGATTACCTACTGCTATTTTTATCCTCTTGAAGAGCAGACCGATGTGCGTGTAAAAGAAAAAAATTACGATTCTTTGCAACAACTTATTGTCAGAGAAATGCCTATTCGCTATTTCTCATACACTGAACTTCTTGCTTTGCCTAAAGAAAATCTATGTGACGGATTGGGGCGGGTTATTGAATATTTCACGGAAAATCCCGAAGTACACGAAAAACTCAAAAAAATGTTTGATTAGGAGTTTGCCATGAATTACGAAGATGTTAAAAAATCCATGACCCGTATAAGCTCACCGAAATTGCAATGAAATCCAATAACAGAACTATTACCCACACCGCTATTTGGGAAATCATGTATGGGCGGCAGAGCGAAACACAGCACTTACTAAATGATATTGCACAAAAAGCTTATTCGACTGAGGCTCGGGTTTATGCGGCGGGTTTCGCCGACACAGAAATCATGCGTTCTGTTCTTGAAAAGATTATCAAGGATGAGAAAGAGTCAGAGTTCAACCGTTGCGAGGCACTTCGGGGACTTCATTGTCATTTTATCAATAAAAGACATGAAATTCAAGCGTATGCAACCGATGTCGCAGAAAACGCTAAAAATATTTCTTTGTGCCTCAAAGCGGCTGAAATGATTACTGATGAAAAAGCCAAAAATCGTGTTTATATTGAAATTATAAAAGCGTTTCCAAAAGAATATGAGTGTATAAAACTGTGCGTGAAGTTGTTCGGTGAACACGATTTTGAAAACTCCTGTTCTTGCAATCGTTGCGGCAAAGTTGATGACGACAGACATAAGTGGGAGTATTCTCACACTTACTGGTACTGCAGAGACGGATTTTCGACAATTCAAGGTGACATTGAAGTGTAGAAATGCGTTTATTACGGTAAAATAAACGAAATTTGCGAGTGATTCTGTTTGAGGAGGGATTATTATGATTTTGGGCTATAAATTGGAAAACGTCGCTGAACATATATGCGAAGAAAACTTGGGGAGCAAGTGTATATGTAAGATATGTCTGCAACGCTGTCATGATATATCAAGAGCCATTAGAAATCGTATGGGGTCTGGAGAAGAAATAGACCGTTGCAATCGTTGCGGCGACGAGGAGCGTTATTACGATTGTACTGGCACAATAATCCAAAACACTTTATACTACGAATGGGAAAGTGGGATGCCTAAAACAGAAATGCGAGGAGAGATTACTGAAGAAAAAGCATTAGAAAGCTTTGAGTCGGATTCATATTGTGACGTGGCAATAGCGCGTGGTGCTTTGAAATCACGCTTTAAGCTTGTGCGTGAAAAAGCAATCAATATGATGACTTACAGCGAACTCAACATTAAAACCTTGGAGTTTATTGTCGAGAAAGATACTGAGGAACACTTTCGTAATTTGGCAAGTCATAAATTAGAACAGTTAGAAAAAGCAAATCAAAGTGTAAAAGAAATTGAATCATCAAATGACGTTGTTGAAAGCGAACAAGAGAAATGTCCCAACTGCGTAACGGAAAGATACAAACGTAGGTCGCATTACAAAAGGGGTAACTGCCCAACTTGCGGAAAACATCACCACGCTTGGGTTGACCACGGAGGTGGTTTGGGGAGCGGGACTGTTATAAGGTGGTGTTATTGGTGTCATCAATATAGTGTTTTTAACGATGATACAGGCTCAGATACGTCTTTGGGATATACTCCCGACTTCAACACGCTCCACATTGAGTGGCATAACTGCTATGATTTCATAGACCAAACTGGAGTTTGTATTATTTGTAAAAAGCATTTCCCGAGTAAATCTTGATGGAGGTATCGAAATGGAAGAAAAGAAGAACGACAAGCTACTGGCAAAAATTAACGCAATAGTCTATACTGCGTTGTCAGAACTCGCCGAGATACATCGTCCATTATGCAGAGGCATCGGTAGCGATGTATTTGCCGAATCGCACGGCTCGGATGTTGCTTATGATATTCTTAGAATTGCTCAAGAGGCGGCTCGGAAAAAGCTTTCTCAACGCCGATTGAACTCAAAGAAAGAGGCTGAGAATGCGGCATATAGTGCGATAGTGGATTTTGTTAGAAAGGCTCGAGCAGATGGTAGAATCGGTAAAGGTCAGAGGTCGGCGACAGTGGTAAGAGCGTGGATGTTGGCGGGGAATTTTGTTAAACGATAAAACGAATTGAGAGGTAATTCGAAATGAAAAAAAACACAAAGCAAGACTTGGCACACGGTGTCGGAAATGGGCTTTATTTAGAGCCGCTTGATGTATTTACGTGCGGCGAAGGACTTTATGCAGTAATGTATCCTTCGGGGAAATCCGAAATGTTTATTATGGCAGAAATAGTAAACATCAAGTGCAAGAGCGGCAAAAAACTTATGGCGGGATTGAAAAATACTACGGTTGCCTCCAAGGATAAGAATGACAAAATTCTTGATGACTACTGTTTTATTGCTACGCCCGACATTGTAGTGCAAGACAAAGCCCAACAACGGCTTAGTCAAGGGGTGTCAAACGCAAGCCTTGACGGAATAAACGCTAAAAAAGATGCTCGTTCTCTTGACGAAATTGAATTGGTTTTAGGTTGTTCGATTTTAGAGCATCTACAAGCAAAAGAGGCGTTATACGTACACAAGCAGGGAATTCCACCAGAAAAACAAAGCGGAAAACGTGAAACTGATGTGGCACAGTCGGTAGATATGGGACTTTATTTTGAAGCACAGAGTCTATTTACGTGTGGATTAGGGCTTTTCGCAATAATGGCACCTGTGTGTGCTCCCGAAAAGTCGTTAGTAGCCGAGATAATTGACATTGACGGAAGGCAGTTAAGTGTTGAGTTAAAATACAACAATGTCGTTACACCATTTCAAAAAGGCGATGAGATTTTAGATGATTACTGCTTTCTCATCTCAAACGACATACTCGCAGTAAGCAAAGCACAAGAAATAATGAGTACAGGTGTCCCGACACGGAATCCACTTAGCGGGATTGATGTAAAAGAGGCTCGTCATATTGATGAACTTGAATTGGTTTTAGGTTGTCCGCTTTTAGAACACGCTGAAGCAACAAAGATGCTGTTGGTTCACAAATGGGGCGTAATCGGGTGATGTCGAGTGATTCATTATGTTTCGGTGTACATGAAATTGTCTATAATATCTTCCAAGATTTTTACCGAATTCACCTTAGACAAATGGCAGAAACCCTTGGAGTTGGTAGTGTTGATTACGCAATTGAACACGGTAACACAGAAGTAGCGACTCAAGCTATATTGGTGGCACAATCCGCCGCTGATATAGCATTGAAAAATCAGTGTACAGACAGAGAAGTTGAATCTACCGCAAGGAACGCCGCATTAGAAGTTTTCGATGATGCTCGGAAAGCTGAAGTTATATTTCTGCGGGATGGTAGCAAAAGCATGACAATGCTGTTAGCGTGGTCAATGGCTAAGAAAAACTATACTGGTTTATAAAATGCAGTAAAATACGTTATTACTGATTTGCGTTTTTGGAGGTGTTTGTTGAACAATATAGAAATAAATGTAAATATAGCTGTATTTCACGCTCTCAAATCGTTAGAGAAATCCTCACGCCCTTTGTTCAAATTCAACGACCTCGATAATTTTGTCGAAACACACAATTTAGATATGGTGATTGGTGTGTTGAGAATCTCACAGAATGCAGCTCGTAACAAATTAAGAGAATTTGGCGACTACGACTCAAGAACTAAACACGAAACCGAAGATGCGGCTTACAATGCGGCGTATACATTCATAAAAAAAGCGAGAACCGACGGAAAGTTATGCAAAAAAGAAATAGGGGCTGTAGTCTTTCAAAAAGTCAGCAAAAAACAGGCAAGAGCGGTTATTGTTAAGGCTTATATATTGGCAAGTGACTTAGTTCCCCAAAGCGAGAAATTAAAAGAAAAAGCGGGCATAAAGGATATAATTCAAGGAGTGTGGGGCTTATTGCGTTTATTATGGAGCGTATTATGTTAGAATTAGTGGACTACAATGGTTGTTTTTCCTGTTGCAAAAACGTAAGTAGTTTTAACTGTAAAGCTAATATACATCCTATTTGCATAGAATTTTTGGAAAATCAACAATGGGATATGCACGGAAACTTTGTTACGGCTTTCCGTAAAGGTGATATTATCGAAGGCGAGGCAGTCATTGATAATGGAGTAGTTTACTGTGCTTGTGCCACATCACCGTATTTTGAAGGAATCGACGATTTTATTAATTTAAAAAATGTTATAGTAAGTGTTACGGCATAAAAGGAGAGCAATTATGCAAGAATATAAAGAACTAAGTATCATTTGCACTTTTGAGCCGCATGGGGGTTCAGTTGGAAAAGTAGGTATAAGCCCTAACGGTAAATTCGTTGTTTCCTCAAATGAAGGGAGATTCTTGAAACTTTGGGATATAGAAACTGGAAAATGCCTTCATACTATTGAAGTGCATAAACATCGGGCAGAGGTTTGTTCCATTAACTTCAGTCCCGACAGTAAAACTGTAATTATAACAGTAGAGTTAGTCCATTCACCCGTGAAAGATTACACAACTCTACAGCAATACAATATTGAAACAGGGTGTTTTATTTTTCAAAATCAAAACGCATTCACTGAGTCAATCAGTTTAGCTGTGTTTAGCCCAGACGGTGAGGTGATTGCTACATCATGGAGCGTTGAGGACGATGATTGGACATATCGAGAAACAATCCGACTGTTAGATGTAAAAACATACAACCTAATCCGCACACTTAAACGTGGTTATGAAGATGCTGACGATGTAAACTCGATAGCATTCAGTCCCGATGGCAAAACTATAATTTCAGGGCATTTATATGCAGAAGGAAAAGAAACTGACCACGGTTTTGAATATGAAGTACATTCATGGAATGTAGAGACGGGCGAACTCTTGGGTTCATTTGGTGAGTTGCGTGAAATGCACAAAAATTCAATTACGACACTCTGCTTTGCACCGAGCGGAGAAACGGTCGTTTCGGCAGATTGGCAAGGTGTTATAAAACTGTGGGACTTAGAAAAGAGGCGATTCATTCGTGAATTCGCAGGGCATACTGATAAGATTTTGTCTATCGCCTACAGAAGTAACGGAACTCAATTGATTACAGCAAGTAGAGATAAAACATTGCGAGTGTGGGAAATCGAAACTGGAAAATGCTTGCATATGTTTGATGTTTCTGCAGTTTCATGTATCAGTCAAGACGGCGAGAAAATTATTGTTGTTGTTGGCGAGAAAGAGGATGAAACATTAAAAATGTTTTCTATAAATATGCCCACTTTATGAAAGTCTGCATATTTATTTCCACGGACAACTTTTATTTCCCCACTTGACAGCATATCCTCTACAAAAGGAGGATAAGCCCAATGTACAAGCTAATTCACACAATCGAACAACTTCAATCATATATAGCCGACTCAAAAATCGTAGCCTTCGACTTCGAGACTGCTCCCGATGAATTCTACCGCACTGAGACCAAAGCCTCGCTCGACCCGCATAAATCCCACATCGTGGGGATTTCATTCAGCGTTGCCGAAGGCGATGGAGTCTACCTTCCGCTTACTCACCGAGTCGGCGAAAACGCAGAATCTCCCGAAAAAATATGGGACTGGCTCGGCGACTTTTTCGCAAGCCCTGAAGTCATAAAAATCGCCCACAACTTATCCTTTGAATCGGCATTTCTGTACGCACGAGGCATCGTAATTCAAGAGCCGTGTTATGACACAATCGCCGCCTCGCAGTTGATGTACAAAAGCGAGAAAGAGTTTCGCACGCTGAGCGAAAGCGGGCTGAAAACTCTCGTCCCCGAATTCTACAAAGAGCGGTTGCCGTCATATTTGGAGGTTGTCGGTGACTCGCACTTTGACGAACTCGACCCCGCCGACACAAAGACAATCAACTATGCCTGTGCCGATGCGGATTACGCACTGCGACTGTATCATACATTCAATAACTATTTTGACAGATTCTTGCCCAACCACCGATTCATCGTGGAAAAGGTAGAATCGCCAACCTCCGTCTATGTAGGAATCATGCGGTATAACGGACTGCCTGTCGACCGTCAACTTATGGTTGAAAAACGCACCGAAGTTGAGCGGGCGGTTGTTCAAGCGAAAGGAAAAATTGAGTACATAATCGGCGGCAATATCGCAATTGGTGCAAATGCAAGCACGTCTGCGTTCAAGAAATATTTGTTTGAAACATTGCAACTTCCCAAAATGAAAACCACCGAAAAAGAGAAAGATGCTCTTGACGATGAGACTCTCATTCTTCTAAAAGAGTGGTGTCAAATAAATAAACCCGACTTGGTGGAACTTTTCTCGCTCGTACAAGAATACAGGCACTTGAATAAAATTAAGTCAACATATATTGACGGATACATAAAATATATCAGCAACGCAACTCGGCGGTTGCATCCCGACCTCCTCCCGCTCACAACTGAAACAGGGCGATTCGCCTCAAAAAATCCTAACTGCCAAAATATGCCTCGCTCTGGAAACGATGATGTTGGCATTCGCAATTTCATCACCGCTCCCGAGGGGAAACTTCTGTTATCCCTCGACTTTTCACAAATTGAACTGCGTGTCGGTGCGTTCTATTGCAAAGATGAGCAGATGCTCGAAACATACAAAATTGGCGGCGATATTCATGCGTTGACCACGGCAGTGATTTATAAAATCCCGCTTTCCGAGGCGATGGATGAATCCCACCCGCTATACAAGGAGAGACGTTCCATTGCCAAGAATTGTAATTTCGGAGTTTTCTTCGGTTTGTTCCCTCGTGGATTGCAGAAGACTTTACGATTCAAAGCGGGGTTGAAAGTCGAACTGGACGAGTGCGAGAAGATTATCAACAACATAAAAATGGGATACCCCCGACTGTCCCGTTGGCAAGATGAGGTCAAGAAACGTGCGGGATTTCGTGCGTATACCGAAACGTGGCTCGGTCGCAGACGTGCGATTCCCGAAATCCGCTCCGCCAACTGGAATGTGAAAGCTTTCGCCGAGCGGGTTGCGATGAACACTCCGATTCAAGGGACTGCGGCAGATATTCTCAAACTTGCTCTCGGACGGATTCTGCGGGGACTTCCCGACCGACCGTGGCTGAAGCCGCTACTTCAGATTCATGACGAATTAGTCTTTGAAATACCCGAAAATAAGGTGCAAAATGCCCTGATTTTCGTTAAAAATTGCATGGAAACACAGCCATTTGAGGCATTTTCTGTTCCAATTATCGCCCAAGCCGAGGTCGGGAGACGATTCGGCGAGTTGAAAGGGGTGAGAGCAGAAAATGTCGAATAATTACACATTAAAGGGACTCAATATATCGGGGAGCGAATTTATCAACGTGTTTTACTCACCCGATGATACGAAGATTTGTCTGCGGGTGCTTGCCGACAAAAAAGGCTCTGCGTTTAGCGGAACTAACATCAATACCACATTGAAAGAACTTCCGAATATAATCGCTCTCTTGGAACAGCACAATTCTGATAATCGTGGAATATTCATCGTCATAAATGCGGGTGGTCACACCGACAGGGAAATTATCCGCATTAACGCTCAGTTTGTGGAAATGGATAATGTTTCTTTAGAAGAGCAACTTGCGAAAATAAAAGCGTTCTCACTTGAGCCGTCATTGATTGTGAAAACCCGAAAATCCCTCCACTGCTATTGGTTAATGAAAAAAGCCGCAGTCGGGGGATTTCGGCATATCCAAAAACAGTTGGTGAAACATTTTGACGGCGATTCCGCTTGCGTTAACGAGTCACGAGTTATGCGGATTCCTTCGTTTTATCATTGCAAAGAAGAGCGTATTTTAGTCGAGTGTATCAAGTATAATCCCGAAATCCGCTACACACAGGAGCAGTTATCGGAGCATCTCCCCGATGTTCCCCGTGAGGTGGATTCTGCTCATGACACGCCGATTTCACCGTCTGCGGGAACGCAAAAAGGCATGATTCGAGTGAGATGTGATTGTTGCTTTTTACAACATTGTAAGCGGAACGCAAAGACTCTCCCCGAGCCGCTTTGGTATGCAAAAATCACGAATTTAGCCGTTTTTGAGGGCGGCGATGAGGCGATTCATTTATTCTCGAAACCGCACCCGAATTATTCCTTTGAGCAGACCCAAAATAAGATTAATCGTTTCCGCAAATCGGGAACTAAGCCGATGACTTGCCAAAAAATTGCCTCCCTCGGATTTCAATGTCCTAATGCGGGAAAATGCAAGGTGAAATCCCCTGCGGGATTGGCGTTTATTCCGATGGATATGAAAGTCGTGCGTAAGTTATTGCAAGACTGCAAAAATGCGGTTACTGCCTATGATAATATCGAAATCGCCCGTAAATTTATCAACGATTATTTGTACAATAACGAACTCGCCGATTCATTTATAAGCTCCGAAATTAAGGCAAAATTTGCATTCAAAGCAACCGAGATTAAACAGCTTGTTGCATATCACAATAACCTTTACAAAGCCTTTTCTGCAACTGCCAACAAAAAGCGTGATAGTCACGGAAACGAACTCCCGCCGTGGTATGAATACAAGAAAAACGGCTCATTGAAATTCATGGGTGCGGTGCTTGCGGACATTCTTGCGGCTGAAGAAAAGGTGATTTTTTGCGGGGATAAATTCCACTTTTACGAGGACGGCGTTTACGTTCCGAAGGAGGACGTGGAGGCTGAGAATTTCGTGCGTACTTTTATGTCTGCTGACAATGATAAGACGTACTCGCAGATTTCCGACACGGCAAAACAATGGAAAATGCAGATTTATACAAACTCAAGCAAAGTCAATGCTAATGCCTATTTAATCAACCTCAAGAACGGAATTTACAATCTTCACACACGTCAACTTTCGCCGCACAATCCCGATATTTTGTCTACCATACGAATCAATGCAAGCTATGACATCGAGGCGAAATGCCCGAATTTTTCGAGATATCTTCACGACGTTTTACCCGAGTCGGAACACTTGTTAATACAAGAAATATTGGGGTACGTTTTAGTGCCGATTAACAAGGCGAAAAAAGCAATCATTTTTTCTGGCGAGAAAGACACTGGTAAGAGTACGATTTTGTTTGTTTTTGAGGACGTTTTGCTCGGTGAGGATAACGTCTCGAATGTGCCGTTGCAAAAGTTGGACGACCGATTTTCCACCATTCATTTATTCGGAAAATTGGCGAATATCGGAGGCGATTTGCCAAGCGGAAGTCTCAACGAAACTGGAACTTTCAAGAGTATTACTGGCGGCGATAAAGTTGTGGGCGAGAGCAAGCACAAGGACGGCATTAAATTCAAACCGTTTTGCACACTGATTTTTGCTTGTAATGCAATTCCGAAGAGTTACAAAGACCGTTCTACTGCGTTTTTTGACAGGCTGATTATTGTGCTTTTCGAGAACATCATTCACAAAGAAAAAATGGACAGAGGTCTCGATGCAAAGCTGATGGCAGAGGCTGACGGCATATTTATGTGGGCTTTGGAAGGCTTGCACAGGCTCATGGATAACGGTTGGGAATTCAGCACGACTGAACGCACTGACAGTGAACTTCAGCAGTACAAAACCGAAGGCTCATATATTCTGCAATTCGCAGAGGAATGCCTAACTGTCGACCCCGATGCCGAGACTCTGCGGACGGATATTTGGAATGCATTTGTGGAGTATTGCTCTGAAAACGGAATCAACCGTGACAGAATTTACAAGCGGACTGTTAATAAAGAATTGGAAGAGCATTTCAAATTACAACGCTCCCGCACTTCAATTGCACGTCTGCATACTTTTGTCGGAATCCGTCTAAATAAGTGATATTTTATCACTTATTTTTTTACCAACTTTTGAACGAGTGCGAACGAGTTTTGAACAACCGACGACCCACTCCAAACACAGTTATAATCAGTGTTTGAACAAAAGAACAAGAGAAGTTAAAATTATAATACAACTTTTTAATTTCAAAAAAAGTGTATAAAATAATAAAAGAAATAATATAAGGAAGAGTGGTTCTTTGGTTCGTTTCCTGTTCATATTCACCCAAAGTTAGGAGATTTTCTATGCCCGATAAGTTCCTCAAACCCTGCAAATATCCACACTGTTCCGCTCTTACCACCGAGCGTTATTGCCCCAAGCATAAGCTCATCGCAGGTCGTGAGTATAACACTCGCCATCGTCACCCCGACCATAACAAGTTTTACGGACGGCAGTGGCGGCGTATTCGCAGCATATATATTTCCGCTCACCCGCTCTGCGAGGACTGCTTCAAGCACGGACGTTATGTTCCCGCCGATGAAGTTCATCACATCGTCGCTCCCGAGGACGGCGGCACTCATGCCGACTCCAATCTTCGGTCTCTTTGCAAGTCTTGTCACACCAAGACTCGACACGAGTGATGAAGTGAGTTCAGTTGTACTCAATTTGAGGATTACTGCCTACTGATGGGGGCTTGATTTATCGCTATTTTCCCAATAATCGGACATCGGCGTAGGGCAACACACAAGATTTTTGGCTATTCAAGATTTTTTGCAATCAACTACAATCCTGCAAACCCGCTATTTATGCGGGTTTTCTCTTTTGTGAAGGCTTGAATTGTCAGCTAAATTGATAATTCACGCATTTTTTCAACTGTTTTGTGCGGATTTATAGCTTAGAAATACTCGAAATTGGTTTCAAAAAGCTACGCAGAGCGAGTCGGACAGGAAAAAAATAATCTTCGGACAGGCAAGAAAAAAGTCGAGCGGACATATATATCAAAAAACGCAAAAATTCAACTCGGCAGAAATTCACCGAAGGGAGGGACGGTCATGGGACACGGAGGGGCTCGAAAAGGGGCAGGGAGAAAGCCTCAAAATTTAGAAAGCAAGGTCTTAACCAAACACGAAAGCAAGAAAATTCCAAAAACCGATTTGAAAAAAATCGAAATGTTAAGCGACAATATCGACCCACGACAACCGCCTGAATATCTGCACGTCATGCGAAAAATGGACGGTCAGATTTGTCCGCTCAGTCCGCTCCCTATCGACGTTTACCGAGAAATCGTGAATTACTTAGAGCCGTCAAACTGCTTGCATTTAATTCCGAGGTCGCTAATCGCCGACCACGCAATGGCAAAATATCACCTAATCCAAGCACAGTTTGAACTCAGCCAGTTTACCAACGTGGCATCGCCGCCTGTCGACAAAAACGGAAACTCCGAAGGGCATCCCGCCTATCTTCCCGAACTGCCCCAAATCACCGATTTCGTTAAGGCGATGGAACGGTTGCAGAAAATGGTGATTGATACTTGGACTCCGATTTGGGACATCGTAAGCCGCAACGCCGAGCGGACGGTTGCTGACTCCGATGAGGCGGTATTGAAATTTATGTTTACTGCCCGAGGTGACAGATTCGGTATGGCGAAAAATTAACGAAAGGCGAGTTTTAATCATGGACAAAAACAAGATAATCATGCAGAGAATTGCCATCGCCGATATGCTCCCTGCGGCGAACCACACCCGCACGGATTTGCAACCGAGCGATTTGGCTTACGAGCAACTGCTCCGCTCGATTGATGAATTCGGCTACATTGACCCCATAATTTGGAACAAACGCACGGGCAATATTGTCGGCGGTCATCAGCGTTTCAAGGTGCTTAAACACTTGGGTGAGACCGAAGTCGATTGCGTTGTGATTGACGAAGATGAAGTCCGTGAATCGGTCATCAATATCACGCTGAATAAAGTCACTGGAAGTTGGTGTATTCCGAAATTAGCCACTGCGTTCACAACAATCGAGGGTGCGGGATTCAATCTCGACGTGACTGGGTGGTCGCTGAAGGAGCGGGACGGCGTTTACCAAGAGGCTCATCGAATCGCCAACGCACTCAACGGCGGCGAGGAAAATCCCGAGGACGATATAGTCGAAGTCGAGGGGACTCCGATTACGCAAATCGGCGATATTTGGTGTCTTGGTAATCATCACCTGATGTGCGGCGATTCCACCGTTTTGGACGATGTTTCCAAGCTGATGGACGGTCGAAAAGCTGATATGGTCTTCACCGACCCGCCGTGGAACGTTGCATATGGGGAAAATTCCCATCCGAGTTGGAAACAGCGTACAATCATGAACGACTCAATGTCAACGGAAGATTTTCTGTCGTTTTTAACAAAAACTTTTTCAGTCATGGCAAGCGTGAGCAAGGCGGGTTGTCCGACCTATTGCGTGATGAGTGCCCAAGAATGGGGTAATGTAATGCTCGCCATGCGTGATTGCAACTATCATTGGAGCAGTACCATAATCTGGGCGAAAGACTCGCTTGTGATGTCCCGCAAAGACTACCACACTCAATACGAGCCGATTTGGTACGGGTGGCTCAGTGGTGCGGCTCGGCTTGTTCAGATTGTGGATAAAAAGCACTCCGATTTGTGGGAGTTCAAACGCCCTAAAAAGTCTGAAGAACATCCGACTATGAAACCAGTCGAGTTGGTGAAAAATGCGATTGCAAATTCCTCACGCAACGGCAATGTTGTTCTTGATTTATTCGGCGGTTCAGGCACAACGCTCATCGCCGCAGAATATACTGGCAGACTTGGTTATTTAATGGAACTTGACCCAAAATTCTGCGATGTGATTTTTCGGAGATATATCAAGATTAAGAAGTCATCTGAGGATGTATTTTTAATCCGCAACGGCGAGAAAATGCCTTATTGTGATGTCACCGATGCCGCCGAAATCGCTTCCGAAAACGAGAGTGATTAAACCGCTCAAACACTGACATAATGCGGGTTTGATACTTCCATAATCATTGACTTGAATTAAGTCGCAGAGCATGGTATCATGGGATTACAATAAAAAATAAAGGATGGTAATCACCATGAAAATCAATTACAATGTTCAAGGAAAAGCAAGAGGAAAACTCGTGAAAATCATCGCCGAGGCACTCAACCAAGAATCGACTTATTTGAAAGCACCGACATATAATTACGAAATCGGAGCGTTCACAATCACTCGGGAGGGCGAGTTGGAATTCGACATCGCTGACGTAACCAAAGACGAAATTCAAACCGCAGTCGATGCCGCAAAAGCCGCAGGGTTTGAGGTTGCCGATATAGACGGCGAACCCGCTCCCGAAGGCGAGGATTCCCCCGAAACTGCCGCAGAAATCGAACCGCAAGCCGAGGACGGCGATTCCCCCGAAAGCGAATACAACGGCGAAACAGGCGAAGATTCCGAAATCGGAACACTCACAATCAGCTTTCCTTTTGCAGGGTTTAATCCCGACACGCTTTCCAATCTCGCAAAAATGGTGGAAAGCAAAGCCTTACTGATTAAAAAGTCACTCGGAGTTAAAGAACTTCCCATTCGGCACATAGACGGTGAGTTACAATTTCCGTGGTTTAAGACCGAATCGGCTGAGGAAATCCAAGCATATTCGCAATTCATCGAACGGCTTTGCAAGACTGCTCAAGCGAAAACTCGGGTGACTGCTCAGCCGAAAGAGTTCTACGATTCGGAGCGTTTCAGTTTCAGAGTATTCATGATTTCGCTTGACATGAAAGGTGCAGAATTCGATTATGCTCGCAAGCTGATGATGAGAAATCTTGAGGGTTCATCCGCCTCGCCGAATGCGGATGGTGTTTCCAAACCCCGTGGAGAGCGGGTTGAAAAGCAAGTCTTGTCGGTGAGGTTCACCACCGAAATGCTCGACAAAATCGCAGAATTAGCAGGGCAGTCGGGCATGAGCAGAAACGGATTTATTGAGTCGGTGGTTTGTGAATATGTGCAGACCGAACTTCCCGAAACTGCAAAAGAATCTGCTCCCGAAACTTCCGATGAAGAATCGGCTGAATAATATTTCCGCAAACTAAATGTGCGGCAGTCCCGATAGGGGCTGTTGCTTGTGATTATCCCTCGCCATGCTCCGCCTCTTTCGGCGGATTTCGCTTGCAATAAGTATTCCTGTCATGGAAAGCGTTGCACTCGTCGCAGTTTTTATTGCGAGGACAATCGGTGTTAGGGCAGTTGCAGTTTTCGTTTTTATTTTTAGACATGATATTTACCTCATGTTGTATTGACTACATATAATTCTATCACAGAATTGCAAAATTTACAATAGCCCATGAGCATTTATTTTCTCACTCGCATAACAATTGGTAGCGGGACATTTTCCCAAACCGAATGCGTACATTGCCCCTGCGAAAATGTCGGTTCTTCTAATCCGTCTAAAACAAATCCCACCTCGAAACACACGCTTAAAATTTCTTGCAATGGGCGATGCCAATGTTCCGCACACTTGGAATTATCGCCTAAAATTCTCTGTAAAACTCGTTGCGGTTTGATATATTGAGTTGTGATTAAGCCGCTCCCGTCTGTGGTAAAATCGTGCTTTGGCGTTTCAAAACAGGGGTGGACAGCAGAAAATACAAACACACCACCGCTTTGCAATAATTCGTAAACTGCCTTGAATAAAGGCTCTATATCGGGAATACCCATAATCGCCATATTTGAAACGGCTTTGTCAAACAGTTTCCCGCCGTCAAGCGATATTAACAGCTCATAATTAGTTGCATCCGCAACGGAAAGAGTGATATTTTCTGAACAATCTGCACATCGCTTTTTTGCATTTTCAATCATAGCGGGACTGTAATCAAAAGCAACGACTTCAATTCCACG
>Ga0082212_10003157_pt1 | contig 23531 bp, 22 predicted proteins | sample TergutNt197P3_FD_71548 | JGI IMG/M metagenome (GOLD analysis project Ga0082212, IMG submission 71548) | Neocapritermes taracua P3 segment gut microbial communities from Petit-Saut dam, French Guiana - Nt197 P3 | ecosystem: Host-associated > Arthropoda: Insects > Digestive system > Gut ... | reverse complement strand
TTTAACACAACAGACACTAAAAATACACAACAGACACAAATATTCAGAACTTTGTGTACTTTGTGAAAACCCTTTGTGACCTTTGTGTTTAAGTTTTTGGGGTTACGCAATCGCCAGCTCCATGCGGTTTTCTTCAGCCATCCGGCGCATATTCAGTATGGCATAACGCATCCTTCCCAGAGCTGTATTGATGCTGACTCCCGTTACCTCAGCTATTTCTTTGAAACTCATATCCTGATAATAGCGCATTTCAAGTACTTCGCGTTGGTTTTCGGGCAGGTGTCTGATTAACTTTTTTACATCGGCAAAGACCTGATTTTGAACCATTTCGTCTTCGGCTGTGCCGTCGCTCAGTCTGATGTCGTTGAACAGATCGCAATCTACTTCGTCGTTCGAAATCGTATTCTCGTTGCGTTCCTGACGGAAATGGTCAATAATCAGGTTATGGGCAATACGCATGATCCACGCTTTAAACTTGCCGTTCTCGGAGTAACGACCTTGTTTAATCGTCATAATTGCTTTTACAAATGTTTCCTGAAAAACATCTTCAGTCAAATCCCTGTCGCGTACAATATAATATATGTACGAATGAACGCTACTTTTGTAGCGATTCAATAAAACATCAAATGCAGGATTACTACCTTTTGCATAGAGAGCGACCAATTCTTCATCGGCCATCGTCTTCAAATTATTCATTACTTCTCAATTTTAAATGTTCGGAGTAATGTGTATGCTATAGGCAATCGGGTTTTAATTAATATTTTTTTTCGTAAAATCAACGCAAAGTAAAACAACTTTTTTTATTCAGCCAACTTTTTGAAGCAAAAAAAATCAAAACCAACCGATTATTGTACAAAACAGCGCATTTTTTGGACGAAACCGTAAAATATTCTTTTCTTTTTTTCGTTAAAAAAAAAGATAAAAATAGTTTTTTCAGTTTTTTTATCTACTTTTGTATAGAATTTAGCGCAACATGACCGACAATCAAAATGAATTATTAGCTGTATTGGATGTCAGATTGCATGACCTCATGGCTTTATGCGAAGAGCAGAAAAAAACCATTAAGGCATTAAATCAAAAAATCAATGCTGACAGCGAGACGATACAGCAGGCTGACCAGAAGATAAAGGCTTTGAACGCTAAATATTCGGAATTGCTAACCGGGCATATTATTTCTCTTGATGACGGAGATGTGAAAAATGCGCGGTTGCGATTGTTAAAGTTAGTGCGGGAAGTGGAAAAGTGCATTGCACTCTTAAACGGATAGCTGTGAAAAATGATGAGTTTGAAATAAAAGTAAAAGTTGCCGGCAGAGTGTACCCGGTATGGTTGAAACGAGGAGACGAAAGGCAGGAATACCTGATACGCAAAGCGGCTAAGCGAATTGAGCAGTTTGAGCTGGAGTACAGGCAGCATTTCGTTAAGTCGTTAGATGACAGGGATATATTGGCGATGGCTGCCATTGAAATAGCGCGCGATTTGGTTATTTTGGAAGAAAAAAACGATACGAAACCTTTTACTCAGAAAATAGAGCAGCTGAACGCTACGCTGGAGGATTATTTGAAAAAATAATCATCCCGGCTGTTTCGGAACAGAAATTTCTACGCACTACTTTGTATGGGAATCCATACAGGGATAGTGCTTTTTATATATATAAACTAAAACGTTATTTGATTTATGGAAATATTTATTGCTATAGGAACTTTTGCTGTGGGCATATTGTTGGCGGTGCTTTTTATGATTTATTTCGGAAATTCGCGTTATAACCGCTTGTTGAAAGAAGGCGAAAAAGAGGCGGAAGTGATGAAAAAGAATAAAATGCTGGAAGTGAAAGAAAATGAATTGCAACTGAAAGCCGAATGGGGAAAACAGGAAGCAGCACGCAACTCAAGAAATCAATCGATCGAAGCCAAACAGAAACAGCGTGAAATGGCGCTCAACCAACGACAGGAGGATTTGCAACGTAAAACATCGGAGGTGGACGCCGTAAAGGAAAATTTATCTAATCAACTTGCACTTATTGACAAGAAGAAACAGGACTTAGAAAAGTTACATCAACAGGAAGTGGTTCATTTAGAGACCATATCGGGACTTTCGGCCGAAGAAGCCAGAAACAGACTGATCGAATCGTTGAAAGACGAAGCCAAAACAGAAGCCGCTTCGTACATCAATGAGATTATGGACGAGGCCAAAATGACGGCCAACAAAGAAGCGAAAAAGATCGTTGTCAAGTCAATTCAACGGATTGCTGCCGAGACTACGATCGAAAATTCCGTTACCGTGTTTCATATTGAATCGGACGAAATCAAAGGTCGGGTAATCGGACGTGAAGGAAGAAATATCCGCGCTTTAGAAGCGGCTACAGGCATAGAAATCGTTGTAGACGATACCCCTGAAGCCATTATCCTTTCGGGATTTGATCCCGTACGCCGCGAAGTGGCGCGCCTTGCCATCCATCAGTTGGTACAGGATGGGCGTATCCATCCGGCACGTATTGAAGAGGTAGTGGCTAAAATACGCAAACAGGTTGAAGATGAGATTGTTGAAACAGGCAAACGTACCACTATCGATATGGGTATTCATGGGCTGCATCCCGAATTGATCCGGCTGATCGGAAAAATGAAATACCGCTCTTCGTATGGTCAGAATTTATTGCAACACTCGCGCGAAACGGCTAATCTGTGTGCTGTGATGGCGTCGGAGTTAGGATTGAATCCGAAAAAAGCCCGACGCGCCGGTTTGCTGCACGATATCGGCAAAGTGCCTGACGATGAACCGGAAATGCCACACGCCATACTGGGTATGAAGTTGTGTGAGAAATACAAGGAAAAACCCGATATATGCAATATGGTAGGCGCTCATCACGAAGAAATAGAGATGCAGAGCATGCTTGCGCCCATTGTGCAGGTTTGCGATGCTATTTCGGGCGCTCGCCCTGGCGCTCGCCGCGAAATTGTGGAAGCGTATATCAAACGCCTCAACGACCTGGAACAATTAGCCGCATCGTATCCGGGCGTTATCAAGACTTATGCCATTCAGGCAGGTCGTGAATTACGTGTAATCGTTGGCGCTGATAAGATTGACGACAAAGATACCGAAAATCTGTCGAACGAAATAGCTAAGAAGATTCATGACGAAATGACTTACCCGGGTCAGGTGAAAATCACCGTCATCCGTGAAATGCGGGCGGTAAGTTATGCGAAATAAAATAAAGCACGCAGATGACGCAGATAAAAAGATTTTCGCGGATTAATATTTAAAAAAATCTGCGTTTATCCATATAATCTGCGTCATCTGCGTGCTAAATATTTTTATAACGCCATTATTTTGTCCAATCTGCTGTTCAGGTCTTTCAAATCGTCCAAAGACCTCGAACTGCCCTGTTCGGTGGTCAGCCAACCGCCGTTATATTCATTGCGGATTTGCTGCATGACCTCTTGCCAGCGCACATCGCCTTCGGTCAGTTTTACGCCGAAACCGGCGCTTTTACCCTGCTTGTTAGCAATCTGATTACTAAATTCCTTGATATGTATACGTCCGATACGGTAGCCGAGTATTTTGATCCATTGTTCCGGCCAGCCATACACAAGTATATTACCGCAATCAAAATAAGAACCTACATAAGGGCTATTAAACTGGTCGATATAGGTGCATGCTTCTACCGGGCTTAAAATAAAGTTATTCCACACATTTTCGACGCATATCTTTACTTTCAAATCCTGCGCAACAGGCAATAATTGCCTGATACACTCCGTAGAGCGTTTCCAACAATCATCGTAATTGACATTTGCATCTACTCTGCCGGGGACCAGCAAAACAGCATCGGTGCCATAAATTTTGGCATCTTCCATCGCCACTATCATGGCATCTATCCCTTGGTGACGGATCGCTCTGTCGGGATGCGACAGCAGTAAGTCCCAATGTTTTGAGTTGCAGACACTCGATGCTTTTAATCCGGTCGCCTGCATGGCATCCAGCACTTCTTTCCTGTCCATGTGGCTGTTCGGTTCAATTCCTTCAAATCCGGCTTCTTTGACAGCCTTGCATTTTTCGAGAACGGAGCCTTGCAGGCCAACGGTTCCCCACATAATCGATTTCTTCAGGACGGGTAACGCTGCCTGAGCAATATCCGGCTTTGAAGTGACTGAAGCTATACTTTCAAATGAAGCTACCGACAAAGCGCCGGTAGCCAATAATGTGTTTTTAATAAAATTTCGTCTGTGCATAATTTTTCAGAAAATTGCTAAATTGTAAATATTAACATCCCCTTAGCCCCCTTCAAGGGGGGACAAAAATCGTAAATTGTTTTTACACTTTTGGTGGCGTACCTGCCAACGGAATTTCTTCTTTGAAACTTGGGACAGGGCCAAATTCGTTGGTTGCAAACCTCAGATTCTGGTCGGAAGCCATGATCTGTTCCCATGTCATAAATTTCCCCGAATAAGCCGATTCGCGTCCTAAGATTGCCATCAGCGTCACTTGAGCGACCGACTCTGTTTCATTGATTGTTTTGCCTGTGCGAATGGCAGTGACAAATCGTACATGTTCCTGTCTGTACATATCAGGTACAGCCCAGGTCTGATCTTCGTCGTCACGTCTCGGACGCGGATATTCCCAGGCGATGGTGCCGTCATAGTTGTAAATCTTACTATTGCTGACATTGACATAACCCTTTGTCCCATAGAGCATAGTAACGATTTGGGTGTCACAGCCGTCAATCTGGCGTGAAGTGCAGTGTGCGCGTATTCCATTTTCATACACGTATGTAACACTGAAATGATCGTACATATCGCCTGTTACACGACGTTGTCGGCCGCCATTTCCTTCTGCACTCACGGGAAGCTGTTCGCCCATATACCATTTCATCAAATCTATTTCATGGATAAATTGCTCGACAATTAAATCACCCGATGTAGCACAGAAGCTTGTCCAGTTACGAAGCATATATTCGGTGTCTGACCATCCTTTTTCGCGTTGTCTGAACCACAATGCACTGCCCATACGCGACACATGCGCCGACAAAATATTTCCGATCGCGCCGCCGGCCACCCGTCGGTAAGTTTCGATTTTGTCTTTCGCAGAACGGTAACACAATCCATTGACTACCGTCAATCCTTTCTGGGCAAATCTTTTGCCGGCAACGATAATTTGTCTTACCCCTACCGGATCTGTGGCGACCGGTTTTTCTAAAAAACAGTGTTTGCCTTTTTCGGCCACATAGTCGAAATGTTCGGGACGGAATATAGGCGGCGTACAAAGCAAAACGACATCAACATCTGAGTCAATGACTTTTTTATACGCATCTAATCCAACGAAACACTTATCGTCAGCTATCTCTATGCCCCTTCTTTTCAATGATTCACGACATGATGCTACCTGATCTGCAAACACATCGCCGATGGCAGTAACCTGAAGTCCTTCACCTGCCTGCACAAAATTTACCGCAGCGCCAGTGCCGCGTCCGCCGCAACCTACCAATCCTGCTTTCAATGGTTTGCCGTCCGGAGCTTTTTCCAATATCTCCGTGACTTCTACATCTTTTAACTTCTCTCCTCCGCCTGATGATGAACAGCTTGTAATAATACCCGGCACAGACATTGTGCCCAATACACCTAAGGCCGATCCTTTCAGAAAACCTCTTCTGTCTACATTTAATAAGTCTTTCATAAGTTCATTTTTAATATATTATTGATTGAATATGCTTTTGTGGTAAAAAAAATCGTGTCAAAGATAGTCATATTTTTAATATTATGAATATAAAGAAGTTTTTTTTTTGATTCGCCCGATTTTTTCGCTTAGAATCGTTGCATATCGCAAAGTTTTTTATAATAACCATTCAATATGAGCAGTCCGTCGTGACTTCCGCGTTCGACTATTTCGCCTTCGTGCATGACACATATCTCGTCGGCATTGCGGATGGTCGAAAGGCGGTGGGCGACTACGATTGTAGTCCGGTTTTGCATCAACCGTTCCAATGCTTCCTGAACCAACCGTTCCGATTCGGTATCGAGCGCCGAGGTCGCTTCGTCCAAAATCAGGATGGGAGGATTTTTCAGAATTGCACGTGCGATACTGATACGCTGACGTTGCCCTCCTGACAGTTTTCCGCCCCGGTCGCCTATATTGGTTTCGTATCCGTCTTCGGCAGCCATGATAAAATCGTGTGCATTGGCAATACGTGCTGCTTCCTGCACCTGTCCGAGTGTAGCATTGTCTACGCCAAATGCGATATTGTTGAAAAACGTATCGTTAAACAAGATGGCCTCCTGGTTGACATTCCCCATCAATCCGCGCAAATCGTGTAGCGTGGCATCGCGTATATCGGTTTCGTCAATACTGATCGAACCTTTATCAACGTCGTAGAAACGGGGCAGCATATCCACGAGCGTACTTTTTCCCGACCCCGACTGTCCGACTAAGGCGACTGTTTTTCCTTTCGGAATGGTCAGGTTGATGCCTTTCAATACCCAATCATTTTGGTATTTAAACCATACATTGTTGTACCGGATTTGTTTTGTTAAGGCAATAGTTTGCGGATCGGCCGGATCTTTGATATCCGTTTCGGCCATCAGAATTTTGTCGACACGTGTCATCGAAGCCAATCCTTTCTGGATAGCATAGGTAGCTTTGCTTAAATCCTTTGCGGGGTTGATAATACTGTAAAAAATGACTAAATAATAGATAAAGGTGGATGCGCCGATGGCGCTGTTTTCGCCTAAGATCAGACTTCCGCCATACCAGAGAACGATGGCAATGGTAACCGTGCCCAGAAATTCGCTCATCGGATGCGCCATCTGCTGGCGGCGATAGATGCGGTTGGTTGTCCGTCGAAATTTCTCATTGCTTTTTTCGAAACGTTCGCGTATCTTCTTTTCGGCATTAAAGGCTTTGATAATCCGCAGTCCGCTGAGTGTTTCTTCGATCTGACTCATCAGGAATCCCCATTGTTCCTGTCCGATTAATGATTTGCGTTTGAGAGATTTGCCTACTTTTCCCATGATATAACCGGCAACCGGCAGGAGGATAAAAACAAACAGCGTCAGTTGCCAGCTGATAATGATCATTCCGAGAAAATAAATCGCTATCAGGATGGGATTTTTGAACAGCATATCCAACGAACTCATAATCGATGTTTCGATTTCGTTTACATCGCCCGAAATACGTGCAATGATATCGCCTTTCCTTTCTTCGGAAAAAAAGCCAAGCGAGAGTTGGGTGATTTTACGGTTGATTTGGTTGCGAATATCGCGTACCACACCCGTTCGTATCGGGATCATCGTATAGAACGCCATATACATGGTGGCTACTTTTAAAAAAGTCATCACCACTAAGAAAAGTCCCAGAATAATTAGCGTAAACGACCCTCCTTTCGTTGCGATCAGTCCGGTAATAAATGCAAAGAAATTGTTTTCAGCCACAGCCGCCATATTTTTCCATGCTTCCCACGAAGCGAGATTCCACTCCCACTCCATCCATGTATAGGTTTGATCGGAAATATTAAATAAGATGTTCAGGATAGGAATAATCAGCATAAATGAAAAGAGATTCAGGATAGCCGACAGGATATTGAACACAATATTCAAACCCAGATATTTCTTGTAGGGCGGCACGAACCGTCGCAGAACACGGATGAATTCTTTCATTGCTTGAACAACTGACTATCTAAAAACCATCTTTGAAAAAATCCTGTCGGAATATTTGATCATCTCTTTGAGGCGTTTTTCTATCGGTTTCCACTTGAAAGTTCCTTCCAACAAATCTATTTCTGCGGAAAAATCAATGTCGTCGAAATATGTTATTCCTCTTATTGCTGTCATTACACTTGTTTTAGGAAATTTCTTTTCAAATGCTTTCAACATGTTTTCCAATGACATGATCGAAGACATAAAAGCAATATCCACAAAGTCTTTCAATCTATCTCCGGACTGTGAAATAGCGGTTAATTTCATAGCCGCTATATCGGACATGGAATATATCCGAATACCGTCGTATTCTTGAGCAGGTTCAACTAATGGATAGTTATATCCGATGCAGTCCACTTTAACGGAATTAATAGTCCCAATTAAGGTTGCATTTCTTTTTCTAGTGGCTTGGAAATCGTATGTGTGCATGAAATACTCTTCCAATTCTAAATAATCAAACAACTGTTGTGAGAACAAATCAATGTCAATACTCTTCCTGTGCCCCATAAAAAGTGCCAGCGCTGTGCCACCTACAAGGCAGAAATGACTTAACTTGTCATCTCTCATCAGCGTTTTTAAAAGCCCAAATGTTTCCTCCTTAATTGCATACGTTTGTAACATTCCAAATCTTTCTTTTTTAGGTCAAATAAAACTCTTGCCAAAGATTCATCTCTTGGGTCATAAAAGGCAGATAGCTTTTTGACAATCTCTCTTACACCGTTAGGCCCTCCATAAAGTTGAAAAATGGTGTAAAAGTCATCTTTATCTCCTCGTTCAATAACTCTTTTCACGATAAACGACTTCATTTTTTCATAATCAACCTTTGCCGGATTAACATCCCAAAGCAAATGAGAAGGTATTTGAGGATTATCCTTTATTTTGGTTTTCCAGTCCTGAAACATATTGCTGTATTTGAAATACTTTTCTGCAAAGGTAATATTTTTTTTCAAATAAACCGAATTTTATTTGAACAATTATTCGTCATCTTATTACTACTACCTTTCCGGGGCAATCACGAAACGAGATAGTGTAATGCGACAATTTGTATTGAAAACCGGCATTAGCCAAATGCGCCCTAAGCCAATAACCGCTTGACGGTTTCGGATATGGCGCGGCCTTCGGTTTTACCGGCTAAGGCTTTGGTGGCTACACCCATTACTTTTCCCATGTCTTGGGGGCCGGAGGCGCCAATCTGAGCAATAATGCGTTTCAGTTCGAGTTCTAATTCGCCGGCTGTCAGCTGTTTGGGCAAATAGAATTCGAGTGCTTGCACTTGTCCTAATTCTTCATCGGCCAGATCCTGACGGTTTTGTTCCGTATAGATCTGCGCTGAGTCTTTTCCCTGTTTTATCAGTTTTTGAATGATTTTTAAGGCGGCATCGTCTGTCAGGGTGTCATTGGCGCCCGGCGCTGTTTTGGCTTCGAGGAACAGTTTTTTAACATTGCGGAGCGCCGCTAATTTTACTTTGTCTTTCGCCAGCATGGCGGTTTTGATGTCGTTGCTGATTTGATCGAATAAATCCATTTTTTTTAAGTTACGAGTTACAAGTTATGAGTTACAAGATTTGATTTTCTGAAAATTGGAACATCCCCCTGCCCCTTTCAATGAGGGATAAAAACATCCCCCTGCCCCCTTCAAAGGGGGATAAAAGCTATACTATGTAAATTTGATTCTTGGGGCGTTATTTTCCGGGTTTGCTGCCGGACTTTTTTTCGCGGGAGTTGGTTCATCCGGATTTTTCACGTTGATTTCCTGTGCCGGTTTGTTGCGTGCACGTGCAATCAATTTTGGGTCGCGGTTATAGGTTGGATGCTCTTCCAAGATCGTGATGAGTTCGTCGTTGATCATTTCTTCGAGCGATAATACGACAATGCTTGAAGGCGCAACAGGACGGATTCTTATTTTCTTCCGGTCATCGTCGTCGTAGAATCTGGCGATCAGGTCTTCTTCATCCTGTTGTCTTTTTAAAATATCAATTTCTATCAGGATTTCTTCTTCCGTCTTTCGTTTGGTATCTTCCGCTCGTTTCTCCTTTATTTCAGGAATATGGTCCATACGGAATCCGGAGGCAAGCACTGTGAATTTGATTTGATCGCCCAATGATTCGTCAAAGGCCGTTCCCCATATTACACTGATTTTCTGAGATGTAAAACGAGCCATGAAATCATTGACAAAATCTAATTCATCCATTTTTATTTCGAATTCTCTGCTGAATGAGATGTTGAAGAGGATCTTTTTGGCGGAGAAGACATCGTTGTTATTCAACAGCGGGGAGTGGAAAGCGGCTTCGATGGCCTGTTCCAATCGGCGTTCACCCTGTCCATATCCATTGCTCATCAACGCTACCCCTCCATTTCTCAGCGTAGTATCCACATCGGCAAAGTCAAGGTTGATATAACCGGGCATTGTAATGATTTCTGCAATACTTTTGGCAGCAATAGTCAGTGTATCGTCCGCTTTTTTAAATGCATTTGTGAAAGTAAAGTCGCGATAAATATTGCGAAGCCGTTCGTTATTGACAACGAGCAGGGCGTCCACATTTTTACCCATTTTTTCAACACCGGTTAATGCCTGGATAATTTTTTGAGGGCCTTCAAATCTGAAAGGAATGGTCACGATACCAACTGTTAAAATACCCATTTCTTTTGCTATTCCGGCAATGACCGGACCTGCTCCTGTACCTGTCCCGCCCCCCATTCCGGCAGTAATGAAAACCATACGTGTCCCGTCGCTCAGCAACTTGCGTATTTCGTCTTCGCTTTCTTTGGCGGCAGCTATGGCTTTTTCCGGCACATTTCCGGCGCCCAATCCTCCCATACAAACTTTTACAGGGACTTCGGATTCATCCAATGCCTGCCAATCCGTATTACATAAGGCAAAAGTTACATTGTGTATTCCTTCTTTATACATGTGAGTCACTGCGTTACCACCGCCTCCACCTACGCCAATCACCTTAATGATTGTCTTTGCATCATGAGGAAATCCAAAATTTATCATCGTATTCTCTATTTTTATTTATTAGTCCTGGTCTTCAATAAGTTTAAATAATTTCCCAAAAAGATTGCTGCCTCCTCTTTTTTTGTCGGTCTTATTTTTCTCGTCATTTTCCGGATTATTTTCATTAGATGGTGAATCTAACATAAGAGGCGGAACATAACTGAGACAATTCTCAGTTCCTTTTAACAGCAGACTGATAGCGGTCATATACAACGGATTACCCGTTCTTTCATCTTCATTTTCCATCAATTCATACCGGATTGTCGAAAAGCGAACCTCCTGCCGGAGTTTTTCCTGTACCAATTCCTGCAGATTGTTCAATGCCGAAGCCCTGCCTGCTAAAAAGACGCCTGCACCCAATGAGTCAACCTTAGAAAATTTGACCTGAGCGTTGACATTTTCGACAATTTCCTGTGCGCGGGCTTCTACGACCGTATTAAATTCGCGGATTCCGATTCCGTCTTTTGCTTCAAACACGACAGGATTATCTTTATCTTTGACCATGACGGCGCTTCCATATTTAATTTTCAGCCGCTCAGCGTCGGATTCGACAAATGGAAGGCTTGTCAGGTCTTTCGTAATCAGGTCGCCTCCCAACGGTATGACGCATAAATGAACCAATTTGTTGCGTCGGTAAACAACGACTGATGTAGTTCCCGCCCCAAAATCAATCATCACGCAGCCCAATTCTTTTTCGTCGTGGCCAAGCATCGTTTCTGCCAATGAGTAAGGTGAAACAATGATACCTGCCAGTTTGAACTCTTTGATTGAGTCGAAACAGTTTACGATATATTTACGTATGGAAGCTTGTCCGACGATTAATTTGTAGTGTGCTTCAATCCTTTTGCAAGGAATGCCCACAGGATTATCTGTCGATTTACCGTCTACGTAATATGTCGGAGGCGTAATTTCCAATACATCAAACGTTTCGGGTTTAAAAGCCTTGCATTGCCTGTCGAGTCTTTGAATGTCTTCATCCGTTACAACTGCGTTTGCATTGATTGTTCTGACTTCAAAGTGTTCGACCGAGTGAAGGGATTGCCCTCCGATGCCAATGTACACTTTATCAATCTGAAAATCAGGCAATTTTCCGCTTAGCTTATTTTGCAGTTTCAGCAATAAGCGATTAATCCGGTGAGCCGTATCATTTACATTCAAAATACATCCTCTTGGAATACAGGATGCTGAGTCTTCGATTTCGTCAGCAAGAATGTTCAGTTTTCCCTGCGCGTTTTTCAATCCGACCATACCGACAAGGTGTGAGGTGCCAAGATCAATAGCTACTATGTAATTTGCGTTTGCCATACCCGTTATTTTTTTGTACAGACAATTTGATTTTTATATTTTAAATTTATCACTTCATATTTTTCCCAGCCAATTTTTGGGATTGCCTGCTCGTAAAAGAGCCTTAAATTATTCATTTTCTCTTCAAAATCTTCAAAATCTCCCAGAATAATCCGGTGATCGCCGATTCGGGGGATCAATTCAACTTCTTTATTTGTATTCACATAGATTTGTTCAATCTGGTTGTTCCAAAATTCATTTTTTTGCAAAAATAATGCAAATTTATATAATTCTGTCGTTGCAAACGATTTTTCTATATTTCCGTTCGCTACCGGCAAATACGTAGCGTATTGATAGTCTGCGGGCATCGTTCTTCCCGATTCGTCCACATAATAACTCTCACGTCCGCTAAAAACGCGCAAGATAGGCATTTTTTGTGATATTTCAATTTTTATACTGCCCGACGGTGTTTTGTAAACCGTCACTCCCGAAACAAGTTCGCTCTCCGCAATTTTTTCTTCTATTTCATGCGTATTGATGCTGCTTATAGGTCTGTTAACCGGGTTTAGTTGCGCATTTTTCAGTATGGCAACGATATTGTCCTTGGTCAAAAATTGTCTGTCGGCGCTGTCTTTGATTATAACGATCAGGCTTTGACAATCAATTTCTTCCTGTTTACCCCGCAACATGATTACTGAAAAAATCAGGTATGCAAATAACAGGGTCGCAACTATGATGGATAACGTTCGTTTCATACTCAATTGCTTCCGTTCTGAAAGCCAAACATTATATAATTATTTAACATTATTGTAAAGTCTCAATTGTTAACATTTCTCTGATTGGTTTCACCCACCGATCAATATCGCCGGCGCCAAGGGTCAGCAGGACTTCGTGATTTCCGGTTGCAATGATTGCGGGCAACTGTTCTTTTGTGCAAAGTGTTTTGTTCGGGATGGTTACACTGTTAAAAATGATTTGTGAGGTAATGCCCGGAATCGGTTCTTCGCGTGCAGGGTAGATGTCGAGCAAGATCAATTCGTCGAGCAACGAAAGGCTTTGTGCAAATCCGGCGGCAAAATCGCGTGTCCGGCTATACAGATGAGGTTGAAAAATACCTGTCACCTTACGCCCCGCATACAGTTCTTTCACGGAAAGAATACAGTTTTTAAGCTCTTCGGGATGATGCGCATAATCGTCGATGTACACAATATGCTCGTTTTTAAGCTGGAAATCGAAGCGGCGTTCGACGCCGGCAAACGATTGCATGGCGCTGCGGATTTCATCGCCGGTCACGCCATTCAGCCATGCCAATGTGATGGCAGCAACGCCGTTTTCGATATTTGTTCTCACCGGTACTCCCAATTGGATATCCGGAATAAACACAGCAGGCCCCGCAAAGTCGAAAAAGATTTCGCCGTCGGCGATACGGATATTTTGGGCGTGAAAATCGGCATTATTGTTGGTCGCCGAATAAGTATACAATCTTACTCCTTCCTGTAATTGCGGTGTGACTCCGGCGCCATATTTGAACACTAATGCGCCCTGTGGACGGATCAATGATGTAAAATGCTCAAAACTTTCACGGTAGGCATCCGGCGTACCGTAAATATCAAGATGATCCGGATCGGCCGATGTAATCACAGCCATATAGGGAGTGAGTTGATGAAACGAGCGGTCGTATTCGTCGGCTTCGGCTACGGTCAGATCGCTCCGTTCGGACAACATCAGGTTGCTTCCCGTATTTTTCAGTACTCCTCCCAGGAATGCATTACAGTCAACGTGCGATTGTTTCAGCAACCAGGCAGTCATGGACGAAACGGTGGTCTTGCCATGTGTACCGGCTATACACAGTCCCCGTTGTGACTGTGTGATGATGCCGAGCATTTGAGCGCGTTTGATTACTTCGAAGCCGTTGGTGCGGAAATAAGTCAGTTCAGTATGCGATTCGGGAACGGCAGGGGTGTATACGACGACTGTCTGATCCGGCTTTCTGAAAGATTCGGGTATCAAGGCGACATTGTCCGTGAAATGAATCGCAGCCCCTTCATTGATCAGGCGTTCGGTCAGGGAGGTAGGGGTACGGTCGTAGCCTGCCACACGCATCCCTTTTGACAAAAAATACCGAATCAAAGCGCTCATTCCGATACCTCCGGCGCCGATAAAATAAACTGAGTGTATTTGGGTCAAATTCATTATTCGTTTTTTTTCTTAAATGACTTTAAGATCATTAAGGACATTAACAATGTTAATGTCCTTTCTTAATTATTTTTACTATCTCATCAACAATACATTCCGCGCTGCGATGCAGCGCCATACAACCGATATTCTCACTTAATAAACCGAGTTGTTCAGGGTCATTAATCAGTTGTACGATCGTGCCGGCCAATTGGCTTTCTGCATCTTTGTCAGCGATCATTACAGCGGCGTTGCCGTTGACGATTGCCAACGCATTTTTGGTCTGATGATCTTCGGCCACATTGGGAGAAGGAACTAAAATCACCGGCTTTTTTAAAATGCAAAGTTCTGATATAGAACCTGCTCCGGCACGTGATACCACCAAATCGGCAGCTGTATAAGCATAATCCATCCGCGATATAAAGTCGGACACCCATAAACCATTGTTTGCCGGTAGGGGCGGGTTAGAAACCTGCAAATCATTGTTTGTCGTTTGGGTAGGGTCAGCAATTTGCAAATCATTGTTTATTGTTTGTGGCGGGTTTGTAACCAGCTCGTTCAAGTCATCATGGATTGCTTCCTGTTTCGTTCCCCGCAGTTCGTAATGACGGAGTGATTGCATTATTGTATCGTAATAAACACGCCCTGTTTGCCAGATTACCTGAATGTCTGCATCCAGCAATTGATCCAATCCGGCATAGATGCCGTCGTTTATGGTACGCGCCCCCAGACTTCCCCCGACTATCAGTACTGTTTTACGACCGGGCTGAAGATTGAACCATGCCAGTGCTTTGTCTTTTTCAATCTTACAGTCTTCGAGGTCTTTGCGTACAGGGTTGCCTGCCAGTATGATTTTCCCGGCAGGGAAGAAACGCTCCATTCCTTCGTAGGCTACGCAGATTTTTGCGACTCGTTTTCCCAGCAGTTTGTTGGTTACGCCGGCATACGAATTTTGTTCCTGAATCAGGCACGGGATTTTTAAAGAACCGGCTGCCCATAACGTAGGTCCGCTTGCATAGCCTCCTACGCCAATTACGGCGTCGGGCTTAAAATCGCGAATGATTTTTTTTGCCATACGGATACTTTTAAGCAATCGGCTGAGTACCCGTATGTTTTGAAACAGATTGCTCCGGTTGAATCCGCTGACCGGCAGCCCGATAATTTGATATCCTGCTGCCGGAACACGTTCCATTTCCATCCGGTTTTCAGCGCCGACAAATAATATTTCCGAGCCGGGAAACCTTTTTAGTATTGTTTCCGCAATCGAGATGGCCGGAAAAATATGTCCCCCTGTCCCTCCTCCGCTTATGATGATTCGAAAAGAAAACATTCGTTTTTTATTTAACGATATAAGTATTTAAAAATTTAACTAAACTCTAAACTCTACTAACTAATCTCTAATTAACCCCCTACTTCCCATTCCTATCCCCCTTTGGAGGTGGCAGGGAGAGTTTCTTCTGTCTCCCCGATTTCCCCTGCTTCCCCGATTTCCTCTGCTTCCCCCATTTCCTCTTTTTCATTATCCCTGCTAACACTAAGTATCATCCCGATATATATACAAGTGACCACAATCGAAGTTCCTCCTCTGCTTATCAGTGGAAGCGGTTGGCCGGTAACAGGGATTAGATTGACTGCTACAGCCATATTTACAAGGGCTTGTACCAAAATAAGTAAACTGCTGCCAAGTACCAAATATTGGGGGAATAATTTTTTGCATCGTCGGGCAATAATACCGGCCCGATATGCCAACATCAGATAAAGAAGAATAACAATAATACCTCCCGCTACGCCTAATTCTTCGATGATGATTGCATAGATAAAATCGTCGTAAGCCTGTGGCAGGAAATCGCGTTGCATACTTTGCCCGGGACCTTTCCCAATGACTCCTCCCCGCGCAATCGCAATTTTGGCATGAATCACCTGATAGTCGTCGGAGGTGGTTTGCAAAGTGGAATTTCCTGCATTGTTCGGGTCCGGTTTTTTAACAGAGAGAAATAATTCAATCCGGTTTTTCCATGTGGACGCTCTTGGCACGTAATTAATTATTTTTTCGGGAATAACTAATAACAGGAGAACAAATAAAACACCGGCAATGAACAGGTTAAAAAGCAGACGCAACAGTTTTTTCCAATGAATCTGACCGATAAACATCATTAAAAAACACACAAATCCCAAAATTAACGCAGTAGAGAGGTTGGCAAAAAATATCAACAGACAAATAATCCCTACCCCTGTTACAATGTATTTAAATGTTTTATCGTCCGAAATTTTTTCACGTTTACTGAGCAGTAAAGCGACAAAAATAATACATGCCAATTTCCCAAATTCGGATGGCTGCAACGGAGTGCCAAATAACTCCAACCGTCTTGATGCCTCATTGTGGCTAATACCCCAAATCAAGGTTAGAAACAACAAAATCGCCGAAACCGGCAACAAAAATACGCCCAATGAAAAATATTTGAAATTTATTCGCACTAAGCCTAAAATAAACAAAAGCCCGACTAACAGAAACGTAGTATGTCGTACAATCGGTATCCAGATATTGGTATGCCGGTATACCAAAGTACTTGTTGCGCTAAAAACCTCAATAATAGAAAAACAACATAACAGCATGAATATTATCCATATTGAAACATCACCCAAAAACAGTTTTTTTGCTATACCGGTTTTCTCCATCTTCTCTTAATTATTTACCATACCATATCCCCCTTCGGAGGGGGCAGGGGGAGGTGTTATCTTTCCCATATCATATCCCCCTTCGGAGGGGGCAGGGGGAGGTGTTATCTTTACCATAATTCACAAATTACGTACATATTGTTTAAACTTCTTTCCGCGTTCTTCGAAGTTTTGAAATAAATCAAAACTTGCACAACAAGGCGATAGCATAACCGTATCGCCCTCGTGTGCTATACGGGATGCTTTGCTGACGGCTTCATCCATCGAACGAGCGTCTTCAATCAAGGCGATTTTGCCATCAAAAAAAGCATGTAGCTTGTCATTATCCACTCCCAGCAATATCAGTGCGCGTGCTTTTTCCAACACAAGCGGCTCTATCTCCGTATAGTCATTGCCCTTGTCCGTACCGCCTAAGATAAGGACTATCCGGGTGTCGATGCTTTGAAGGGCATAGCGGCACGAATTGACATTGGTCGCTTTGGAGTCGTTGATATAGTCTGCTCCGTTAATCCGGGCTACAAATTCTAACCGGTGTTCTACTCCTGCGAAATCACACAATGAGGCATGGATTTTTGCATCGGGAATATGTAAGATTTTCGCAACAAGGCCGGCGGCTAACGAGTTGTACAGGTTATGGATTCCGCGCAATGCAAGGTCGGCCTGCTTCATTGCAAATATTCCGTTTGGCGTTTCAATGATCAGTTTTCCGTTTTCGGTGTAGCCTTTTGCATTTAGGTTATGCTGCTCTTGTAGAGACGTAATGCATTGCGTCTCTACATTTTGATTTGTGTGTTTGGCAAGCGAAAAAGGATATAAAGCAGCTTTGGGACTGCGTTTAGCTATTTCGCGTGTTATTACCGGGTCATCATGCCAAAAGATAAAAGCATCGGCAGAAGTTTGATTTTGAAGAATCCGGAATTTGGCATCCACATAGTTTTGCATATCATGGTGATAACGATCTAAATGGTCGGGCGTAATATTCAGCAGTACGGCAATATCAGCTTTAAATGTGTACATATTGTCTAACTGAAAGCTACTGAGTTCGACTACATAATATGCGTGTGGCGTTTCGGCTACCTGCATGGCAAGACTGTTCCCTACATTACCTGCCAGACCCACATCCACACCGGCTTGTTTCAGGATATGATAAGTCAGCATGGTGGTGGTAGTTTTACCGTTACTCCCTGTGATGCAAATCATTTTGGCATGGGTAAAACGTCCTGCAAATTCTATTTCGGAAATCATAGGGATTTGGTGAGCGGCAATTTTTTGGATAATGGGAGCGCTGTCCGGAATACCCGGACTTTTGATAATTTCGGAAGCGTTCAAAATGGCATGTTCGGTATGTTGGTTTTCTTCGAAAGGGATCCGATGCTGCGTCAGCAGTTCCTTATAATCAGCCTGTATAGCCGACAAGTCGGAAACGAAAACCTCAAAGCCTTCTTTTTTAGCTAAGATAGCTGCTCCCGTCCCGCTTTCGCCTGCACCCAATATGACAATCCGTTTACCCATATCATCCGTTTTTCCCGTGCAAAACTACAAAATCGACAGGAAAAACCAACCTTTTTCCGCAATTATTTTTTTGAGTGTTAATAACTTTATTGAAAATAGCGAGGATAAAATCCGATTCAGAGGGCATGAGGAATGGATAACGAGAGAGTAACAAGAGGTCTACCGCACTTAAAAAATCAGGTTGGTTGTATTTTTGGTTGGTTTTCATTATTTTTGCAGTTGCAATTCTGTGGGGAAGGACTGTAAGAAAATGATGAACGGCAAAGATGAAATGCGTTATGACTTATAGTACTGATGTGATTTTCAAGAAGTTTTAGTTGCCTTTTGTCGGGAAAAATCAGGTGGGGTTGCAAGTTCGGCACATGATTATATTGAACTATAGCTTATAAAATTATGTTTTTGTTTTGGAGAAATAAAGAATATTATATTAAAAAGGGCGATTTGGCGTTTAAAAACAAAAAGTACGAAAAAGCAATTAAATCATACAATAAAGCGATTGCTTTGGAAAAATCGGATTTTTTCAGTTTTTTTAAGCGAGGCAACACCTTTAGCAAAATTAAAAACCATGAAAAAGCAATAGACGATTATACCACCGTATTATCTTTAAATGCTGCATATTCTGAGGCCTATTTCAAAAGAAGTATTGAATTTGACAAAATGGGCTATATTTCAAGTGCAATTGAAGATATGACTGAATACATTAAAAAAAATCCTGCAGCATACGAAGGTTATAATCTCCGATGTAAATATTACTGCAGAACAGGCGAATACGAGCCTGTTATTTCCGATTTAAATAAAATGATAACCATTTCGCCAACGTCGGATTTATTATGTAAACGTGGAGAACTAAAGTCATATAAAAAGAAGTACGCAGAAGCAATGTCGGACTACAAAAGGGCTTATAAAATAAACACAAACGATGCGAAAGCAAGTGATGGAATAGGGAAAACCCTATTTCTACTAAATAAAAAAGAAGAAGCCGTAGAATGGCTGGAAAACGCTGTTAAATTAAATTCGACAAATATAAATACATTTTTTTACCTTGGACTGTACAGTCAGGAAAACAAAAATTTTAATAAAGCGTTATCGTATTATGAGCAAGGAACAAAAATGAAAGGAGAAACTTTAACGGCTTTGTTTTGTAATTTAGGAATATGCTATTGTTATTTGAATGAGTTTGACGATGCACAAAAAACATTACATAAAGCATTAGAAATTAACCCGGACGAGAGTACAGCAAAAGAAGTTATCGAAAACATTAAGAGTATACTTGATATACAAAGAAAAGAAAAAAAATCCAAAACAATCGGAGAAATAAAAACAAATATAAGAAAGGGTAGGACTTATCCTTGCGTCATCCATAAAAACGAAGGGATAACGTGCCTGTACGGGCACCCGATATTAAAAGGGCCTAAAGGATGTAATTCGGTTGGAGTTCCCTGTTATTGGGACAATTATATTGAATCAACATACCTAACGGAAAGTAATTTGAAAAACATCTAAAAGAGAGACTATTTTTTTTATTTTAATTTTTTAAAATATTTTTGTCCTATGGAAAAGACGAAAGTTTGCTTTTACAAACTGGTAAATATTCTGAGTAAACAAGTGATGAAGAGTGTGACCGGCGGATCTGCTATATGCTTCATCTTATTATCGCTCTGTTTTTTGTCCGGTTGCAGCCGGGGCATTAGTGAAAAAACAGATGAAATCGCTGTAATTGACGTGATTAATAATCTTGGGAACTATCAGGAGACTTTTCTCAGTGAGTTTGTTTCCGAAATCGAATATATCCCTTTAGAGACTAAAGACGATTGCCTGATGGGAGGAGTACGTGACATCATACTCACTCCTTCACATATCTTTGTTCATGGGTATACAGGTGGGAGTGGAGGGGATTTTATAGTACCCGGCACAACACGATGTTATGCCTTTAGGCGTGACGGCAGTTTTGTTTGCGAAATCGGACGCATCGGTCAAGGTCCGGGAGAATATCAAAACATATCCGGATTGTCTATCGACGAAAAAAATCAATTACTGTATATTGAGACGTATCGTACGCTGTTGGAATATGCTTGGTCGGGTGAGTTTCGCCGTTCAATCAATAAACCCCAAAACTCGCAAGAAATACCTGTCGGGCAAGTAGTCCATTTTCAAGATAATTTGTTTGTTGGACATTGTCCGAATCATAGAGGGCAAGAAACACATACTTTTCTTTTATTTAATGATTCAGGCCGGGTAATAAAGACTTTTGAAAATCATGTAAAATTCGATCGGCAAGGAGATGGATCGTCGTTTGAGGCTGCTTCTATGCGGCCAATTAAGGTTGCAGATAGTCATTATGTAAAAGAGATTCCCAATGATACGTTGTACTGTTTGAACAAACAAAACGAACTTATCCCACAATTTGTCTTTGACTTGGGAAAATACACTTTCAGCAAAGAAAAGAGAGGACGAAAAATTGATGCGCAATATGTAAATACGATGTCGGAAGTGTTAATAGTACCGTCGGGACTTCTTCCTATGGTAGGCACTCCTGCATATATTTTTTTTAGTCTATTTAGTTTCTCAACAGATATTCCGGGACTTAAAGGACAAAATGAAGGTACACAGTCCATTCTGCTTGGAATCTATGATATTGCCCTCAAAAAGACACGATTCTTAGCGAATAATCCTGAAACCCGAAAGGTGGGATTAATGAATGATATGGATAACAGCTTGTCTTTTTGGCCAAAGTATTATTCGTCGGAAAATGAGCTGGTTGATGTTTGGCAGGCATACGAGATGAAAGATAATTTGGCAGAACAGCATACAATCGGCTATACAATTAAGCATCCGCAAGCGCAACAAAAGCACAAAGAGATAGTGAATAATTTAAAAGACGATGATAATCCGGTGGTTGTAATCGTCAAACTGAAGAAATAGATTATTGGCAACAGGTCTTTGTTAAGATGATCAGCCATACAAACTTAAAAAAATATAATAATCCGATAATAATTTATAATAATTTGTTAATACATTGTTCACAGAAAAAGGCGTATTTTTGCGGCGTGATTGAATAACATTTATTTTCGAAGTTAAATAAGAATTATTAAAACAAATAATAATTTTTCTAACATAAAAAATGATAAAACAACATCTATTTATTTTAATGCTCTTATGTAGTGTCTGTTGTTGTTCGCCAAAAGAAGATGGTTTAGTGTCGGAAATCGTAGTAAATAACAATAAGGTCATTATAACAAATGTAAACCGATTGAAGGCCGACACAATAGCAATTCCGCTAAGTAGTTTGGTCGAAGACTACAATTTAGTACAATTGGAATATACAGAAGAAGCGCTTATTAACCCTTCCTGGACTACGATAACAGAAAAATATATTGGAGTTTTACAAGCCAACGAATCTTATAAATTATTTGACCGTTCAGGGAAATTTCTTTGTAGTGTCGGCTCTGTCGGACAAGGTCCGGGTGAATATTCCACGCTCTATGATGATTTTATTGATGATGCCAATGAGTTAATCTTTCTGACGCCATTTATCGGCAATAAAATATTCATTTACAATACATCAGGCGTATTTTTGAAAGAAATTGTTGCCACTCAAAGATTGGTAAATACAAGAGTATTCCTTTCTGAAGAAATTTTAACGGTTATCCACATGCCGGATACAAACGACAAAGCAATGATCACACAGTTTGACGTTAATACCGGTTTGGTACTTAACGAAACAATTGCACCTGCCAATGTATTCGAGAACAGTTACGAATATGGAATTTACAATTCGCGCAATATTTCAGATACGTTTGACTTTATACATACCAGCAATGACACGTTGTACCATTTTGACGTGAAAAATAATTTGATAAAGCCTGTTTTTACATTGAAACACAACACGTCCGATGAAACAACTTTGCAGCATTATCTTTGTCAACTGAACAAAGATTTGATTATGAGCTTTGTATTCAATAAAGGATTAATATTAACGGATATAAATAGCAAAAGGGCTTCGTGGGTTAAATTGAAGAATGATTATTTCGGCAATATGGAGATTCCGGCCTCTATTGTAAATTTTCGAAATGGATATTATGTGCATAATATTCAACCGGAACAGTTGATGGACGATATTGAGCAACGTCTTTCAGAAAGTACATGTCCTGAAAAAGACAAGCAAATGCTACACAAAACACTATTAACACTAAAAAAGGGAGAAAATAATGTTGTGTTGGTTGGTAAATTGAAAAAATCTGTTTCAAAATTTATTGGAGGATGATAATCCTATTTATATTTTCTCGACCAGTTCTTTCCTCACAGACTCCCAGGCAGTATCAACATTATAACTGACTCCTTGTTTCAATAACAGGTAAATGTCCTCTCTGAAATCCTTGTCCGACAGTTTTTCGCTCATATTTGCAAGAAACTGTTTTTGCGTGGGAGGCATGGTTACATCGTTCTTAATGTAAATCCTATAGCAATAAATCATCCGAAAATATTTCAACCATTGCGCGGGCAATGACCAAATCCTGCTCTACTTGCCCATCTAATGCCCAAGGCGCCGTTGCCCGCCATTCCTCAATATATCGTTGTGGTATCATAGGTCGCTTTCTATTAACATATTTTTAATGATTTTCCATTTACCGTCCGTAACGCCCTTTTTTCCTTTATGAAGAGCAAGCGGAATTGGGAAAAATTGTCTTTCCATCAATACTTTATATAAAGCATCCGATAATTTTCCGGCGCCAACTTCATTTTCCAGAATATAACCTAACCGTTGTATTGCTGCGGTATTTGGAAACTTTTTGGCAGTTTTCGCGAGGTCGGCAGGTTTCATTGTTTCCACCAATTCCTGCAATACAGTAGTGATTCGGTTAACGCCGAACTTGTGTATATAGTCGAAAAAATCCAATGCTGTACGTTCCGGCGAGGAAACATGAATGTATCCGGCTGCTGTTTTTTGTTGAATAATGCCTTCACGTATAAAATTCTGCTTCGGGAAAAACACAATGTTTAGTTTATTAATATCTCTTGGAGCCGAACTCTCCGTGACAACAGTGTATCCCATCGGCTGCTGATGCGCTGCGCCATGCAATGCAGCAGCCGAAAGCAATCCTACGTAATACGATTTATTCAACGATTTCATCAGATCGTCAATATATAAATAGGGAGGCAACATGCCCGGTTTTGAGTATTCAGCGGGAATAATTACATAAAAC
>Ga0082212_10003156_pt1 | contig 23531 bp, 15 predicted proteins | sample TergutNt197P3_FD_71548 | JGI IMG/M metagenome (GOLD analysis project Ga0082212, IMG submission 71548) | Neocapritermes taracua P3 segment gut microbial communities from Petit-Saut dam, French Guiana - Nt197 P3 | ecosystem: Host-associated > Arthropoda: Insects > Digestive system > Gut ... | reverse complement strand
ACTTCTAATTTATACGCCGAAGTGATGAACTCGCCACAATCCCAGAAACTGGCTGTTGGTTCGATGGTCATTAAATAAACAATTGCTGCAATGACAAAGACAATGCCGCCAAGCAGGTTATTAGCAAATTTAAAATTTTTCATACGATCATTATTTCATACTGTTAATAATCAGTTTTTAATCAAGCTGCAAAGATACGATAAAACGTTGGTTGTTCAACGTAATAATCAATTAAATATTATTAAATAAAGAGAAAAACTGTTCACGTCACTATAAACGCGGTTCATAATCGTCTGTAAATAAAGGAGATAAATAAAAAATATGGAAATTAGGGGATGCCAAAATATGTTCAGTATGGAGCGAGGATTTCAGCATAACGTGTTTTTATGCTTTCAGCGATGGCCATAAATTCGTCGGAGGACAGTTTGAGTTTTGGTTTGCTAAAAAGCATGTCCGATTCTTTTTGTATCGGTATCAGGTGAATGTGTGCATGCGGGACTTCAAGTCCAACCACGGCAACGCCGACGCGCTTGCAGGGGATGGCTTTTTGGAGGGCAACTGCCACCTTTTTAGCAAAGACCATCATGCGACCTAGCGTCTCATCCTCAATGTCGAAAATATAATCCGTCTCGGCTTTTGGTATGACGAGTGTATGTCCTTGGGTGATAGGGTTAATGTCTAAAAAGGCGAAAAAGTCTTCATTCTCGACTATTTTATAGCTTGGAATTTCGCCGGCAGCTATCTTACTGAATATGGATGCCATAGGGGTTAAAGGGTTATAGTGTTATTTCAAGGATTTCAAGGCTTATGATGCCGGAGGGTACTTTAATATCCACTTTATCGCCGACTTTTTTACCCATGAGACCGCGCGCAATAGGAGTGCTGATAGCAATTTTATTTTGCTTCAGATTAGCCTCCGTATCCGATACAATCGTATAGGTCATGATGGCTTTGGTCTGGGTGTTTTTTAATTTGACCTTGTTCATGATCTGTACGACATCTGTCTTCAGTTGAGATTCGTCGATGAGACGCGCGTTGGTAAGCATCCTTTTTAATTGGACAATTTTCGACTCGAGTAGCCCTTGCGCTTCGCGTGCCGCATCATATTCAGCATTTTCTGATAAGTCGCCCTTGTCGCGTGCCTCTGCTATTTGCGCCGATATTTCAGGACGCCTCACAGATTCTAAATAATTAATTTCGGCTACAATTTTGTTATAGCCTTCTTCTGTCATGTAGGTAACAGGCATAATTTAATTCCTCCAGTTAAATTGAATAAAAAAAGAATCCCGGCTACCTTAGAATTGCCGGAACTCCTGTTTTTCGTAAATCGGGTGCAAAGATAAATTGTTTTTTCGACTGAAACAAATAATTAGATATGCTTTACAACATTTTTTTATAAAGCGTCTGTTATATCGCTTTCAATTGTTTCGACCGATTCAATCCTTTTAACCAGGATACCTTTACTGTTTATTAAATACAATGTCGGAAGTTGGCGTACATTATAGGTAGCGGCTATTGATGAATAGACGGATTGGGGATCATGGACATTTATCCAGGGCAAAGTATGGGCAACATTTTTCCAAAAATGGAGGTCATTGTCTAAGGAAACTTGATATATTTCGAACCCTTTGTCTTTATACTTATGATATAAATCAGCAAACCTGACATTTAATGACGGCGACCATTCCGTCTGGAAAGCCGTGAAAGCCACTAATACCGCTTTCCCTACGGCAACATCGCTTAATTTGACGATTTTCTCGTTAATATCAGGGAGTTCGATGTCAATGTAGCTCACTTCATTAACATTGGGCATATTGAGTATTCGTTGTCGTTCACTTCGTAGCGCTTTTTGCGACTGCAGCGCCATTATTTCTAACTGTTTGGCGCGCGGACTTTCTGGATATAATAATTTGTAGCTAGTTGCTATGGCGGCAAACGCTTTTGAATCGGCGTTGTCATATAAATCGAACAACAACAACCCGTTAATTTGCTGAAAAAGTGCAAAGTAAGCAACAGGCGACCCTGGTATTCCGGGCGATCCCGGTACGCCATAGATATATTTGAGGGCAACATCCTTATAAGATTTTACGGCGTTCATAATACTTTCCTGATAAGTGGCATCAGGAATCAAGTTCAACCCATAACTGTCGCGCAGTTTTTGAATCTCTCGCTCGGCATCTAATCTGGCAAGCGATATTTCTTTGAATGATTTACTGTTTTCCGAACCTTCAACGGTATATGAAGTGCTAAAATTGTTGATGTCGGCTGTAAAGGTGATAGTTTCAGTTGAATCGACGGTAAAGTGTATAACATGATTATTGATTTTTAAACGGTAAAAATCAGGGTACTCCGGTTGAGGTTGTTTAAACGAAAACGTGCAGTCGGGTTTCAGTTTTATGGAATCGAGTATTATCGTTGTTGATACGCCCGTGTTTTCAAGGTATAATGTTTGCCCTGCCGCGCCTACAATAACTCCTTCTACCGTAAAGGTGTTTGTGTGCTGACATCCGCCGGTAAACAGGCAGAAAACACTAATCATAAGCGTAATAACAGGGTATTTATAGTTTTTCATAACAGTCATTCTTTTTTATAAAAATGTTTTAGCTTGCAAAGGTACGAAAAAAAATAAAAAAATGTTTTTTTTGTTTTTTTAAAAGCCATTTTCATTATATTTTGCTATATTTGCCGTCGAAATATTGAAAGGCCATGATACAAGATGATGTAATGTCAATAGTTGAAAAGGAAGCGAATGCCGTACTAAATATTCCTGTTTCAGTCGCTTATGAAAAGGCTGTGAATTTGATTTTTGAACATGTCCACAGTCGGAGAGGTACTTTAATTACAAGCGGGATGGGTAAAGCCGGCCAGATTGCCATGAATATTGCCACCACATTCAGCTCGACTGGCACGCCTGCCTGTTTTCTTCATCCCAGTGAAGCGCAGCATGGCGACCTGGGGATCATGCGAAAAAATGATCTGATGTTGCTTATCTCCAATTCGGGCAAAACACGCGAGTTGGAAGAGCTAGTGCGATTATCCAAAGGGCTTGTACCGGATGTGAAGTATATCCTGATCACGTCCAACCCGGACAGTCCGCTGGCTGTCGCTGCCGATGTATGTTTGTTCACCGGCGCTCCAGAAGAAGTATGCCCGTTGCGATTGACGCCGACAACCTCTACGACCGTGATGACGGTGATAGGAGATTTACTCGTTGTCAGTGTGATGAAAAAAATTGCATTTTCGAGAGATGATTACGCAAAACGTCACCATGGCGGCTACTTAGGAGAGAAAAGTCGCGAATTAGAACCTTCGATGGTATGCGACGTAAACGCCTACCAATGAAAAACTTAGGAAAGTGTTATGAACTATTAAACTATATTATATGAAGACAATTAATTACATCATCGGTATTTTTTTGGCAGTTTTAATTTTAGGAAACTGTTCATCAAGTAAGAAATCTTTACAGCGTGGCGATTATTATCGGGCTACTATGGAAGCTGTCAATACCCTTCGTTCCAGTCCGAATAATAAAAAATCGCAGGATGCGCTTGTACAGGCATATCCGCTGGCGAAAGCTAATAGCCTGCGAATCATCAACAATGCTACGGCTGGCAATATTCCGAACAAATATTCTGTGATGGCAGACGAGTATATGGCATTGAACGAAATGGCGGATGCTATCTTTACCTGTCCAAAAGCGCTACAGCTTGTTCCAAATCCTGAACAGTTTAGCCGCGAGCTGGGTGAAATACGTGATTTCGCCGCTCAAGAAGCATACGATCTGGGCATGATGCAGTTGAAAATGAATACGATTCAAAGCGCGCGTGAAGCCTTCCGACATTTTACAAAAGCCGATATGTATGTCAGCGGCTACCGTGATGTGAAAGACAAGATAGAGGAAGCGCTTTTTTTAGCGTTATTTAAGGTGGTAGTTACAAAACCGATTACGCCACAAAATTATAAACTCACAGCCGAATTCTTTTACGACAACCTGATGGCGCAGATGGCGCAAGTCACGCGGAGCGGGTTTATTCGCTTTTACTCAGAAGAGGAAGCAGCCAATGAAGGACTAAAAAACCCCGACCAGTATCTGGTTTTTGAGTTTGTGGAGTTTGTTGTAGGAGCGATGAAGGAAAGTAAAAACACAACCGAAATAAAACGCGACAGCGTGTTAGTAGGAACAACGACGGTAAACGGGAGAAGTCAGAACGTCTATGGAACAGTAAAAGCCACTTTTACAACGAATCGCCGCGAAGTGATCTCACAAGGAACGCTTTCGGTTCGCGTGATCAATGCCGCCAACGACAGGGTGGAACAAAACCAAAATTTCCCAGGTAAATTTGTATGGTTCAACGAATGGGCATCCTTCAATGGCGATGAACGCGCCCTAACAGAGCAGCAAAAGAAGTTGGCCAAAACCGAACCCATCATGCCGCCCCCGCAACAGGACCTTTTTATCGAATTTACCAAACCAATATTCAACCAAACCGTCACCTTCGTAAAGAAATATTACAGTACAAAATGATGAATCTTTGTACGGCGCTACAACCCTGTAAAGTGATGCGTACCTAACTGTATTGTTGAAGTTGCTCAGTTACTGCAGATTCGGTGGAGCGCATAGCTTCTAAGGTCATGCTGAACAGTTTATCCAAGTTCCATGTTAGCAGTTCGGCGCCACGACTGATGACATCCCGCGAACACCCTGCAGCAAAGGCTTTGTCTTTAAACTTTTTCCTGACGCTTTTAACTTCCATGTCTGAGATGCTTTTTGAAGGACGCATCAGGGCGGCAGCGCCAATTAAACCGGTGAGTTCGTCGATGGCGAATAAGATTTTTTCCATTTCTTGCTCCGGCCTCACATCGACCCTGAACCCATAACCATGCGAACAAACGGCATGAATAACCTCTTCGCAATAATTATCCGCCCTCAGAATCTCAGCTGTTTTGATACAATGCTCCTGTGGATACATCTCGAAATCAAGGTCGTGCAGCAAACCCACGATACCCCAAAACGCTTCATCGTATCCTAATTCCTTTGCAAACCATTTCATCGCTGCTTCCACAGTGAGCGCGTGTTGGATATGAAACTTCTCCTTGTTATACTGTAAAAGCAGATTGAGCGCTTTTTCTCTTTCCATATTATTATAGTAGTACGGAATTAAAGATCGAGGCGTTTCTTCAGGGCGTCGAGTTCGACAGACAATTCATGGGGGAGATGATCGCCGAATAGGGCGTAATGCTCTTCAATCAGAGCGATTTCCGCTTTCCAGTTGTCGTTGTTCACGGCGAGCGCTCTGGCCATCTTGGCCTCGTTCATGCCTGCCAACCCATCGATGTTGATGGTGTTGGGAGCCGGAACCTTGCCAATGGCGGTGTCAATGGTTGCGCCTTCGCCGTTGCAACGGTCGAAGATATACGCTAACACGCGGCTATTGTCGCCATAGCCCGGCCACAGGAATTTGCCGTTGTCGTCCTTGCGGAACCAGTTTACATAGAATATCTTAGGTAACTGAGCTCCATCACGTTGGCCGATAGTTATCCAGTGTCCGAAATAGTCGCCCATGTTGTACCCGCAGAACGGAAGCATGGCAAACGGGTCGCGACGGACGCCGGCTTTCAGGCCGATAGCGGCGGCGGTCACTTCCGAACCAACGATAGATCCCATGAAGACGCCGTGGTTCCAGGACATGGATTCGTGCACGAGCGGTACAGTGTTTGGACGACGACCGCCAAAGAGGAATGCTGAGACAGGAACGCCGACAGGGTTTTCCCAATCCTTGTCGATAGCAGGGCATTGGCTGGCGGGCGCTGTGAAGCGGGCGTTAGGATGTGCGCAGGGTTCGCCCGATGCTGGGTCGTGTACTTTGTTCTTCCAGTTGATAGTACCTGCGGGACAGTCCGTACCTATACCTTCCCACCAAATATCCCCATCGGGCGTCAAACCAACATTCGTAAAGATAGTATTTGATTCACAGCTATGCATGGCATTGGGGTTGGTTTCATAAGAGGTGAAGGGCGCTACGCCAAAGAATCCAGCTTCGGGGTTGATGGCATAGAGCCGTCCGTCGGCGCCGAACTTCATCCACGAGATGTCGTCGCCCACACATTCTACTTTCCATCCGGGAATAGTAGGGATTAGCATCGCGAGGTTCGTCTTTCCGCAAGCGCTGGGAAAAGCTGCGGTGATATATTTTTTTTCGCCCTTTGGATTGGTGATGCCGAGGATAAGCATGTGTTCGGCTAACCATCCCTGCTCTTTTGCCATAGCTGAAGCGATACGTAATGCAAGGCATTTCTTACCTAACAGCGCGTTGCCTCCATAACCAGAGCCATACGACCAAATCTCATGGGTTTCGGGGAAGTGTGTGATATATTTCTTTTCGATAGGAGCGCAAGGCCATTTAACATCCGATTGTCCAGGAGCTAAGGGGGCGCCAACCGAATGTACGCAAGGTACAAAATCACCGTCGCCCAGCACATCCAACACTTTTTGTCCCATGCGGGTCATGATGCGCATGTTAACAACAACGTATGGCGAATCGGTTATTTCTACGCCGATATGTGCGATATTCGAGCCGATCGGCCCCATGCTGAAAGGTATCACATACAATGTACGCCCTTTCATGCAACCTTTGTAAAGGTCGCGCATGATTTGTTTCATTTCGTCTGGGTCAGCCCAGTTGTTAGTAGGTCCTGCTTCTTCTTTTGTTTTCGAACAGATAAAGGTACGGTTTTCTACCCGCGCTACATCGCTGGGGTCTGATTGAAAATAGTAGGAATTTGGACGTATGGCCTCGTTCAGCTTAACTCCCATGCCGCTAGAGACCATTTCGTCAAGAAGTTGCTGATTTTCAGACTCGGAGCCATCGCACCAATGCACACTTTCAGGTTGGCACCACGCTGCCCATTCCTGTACCCACTGAATTAATTTCTGATTTTTTGTCATTTTCTTAATATATTAATAGTTAAATAATTACTAAACGGTCTATAAATTTTTTATTTTCATAAGAATTTAGCGACAAAAGTAGAAAAAAAAAAGTAATTTTCAAAAAAAAATGTTCAGTTGGGGATTATTTAAAGAACGGAGTATCCGAGTGTTACTTTTTTTTGTATTTTTGTCCGTGCTATTATATATATGAAGGAGAAAATCTATTCGATTATGAAACGAGCATGTACCATAATACACCCATATAAATGAACATGCGAGTTCCATAGGACCGAAATATAAAAAATTTAAATGTACGTATGAAAAAACATCAACTTGCTATTATCGGATGCGGCAAAGTAGCCCATCTTCATGCAAAGGCTATTAATAATATACATGATGCCACGCTCGCAGCGGTTTGGAGCCGAACGCAGGAATCGGCTGATACATTTGCTCTACAATATGGAGTAAAAGCCTACGCCGATATTGGCGCAATGATTCGTGAGAACGACATCGACCTTGTAATAATCTGCAATCCGCATCCTTTCCACAGGTCGGCAGCGCTTGAGGCAGCGCGTGCGGGCGCGAATATATTAGTAGAAAAACCACTTGCTTCGTCGCTTGAAGACTGCGACGCCATCATCGATGTATGTCGTAGCGCTGGCGTTCAGCTGGGGGTAGTTAGCCAACGTCGATGGTATGCCCCCGTTCAACGGATTAGAAAAGCCATAGACGAGGGCAAAATAGGAAAGCCTGTGTTAGGGACAGTAAATATGTTAGGCTGGCGCGATAAGGCATACTACGATTCCGACCTGTGGCGAGGGACGTGGGATATGGAAGGCGGCGGGGTTTTAGTGAATCAGGCGCCCCATCAACTCGACATCCTGCTATGGTTCATGGGGGAGGTTGAAGAGGTGTACGGAGTGTGGAGAAACCTTAATCATCCGTACATAGAAGTTGACGATACAGCTTTGGCAATTGTGAAATTCAAAAATGGCGGAATCGGCAATATCGTCGTGAGCAATTCACAAAAACCGGGTATCTATGGCAAGGTGCATATCCATGGCAGCAACGGCGCTTCTGTAGGGGTACAAACCGATGGCGGCGCTATGTTTGTTGCCGGTATGTCGTCGGTACTTGAACCACCGGTGAACGATTTATGGACGGTGCAGGACGAAGAACGTCTGCTTAACGGTTGGGTGCAAGAGGACTGCGCACTGTTTGGACAAATCGACGCTACCGTTTATTATTTCGAGCGACAAATTGAGGATTTCCTGCAAGCTATAGAAACAAACCACGAGCCTTTGGTCAATGGTACAGACGGTCGCCGAACAGTCGAACTCTTTACCGCTATTTACCGCTCTACGCGCGACAATGCACCGGTAACGTTTCCCCTATCCATTAAAACCAACTTACCATGATGGAAATAAATTATCCCGATAAGGTAGTATTTTTTGATGTCATTCGACCTCCGCGACGTCAAGCATGGTGGTCTTTACCAATCATTTGGGCTATCTCAATTATTGTTCTGAAGTTTTTTAAGGTAAAGATTCGAAAACTAAATGTAGAAAATTTAAAACCACCCTATATTTTATTATGCAATCACATGCAGTTTCTTGATTTCATGGTATCGGCTATAGCCAACTTCCCTTATCGCATCAATAATATTGTTTCTATTGACGGTTTTAATATCAGTCCGTTTCTATTGAGAGCCATAGGTTCCGTTCCTAAGCGGAAATACAATAATGATGTATCCCTCATCAAAAACATCAACTATATTTTAACGGACTTACAAGATATTGTAGGATTGTATCCCGAAGCCCGCTATACTTTCGATGGGACCAATTCAATATTGCCCGCTTCTTTAGGGAAGTTGATAAAATTTGCAAAATATCAGGTTGTGCTATTGAAATTTGAAGGTCATCATCTGCAGGTTCCTTCATGGGCGAACAAATCACGAAAAGTGAAATTAAGGTCTGAAATGCGACCGATCTTCACGCCGGAAGAGATTGGAAAATATGATGTTAATGAAATAAATGCGATCATCAATAAAGAATTTCAATATAATGAATATGACTATCAAAAGAAACATAATATATTGATAAAAGAAAAATACAGAGCCGAGGGTTTACATAAGATACTCTACAAATGTCAAAATTGCAGTGAAGAATTTGCCACAGATAGCAAAGGTGCAGTTTTTTTTTGCAACAAATGTTCCAGTTCATGGATTTTGGAAGAAAACGGCGACTTAACATGTACGACAGGCGACACAAAACTGCGAACTATACCTGAATGGTATGAATGGCAACGTCAAGAGGTCAGGAAAGAGATTGAAAGCCAGCAATATGCGTTTTCTTTTTCTTCGCAAGTATATTCTATGCCTCATCCTAAAAAATTTATTAATTTAGGCATAGCAGGTTTTACGCAGGATATGGGGGGGATTAAAGTAGCCGGTTTTTATAACGGCAAACCATTTAGTTTGGAACGGAAAGCCCTTGATAATTACAGCATACATGTTGAATATAAGTTTCCTTATTTGAAAGGGAAAGATATTGTCAGCGTATCATCCAACAAGGACACATTATTTTTTGTGCCGGAAGAATCACATAAGATTCAAAAAATTGCTTTAGCGACAGAAGAACTGTATAAATTTTATAAGAAAAAACAAAAAATGTAATATGAAAGCGCTTGTATTAGAGGAATATAACAAATTGGTTTATAAGGATGTTGTCGATCCGCAACCTGCGGCAGACGAGGCGCTTATCCGAGTGAAAGCCTGCGGAATATGCGGTAGTGATGTTCATGGGATGGATGGCAGTACCGGACGCCGTCAGCCGCCGGTTATCATGGGACATGAGGCTTCGGGCGTCATCGTCAAGGTTGGAACGGACGTTACCCGATGGAAAGAAGGCGACAGGGTAACATTCGATTCTACCGTGTATTCGCTCAACGATTGGTTTACGCGCAAAGGACAATACAACCTGAGCGAAGGTCGCGAAGTGGTGGGAGTGTCGCCTAAAGAGTACAAGCGCAACGGCGCTTTTGCCGAATATGTTGCTGTCCCGCAACATATTCTTTACAGCATCCCCGATAGCGTAAGCTTCGAACAGGCGGCGATGGTTGAACCGGCAGCAGTAGCCGCCCATGCTGTGCGTATGTCAGGCATCAAGGTAGGCGACAGCGCTGTTGTGCTGGGTAGCGGGATGATTGGTACATTTATCGTCAGTATGCTCAAAGCAGCAGGTGCAACGCCGGTAATTGCCATGGATATGGACGACGAAAAACTAAAAATGGCTACCAGTTATGGCGCCGACATTGTCATCAATACAAATAAACAAACAGTTACCAACAATACAGATCATATGTCTGTTACTGAAGCTGTTCGTGACTTTACAAAAGAACGCGGCGTTGATTTTGGATTCGAGGTCGTTGGCATTGCTGCAACTGTGAACACGCTCATTGATTCGCTACGAAAAGGCGGAACTGCGGTATTGGTGGGGAATTTGACGCCTGTCATTGAGTTTCCGTTGCAGAAAGTAGTCACTTCCGAAATAAAGATACAAGGCAGTTGCGCCATTTGCGGCGAATATGAAATTGTTCTCGACATGATTGCCTGCGGAACTTTAAAAGTGGACCGTATGATTTCGGCGGTAGCTCCTTTGAGCGACGGCGCGGAATGGTTTCGACGGCTCTATTATAAAGAAGGAAGTTTCAATAAAGTCATATTAAAACCGTAAGTCAAAAAAAAATCCCGAAGCAGTATGCTCCGGGATTTTCTCCGCTAAGATTATTAGTGATTAATTAAGAATTTTGTAAGCTTTTCCGTTCACTTGGACAATGTAAAGACCTTTAGGTAACGTCATTGAATAGTTACCGCTTACGGTTGTTTGGGTGATCAGCTGGCCAGTCACACTATAGATTGAGAGCGTTGATGGCGTTGATGTCTGAACATAGAGCGTTCCAGTGGCAGACCATACATTATTGGGAGTTATGCCAATATTACCTACATTACCCTCTTCGCTATTAGTAGCAGTTACAGATTTGATGTCGATAAGTATCGCTTCTACTATGTTTTTAATCGTAATTAAATAAGTACCGTCAGCAATTTGCTCAACATAGACAGATTTGATCGGTTTTTTAGCATCTGGTCCTGTGAATCCTGAACCCGGACCGTATTGTATGTATGGATTTACAAGATCAGTAGGTCTGTATAAGGTTACAGTCTCATCTGTTATCTCGTTTTCACTATACGCATTAAATGAAAATTCTGATCCGGCCTCAACATAGACAGCGGTACCTACTACATTCAGGTCATAGTCGGTGGTTATACCTTCTTCTGTTTCAATAGAAACTTGACGAGGATTATTTGGAAGAACTGCTACAGGCGGATGGGTAGTGCCGTTAGGATAATCGATAATATCATAAAATCCTATCTCATATTGAATTGAATAAATGACATATTTTTCCAATAACGGAAGAATCGGGTCTTTAAAATAGTAGTAGTAGGTATCTGACTTACGGTCTTCGTAAGGATGATGGCCAGATATCTCAAGATCAAATGGGACAATCTCTTCATATACAACGTTTGTGCTAAAAAGCTGATTTTGCTTCCAGCCATTATTGCGTTCATAATTAGTTACAGGTTCAAGCCCATCAAGGCCATTCCAAGTAACAGTTTTCCATACACCGTAAGTGGTATACTTTTTGATAACAGGTTTCAATTCGTTACCGGCAATATATTTCAAGCTAATCTCAAACTGGTTGTAAACTTGCGCCTTGTTTCTTGCACACCAATAGAATAAGTTGCCATAATTTTGACTCCAAGGATATCCTATAAGGCCATGTTGATCGTACCAAACATCCTTCTTTACATCAGCATTGGGAACATATTTACCGCCATCCCAAAAATAATCGCAATACTGATTAGCCCAAGACGGAGCTGAAGGGAAAGCCGGAAGAACAGGAAAGCTTCCGTGTACTGGCGCAGGCGCCCACTGGCTGCTTCCGTAGGGCAACACAGCCAAAAGATTTTTGTACGCGACCCCGTCGAGCGGGAGGTGGTTCGCTCCAAATTTATCCGCGATAATTGCTGTACCACCTGAGGGTGTAGATGGGTAACCGCCAGTATTTGGGTCAACTACTACAACCTTAAAATGAATGTCATCTGCTAATAAATCACAACCGGTGACAATAGCGCTTGTTTCAATGTATCCTCTATGCGGCCATTCCCAACTATAAGCGCTATAAGTTGTTTGCGCACGACTGACATTTGCTCCCAGTATTAGCATTGAGAGCATCAAACCTAAAGTAAACTTCATTTTTTTCATATTCAAATTGTTTTAATTAATAATATTTGTTTTTTCACGTTAATATAATTTATTTAGTTATCAGCCTTTTAACTCAAAAAAAGATTGAGTTGGGGGCTATGAATCCTAATAAAAGCAGTCGCAAAAATAGATACAAAAAAACACATTTAAAAACTTTTTATGTTAAATAAACGTAAAAAGTGTTTAGCCTCGTTGGAAGCCCGATAAAGAGAGACCTTTCGGCAGTATTTTTCTAAAAAAGCTATTTTAGCGGTTACAAATTTACGACAGTATTTTTTATCCGCAAAGAAAAAAATATTTTTTTACGTATGAAATAGCGATTTTTGTACAAAACCGCCGTTTTTCGTTACAACACCATACCTTTTATTATACAAACCGCTAAAATAGATGCGCGCGCTCACATCCTCTCGGCAAAGAAGAATTTGGTTATCATTGGTACGTCGGCGAAAAAAATATTTTTGTTTGGCTGTACGCTCAAATAGCGTTACCTTTGCAGCCCAAAATTGAATGTATAGTGAATGGAGATAAAGACTTATTAGAACAAATCAATGTGCCAGCTGATTTGAGAAATCTTCCGAAAGAAAAATTAAAAGACGTGTGCGATGAGTTGAGACAATTTATTATTAATGTATTGTCGCGTAATCCGGGTCATCTTGGCGCGAGCCTTGGAACGGTGGAACTGACAGTGGCGCTGCATTATGTTTTTAATACCCCTTTCGACCGAATCGTGTGGGATGTCGGACACCAAGCCTACGGACATAAAATACTGACCGGCAGGCGCGAACGGTTTCATACATTGCGACATCTCGGCGGGATCAGCGGCTTTCCGAATCCGGCAGAAAGCGAATACGACGCTTTTATCGCCGGTCATGCTTCCAACTCCATATCCGCAGCCTTAGGTATCGCTACCGCAGTCGAGTTACAACAGGAAGCAGAGCGTCGCATTATTGCTGTAATAGGCGACGGCGCCATGACGGGAGGACTTGCTTTTGAGGGACTTAACAATGCGTCGAACAATCCGAATAACCTGCTTATCATCCTAAATGATAATGATATGGCCATCGACCAGAACGTCGGCGGGATAAGCCGTTATTTAGTGGAAATAACAACCAGCCGCGCTTATAACAGGATGCGCTACATCATGTATCGTATGTTACGTAAGCTAAATCTGATAACGGCAAAACGACGCGAAAACATCCTTCGTTTCAATAATAGCTTGAAAGCGTTGATTTCCAAACAACATAACCTGTTTGAAGGCTTCAGTATCCGCTATTTCGGACCTGTTGACGGACACGATGTCTTGAACCTTATCGAAAAACTGAACGACATTAAAGATATGAAAGGCCCTAAACTGTTGCATCTGAAAACGCAGAAAGGGAAAGGTTTTAAACCGGCTGAAGCGTCGGCGACGGAGTGGCATGCGCCCGGCCTGTTCGATAAGGAAACGGGTGAGCGCGAATCAATGGAAAACCCGGAACAGCCGCAACTCTACCAGGATGTGTTTGGACATACATTAGTAGAATTAGCAGAACAAAATGAACGGGTTGTAGGCGTCACCCCAGCCATGCCGACTGGTTGTTCAATGGGTATGATGATGAAGCGTTTCCCTTCGCGTACTTTTGATGTAGGTATTGCCGAGGGTCATGCCGTCACGTTTTCGGCAGGATTAGCCAAAGAAGGGATGATCCCGTACTGCAACATTTATTCGTCGTTTATGCAAAGGGCTTATGACGAACTCATTCACGATGCCGCCATACAGAAGTTACATATTGTCTTTTGTTTAGACAGAGCCGGCATTGTCGGAGAAGATGGCGCCACGCATCACGGCGTTTTCGACTTGGCTTATCTGCGCCCAATCCCAAACTTGACTGTCGCCTCGCCACTCAATGAAGTCGATCTGCGTAACCTGATGTTTACAGGCTTACAGGAAGACGCCCGCACCTTTGTGATTCGTTATCCAAGAGGCAGAGGGCAGCGCTGCGACTGGCGCCATCCGTTACAAATCATGCCCATGGGTAAGGGACGACGATTGAGTGACGGCGTTGATATTGCCGTATTGTCAATCGGGCCTATCGGAAACGAAGTCATAAAGGCAATCAACATGATGGACGAAAATAATCCTTCGGTCGCCCATTATGATATGATTTACCTCAAACCGATAGATGCCGAACTGCTGCACGAAGTAGGTCAAAAGTTCAAAACCGTCATCACAGTCGAGGATGGCGTCCGTAATGGCGGGCTGGGGAGCGCCGTCGCCGAGTTTATGACGGAAAACGGCTATTCACCCCGCATCAAACGCATCGGAATCCCCGACAGTTTTGTCGAACACGGCACGATCCCCGAACTATATAATATATGTAAGATGGACGCCGCAAGTATTGTCCGCGAGTTACGCTAATTAATGCGTATATTTTCACATAATTTTAATTTATAATAATATGAATATATTAATAGCTGGGGCGGGGGAGGTTGGCACGCATTTGGCAAAGATGCTATCGAGAGAAAAACATGCAATCACCTTGATGGATTCAGATGAAGAAAAACTTGTGTGCACACGCTCAGGGATGGAGATTCTTCCTTTTACGGGCAGTCCAACTTCGCTAACCGACCTTGCAAATGCCGGTGTCGCTAAGATGGATTTGTTTATCAGCGTGACCCCCGAAGAAACGGCGAACATTACCGCTTGTATGTTGGCTACCAAGATGGGCGCAGGGAAGACCTTTGCCCGCATCAATAATTATGAATATCTGCAGCCGAAAAATAAAGCGTTCTTTCAAAGTATTGGAATCGACTCGATGATCTATCCGGAGATGCTGGCTGCACAAGAGATCGTTTCGTCGATCGAACGCCCCTGGACGCGCCAATACTGGGATTTACAGCAAGGATTAATACTCATCGGCGTCAAAATACGCGATCATGCGCCTATTGCCAATAAATCCCTGTTTGAATTGACTGAATACGACACAAAAATTTTTCACGTAGTCGCTATTCACAGGGATAATGATACTATCATACCCGGCGGTTCTGACCGATTATTGGCAGACGACATCGTTTACTTTACATGTATTAAGGACCATATCAATGAAATACGGATGCAGGCAGGCAAACAGGATCAGGATGTCAGAAATGTAGTGATCATGGGTGGAAGTCGTATTGCCGTTCGTACTTCGCAGTTTCTACCCTCGCATCTTCATATCAAAATTATTGAGACCTCCAAAGAAAAAAGTGTTCGACTGTCGGAGATAGCGCCAAATAATGTACTCGTAATCAATGGCGATGCCCGCGATGCAGACTTGTTGATGCAAGAGAGTATCCGTGAGGCGCAGGCTTTTGTTGCGTTGACCGATAATTCGGGTACTAATATCCTTGCCTGCTTAGCTGCCAAACGTTTTGGCGTGATGAAAACGGTTGCTCAAGTCGAAAATATTGATTATATCTCCATGGCCCAGCGGTTAGACATTGGTTCGGTGATCAATAAAAAGTTGATTGCCGCCAGTCATATCTATCAGTTTTTGTTGGACGCCGATGTATCAAACGTCAAATGTCTCACCTTTGCCAACGCCGATGTAGCTGAATTAACAGCGCGTCCCCATTCCAAAATCACAAAACATAAAGTGAGAGATTTACATCTTCCGAAAGACATGACGTTCGGCGGCCTTATCCGTAACGGCACGCCGATGATGATCGACGGCGAAACACAAATTCAAGCATACGACCAGGTTGTCGTCTTCTGCCTCGAAACCGCCATACGTAAGCTCGAAGAATACTTTCATTAAAAAATTAAAAAATTGACTTGCAATATGTCACTAACATGAATATCAAATATGTTATAAAGTCCTTAGGGTCGATTTTATTGCTTGAGACGGTGTTTTTGTTGATGGCGACAGGGGTGGCGTGGAGTTACCACGGGCCGGATGTTCAGTTTTTTTTATTATCGTCGGGGTTGATGCTGATAGCGGGGGCTGTGTTTTTTTGGCTCGGTCGTCATGCAGATGATTATCATGCAGGACGACGGGAAGGGATATTGACTGTTTCATTAACATGGGTGGTATTATCGCTTTTCGGGATGATGCCTTTTTATATAGGCGGATATATTGCAGACTTTTCAGACGCTTTTCTGGAGACGATGTCGGGATTTACAACGACCGGATTTCCAGTTTTCGACGATGTAGAACAACTGCCGCACGGTATTTTGTTTTGGCGAAGCCTGATACAATGGCAGGGAGGCATCGGCATGGTCGTGTTTACCGTAGCTTTATTACCCATGTTTGGGGGAGGGGCATCGCAGTTGTACGATGCTGAGGTGACGGGATTCACGCATGAACGCTTTTTGCCGCGTGTGACGCAAGTAGCCAAACGGCTTTCGGGCGTCTATCTACTGCTAACCATACTTTTTGCCTTGCTCCTTTGGAGTGGCGCTATGGATTTGTTCGACGCAGTCAACCATGCCATGTCGGGCATTTCAACCGGCGGCAGTTCCACCAAAAATAGTAATATTGCTTATTGGAGTTCAGCCTATATTGATTATGTGATGATGGCATGTATGTGTGTCGGCGGTATGAAACTGACATTTTTCTTCTTTGCCCTGAAAGGCGTATTCAAGCCGTTTCGACAAGACGAGGAAACGCGATGGTATTTGTTATATATGCTTATTTTTTTTGTAATCACAACTGGCTGGCTTTTTTTCAATCATCATGAGGCCAATAGTACGATAGAGCAGACGATACGCAAAGCGGCTTTTCAAATAGTATCGGTGGCTACAACGACCGGATATGCCATTGCTGATTATATGTCATGGGGGCATTTGTATTTATTGTTGGCGTTAGTGTTAATGTTAATTTGCGGATGTGGAGGCTCTACCAGCGGAGGTATCAAGATGGGACGCATCATGATCCTGTTTAAAAATATCCATAATGAATTTCGCAAACAGATACATCCTGCCGCTGTCTTACCTGTACGCGTCAATGGTCGTGCTGTCTCTCAGGATATTATTCGCCGGACGCTAATCTTTGTGATAGTGTATTTTTTATTGATTGGGTTCAGCTGGTTTTTTCTGATAGTCAATGGCATGAGTTTTGACGGAGCATTATATACATCTGTCGCGGCCATCGGTAATGCCGGATTGTCGCCCGCTGTGTTCGGAGATGGCAGCATCCACAGTTTACCTGTCCTGTCGAAGTGGTATATATCGTTTCTCATGATGGCCGGACGATTAGAGATTTTCACTGTCTTGACCCTATTTATTCCTGGCTTCTGGCGGAAGTAAAATAATATTTAGCGTTTTTTTTCGTTATATCAGCGTATTAGTGTCTAAAAACGAAAAAAATGATTGAGTATATTCAAGGTGAAATAGCCGAATTGTCGCCGGCGCAACTGATTATGGATTGCCATGGGGTGGGGTACTGCCTGCATATTTCACTCACAACTTACAGCGCTTTCAACGGCTTGCCGCGAGGGAAAATCTTTGTCCATGAGGTGATTCGCGAGGATGCTCATCTTCTGTACGGCTTTGCTACAAAGGAAGAGCGGGAGTTATTCCTTCTGCTTACTTCCGTGTCGGGCGTCGGTCCAAATACCGCGCGCCTGATCTTGTCGTCGCTACCTCCGACTGAATTGATAGCCTTCATCGCTTCAGGTGATGACAAAAGCCTGACAATCATCAAAGGCATTGGGAGCAAGACCGCCCAACGCATTGTGGTGGACTTGAAAAATAAAGTGAAAACTGTCGAAAGTCCAGCCGACAGAATCCATGCCAAAACAACTGTCAATATGGAAACGCTCGAAGGGTCGGTGGCGGCTTTGGTTATGTTAGGTTTTCAAAAAACAATGTCCCGCAAAGCCGTAGAATCCATCCTCAAAAATACGCCCCAGGCCAGCGTGGAGCAGATTATAAAGGATGCGTTGAAGATATTATAAAAATTGGTAGATGAAGCGGAGAATAAAATACATCCTGATAATTGGTTGTGTAACCGGACTATTCGCTATGAGCGCCGGTTATACAAACGTTTATGCGGTTTATTCGCCCCAGGATATATTCAATCTGCAACAACCAACGCAAAATGATACGATTGCAAACACCCCTTCCGACAGTGTATTCGCAACGACGCTAAATCCGGCGAATACGACGCCCCAAGATACGGTTGGCAAACCGCGGTTCCCTGTAAAAAAAACAATTCCGCAAGAATTTGATGACTTGAAAAAAAACTCGGCATCCGACCTTCGCGACCCCGAAAACCTGAAAACTGAAATCGAATATGACATAAAAACAGGCGATTACCTTTTACGCTCGAAGATAGGAGATTTCGATCTGGGTACCCCTTTGCTTTTGACGCCCGAAGAATATTTAGACTATAGCTTGAAAAAATCGCTCAACCGCTATCTTCAAGATAAAAATAGAGCGATGTTAGACAGCATGACGGCTTCAGCCAAAGGGGGTAACCGGCTTAACCTGATGGATATGCAGTTTAGTCTCGGTGGCGCGGAAAAGATATTTGGACCCGGCGGGGTGCGTCTAACCACAAGTGGAAGAATAGGCATGGACCTGGGGCTCAAGACAAACAAAACAGGTAATCCTGCCCTGCCCGAAAAATCGCGTAACCGTACTTTTTTTAACTTTAATACGGATGTAGATGTAAACACTACAGCGCGTGTTGGCAACAAGATTAATTATAGGATGGATTATAATACGACGGCGGCATTCGATTACGATGCAACGAAATTGAAATTGGCGTACAGGGGCGAAGAGGACGAGATCGTGAAATCGTTGGAGGGCGGAAATGTCAGTTTAGTAACAACTAATTCATTGATACGCGGCGGTACAGCCCTATTCGGCGTAAAATCCGAAATGCAATTCGGCAAATTACGCGTCAAAGCATTGTTAGCTCAACAACAATCCGAATCGAGGTCTATCTCCTCCAAAGGCGGCGCACAGGTGAAAGATTTTGTGATTACGGCTGACAACTATGATGAAAACCGTCATTATTTTTTAGCGCATTATTTTCGAAACAATTACGACAAGGCCATGTCGAAGTTGCCGTATATCAGTTCGCCCGTGTCGATCAATCGGGTAGAAGTATGGATTACTAACAAAAACAGTTCTACCGGTCAAACACGTAATATCATCGCTTTCGCGGATTTAGGGGAATATGAAAAAATCAGCAATCCGGCTTTCAGTCCTTCAGGCAGCATCAATATCCCATATAATGAGGCGAATACGCTGTATAAAACGGTTCTTGACCAATATCCCGGCGCGCGTGAAATAAGTTCGGTGTCGCAAACATTCAACGGCTTCATCGAGGGGGGACGCGACTACGAAAAGATTGAAAGCGCCCGTATGTTGTCGACGTCGGAATACACGCTGGACCTCCAACTCGGCTATATATCGCTCAATGCCAAACTTATGACCGACGAGGTGTTGGCGGTCGCTTTTGAATATACCTACAACGGGATGGTCTATCAGGTAGGCGAATTTTCGAGCGACAAGACCGAAAATACGCAACAATGTCTGTATCTGAAAACGCTGAAAGGTACATCCTTATCCCCTTCCATGCCGTTCTGGGGGCTGATGATGAAGAATATTTATTCGATTCCAAATGCGTACGGGATACAAAAAACAAAGTTTAGATTAGATATTGTCTATCAAAGCGATACAGCCGGCACGTATGTATATACGATACCCGAAGGCGACATCAAAGACCGAACGCTGCTTAAAGTGATGAATTTAGACCGTTTGAATGCGAATAATGAAGTCGTACCCGGAGGCGTCGGCGACGGTTTTTTCGACTTTGTAGAAGGTAAAACAATTGATGTAACAAAAGGACGTATCATTTTTCCAGTAGTTGAACCCTTCGGATCGCACTTGCGCGAACAAATAGGCGATAATGCCGTTTCCGATAAATATGTATATCAGGAGTTATACGATTCGACGCTCACTATGGCCAAACAGATTGCGGAGAAAAATAAATTCCTCATGCGCGGACAGTATTCCGGCCAGACATCCGGGGTCATTTCACTCGGCGCCGCGCAAGTGCCGCAAGGATCAGTAGTCGTAAGGGCAAACGGTATTATACTCATGGAAAATATAGATTATATTGTCAATTATCAGATGGGAATGGTGACAATAATGAACGAAAACCTGTTATCGAGTAATGCCAACATCGACGTCCAGCTCGAAAGCCGGTCGATGATGAACATGAAACGGCGCACAATGATGGGCGCTGATTTGAATTATGAATTTTCTAAGAATTTTCTCATAGGCTCCACCATCATGCACCTGTCGGAGATGCCGCTGACAACCAAAACATCCTTCGGAGATGAATCAGTGAAAAATACGTTATGGGGTGTCAACCTTGATTACAAAACGCAAAGCCAGTGGCTGACCAATATGTTTGACAAAATACCGCTGTTATCGCTCACCGCGCCAAGCAGTATTTCTGTGAACGCCGAGTTTGCTCACCTGATTGCCGGTCATTATACCAATAAATATACCGGCGATTATTCTTATTTAGATGATTTTGAATCGACACAAAGCGAGAACGAATTATTGAACCCATACTTCTGGCATCTGGCAAGTACGCCTTACGACGATAATGCGGCGACAGCGCTTTTCCCCGAAGCCGGACTGATCAACAATGTGGACTATGGTAAAAACCGCGCCCTGTTTGCCTGGTATTATATTGACGGACTTTTTACGCGGCGCAACTCGACCTTACGCCCGTCATACATGACGAATGATGATATTTCCAATCATTATGTACGCGCCGTACAAACGCGGGAGTTATTTCCCGAGCGCGACCTTGGGATGCAGGAGAACAATACCTTGAGTGTGTTGAACATGGCTTATTATCCAACAGAACGCGGGCCATATAACTTAGATGCGGATAATATCCTGAGTGACGGCTCGCTGATGAATCCCGAAAAACGATGGGGCGGTATGATGCGAAGCCTCGACCAGACCGACTTTGAAATGGCTAATTTTCAATATATTGAATGCTGGGTGATGGACCCGTTTATTTACAATAAAACAGCCAAAGGAGGCGACCTGTATATCAACTTGGGCGAGATTTCGGAAGATATACTTAAAGACGAAAAGAAATTTTTTGAAAACGGGTTGCCAATCGATGGCGATATGTCGCAAGTCGATACTACTGTGTGGGGCAAAGTACCGAAACAACAAAGCACGGTGTATGCCTTTGATAATACAGCAGGTACGCGTAAACTGCAGGATGTAGGGTTGAACGGCCTTTCGTCGGAAGAAGAACGAAGCCGTAACGGCTCCTTCCCTGCATACGATGAGTTTTTAGACAAATTGGAACGAAATTTGTCGTCGGAAACGCTCGCACAAATGCGCAATGACCCGTTATCACCCCTAAACGACCCGGCTACTGATAACTATCGTTATTTCCGAGGAGTGGAGTATGACCGCGACCAAGCCGACATCCTCACGCGGTACAAACGATATAATGGCACGGAAGGCAACTCTGCAGAGGCGGGCGATACACAAGAATCCTACGGCACCTCCTCAAGGATGACGCCGGATGTGGAAGACTTGAACAAAGATAATACATTGAATGAGAATGAAAAATATTATCAGTATCGCATTTCCATCCGCCCCGAAAACATGCAGGTAGGCATGAATTACATTGTTGATAAACGAACAGCCAATGTCCGGCTACCAAACGGTATGCAGGAAGAGGTGACCTGGTATCAGTTTAAAATTCCGATTCGTGAGTATAACCACAAGGTAGGCTCTATCGCAGACTTCAGTTCTATTCGTTTTATACGTACCTTTATGACCGGTTTTGAAGAGACAACGATTTTGCGTTTCGGCAAATTTGCTTTGGTACGCGGCGAATGGCGTCCCTATCAACAACCGCTGTATCAATCGGATGTACCTCCATCAGCGCAGGCTACTCTGTCGATCTCGACAGTCAATATAGAAGAGAATAGCGACCGCCAGCCAATCAATTATGTGTTGCCTCCGGGTATCACACGTATCACCGATCCCAGCCAGCCGCAACTACGCCAGCAAAATGAACAGTCGCTGTCGATAAAGGTCGAAAATCTGGCTTCACAGGACGCCCGCGCCATCTATAAAACAACGAGCTTTGACCTGCGTCGCTATAAGAGGCTGCAACTCTTTGTACATGGTGAAAAATTAGTCGATGATGTGACCGATACGCAAAGCGGCGACCTCTCGGTCTTTATCCGTCTGGGGTCGGATTACAAAAACAACTATTACGAATATGAAATCCCACTGATGCTTACCCCTTTCGGCGCCCGACAACGCGACGAGGTGTGGCCTGTAGCAAACATGTTTGACTTCAAATTAGAGACTTTCACGAATTTAAAGTTGGAACGTAACCGCGCAAAAAGCGCCGGCGAAGGCGTCTCATATACAACATTATACACTAAATATGACCCCGATGATACGCGCAATACGATAAGCGTCATCGGCAATCCTGCCTTTTCGGATGTGCAGGTGATCATGATAGGCATCCGCAATCATTCGCGAGAGGTGAAGAGCGCAGAGATATGGGTGAATGAACTTCGCATGACAGACTTTGATGAAGCAGGCGGATGGGCAGCTAATGCGAACGCAAATATCAACATCTCCGATTTTGCAGTGATAAATGCTTCAGGCAGTTACATGACAGCCGGTTATGGCGCTTTGGACCAGTCTATTTCCCAACGACCACTGGAGGATTTGTCGCGTGTCAGTGTTGCCACAACTGTTCAGCTTGGAAAACTGTTCCCTACAAAAGCGAAAATAACGCTTCCATTATACTATTCTTATCAACGAGAAGTTGTTTCGCCTAAGTATAATCCTTTGGATCAGGATATTCTGTTGAAAGAAGCAATCAAAAACGAAACGTCTCAGGTAGGAAAAGATTCGATCCGTAGCTTTGCCAATAATGTACTTGAAACGCAAGCGCTTGCTATAAATAACGTGAGGATTGATGTAAAAAGCAAAAAACCAATGCCTTACGATCCGGCGAACTTTTCGTTCGGATATGCGTCGAATACCGAAAAACGTACAAACCCCGAAACGGCATACGAAACGACGAAACAGGTACAGGGCAACTTAGGCTACAATTATTCTCCTTACATTAAGCCTATAATGCCTTTTTCGAAAATCAAGGACAGCGATTATACACGATTTATGAAAAAAATGGCATTTCACTATTTGCCGAACACGTTAAGCCTGCAAAACTCGCTGGTACGAAATTACTACGAGATTCAACTACGCGACTTAAATGATGTACGCAACGCCAGCGGGA
>Ga0082212_10003155_pt1 | contig 23534 bp, 1 predicted proteins | sample TergutNt197P3_FD_71548 | JGI IMG/M metagenome (GOLD analysis project Ga0082212, IMG submission 71548) | Neocapritermes taracua P3 segment gut microbial communities from Petit-Saut dam, French Guiana - Nt197 P3 | ecosystem: Host-associated > Arthropoda: Insects > Digestive system > Gut ... | reverse complement strand
ATTATTACCGGGCGCGATTATCAGGCCGTACACGATCTTAGGGGACAAATGCTCGGTCGGGCATGGCAGTGAAGTAAAACACAGCGTTTTGTTCAGCGGTTCAAAAGTCGCGAGCCTTGCATTCGTCGGGGATAGTGTTCTTGGCGCGTCGGCGCGCGTCGGATCAGGCGCCATTACGGCAAACCGCAGATTCGACCAGGGGAATATTACGCTCAAACCCTCCGGGGGCGAGTATGGGGTTGGCGACTCATACTTTGGGCTTGTACTGGGTGATTCAGCGCGTCTCGGTGCTAACTGTGTTACACAGCCGGGCACGCATATAGGGCCATATACGTGGGTTTATCCATTGACAAACGTCCGGGGATTTATCCCGGGTGAGAAACGAGTGTATCACCCGCAAAGCATCAAAATGGAGGACAATGAAATCGTCGAACTGTCGTAAGTACCGGCGATCCCGCAGCATAACAAATACCAGATGCGCCCCGCTCATAAAGGCGGGGCGTCGCCATTACCCGGACGCCCCCTGACCTGCAAAACCTGCAGGCAACTGTTAACAGGCAGTCGGGACTTCACTCAAGAAAGAGTGAAGTCCCGACTGCCTGCGAATAGTAACCTTTTGCGAAAAAAGTTAGATTTTGTGACAAAATTCACCATGACATTTTTAACTTTTTAGTCTACAATATACCCGTGGAAAGTTGTATATTTTAGCGCCGGTAAGGAATGTAAGGGAACATGAACTCCGTTGTAAAAACTATTTTCACCAGGCGAGTCAGGAAAGTGTTAGCGTTCGTTTTGGCGGGCGTTATGGTCTTTTCGATTGCTGTGACGGGTTTGGGCGTCCTGAGCAAGCCGACGATCAACGCTCAGGCAAGGTCGGTTCCGCGCAGCGACGCGGCGACCCGGTATCTTGCCGAGAAAACGGATTATGTCCAGGAAAGCGTTCCTACAAGGATCGTAGAATACATAAAGACACGGCAGGAGCCGTCGGCTTTGGGAGAATATTACAGCCTCGCCGGTGTTCAGATCGCTCAGGAAGACTTTGCCGACGCTCTGGTCAGCGTAGAAAAATGTATTGAACTGTACGATGATGAGGGCGAGGATCTGCTGACGGATCTTTGGCTGAAAAAGTCATGCCTGCACGTGATCCTCGGACAGTTTAGCGACGCGCTTGAAGCCATGGAAAAGGTTCTGGAGCTTGACGATACGATCGCGGAGAGTTACCTGGTGCTTGCCCAGATAATGGTCGAGTTTGAGGATCCGGAGCGGCTGATACAGGCTCTTGAGTCATACCTCGCGCTCAGGCCCGATGACGAGGAGATCAGGGAACTGCTGGCAGGACTGCTTGTAGAGTATCTTGATTATGACGGTATGAGGGAATATACGGAGACATATATTCAGCCGGCTGCGGAGGAATATGCACAAGCCGCAACAGCGGAGTATGTCCCGCCCGAACCGACTGTCGAAACATATTTTCTGCAGGGGCTGTTCGCGATACAGGACGGCGATTTTGAAGACGCCGTTACGTGCCTGACTCAGGCGCTTGAGTTTGACGAAAACTATGAAGGGGTAAGGTACTACAGGGGCATCAGCAGGCTTGTTTTGCTGGACTATGAAGGCGCCATAGAGGATTTTTCCGCTTCGATCGAAAACGGGCACATGGTACAGGCGAGTTACTACAAACGGGGGATAGCGGAGATACTTGCGGATATGTATGAAGCAGGGGTGGAGGATATCGTGGCTGCTTCGCAGCTTGACGAGGATCCTGAGATACTCGAGCAGGCGGAGCAGTTTTTGGAAGAGGTTGAAAAAGCGGAGGCGGAAGCTGCCATTATCGCGCATTTACTGAGGGCTCAGGCGTGCGCGGACTTGTTTGACTACGCCGGAATGGCGGAAAACCTTGAGTTGTATCTGGAAGCAGAGCCGGACGATACAGAGATATGGGAAATGCTCGCCAGGGCAAGGTTCGCGAATAATGAGTTTAGTGAGGCGCTCGCGCTTTACGAGTGGCTGCTTGAGAGCGACAGGTCGGCCGATAATCTGTATGTTTACGGGCTGACAGCGCTGCAAATGTCGGATTACGTGTTGGCTGCGCAGGCGCTTACTGAAGCGATCAAGCTCGACGGCGGGATAAGCGGCGCTTATTATTACAGGGGCGTGTGCAGTCTTTCGCTTGAGGACTACGAGGAAGCGGAAGCGGACTTCACTATATCGATAACAAGGAGTGAATTTGTCCAGAGCTGCTATTTCAACAGGGGCATCAGCCGGCTGATGCAGGAAAAAAATGATCCGGGCCTTTCGGATGTGAGACTTGCGGCTGCGCTTATGGATGATCCGGAGGTCGCGCTGCAGGCTGAGTTGCTGCTGCAGGAACTGCACGATGCAGGCGTCGGATAAACGGGAGCCGAGATATACACTTTAGAATTCTTTGTTTTGGGATTTATATAGTGTGGGGGATATGTATATTTGTTTTAGGGGGAAGCTATGAAACGCATGAAAAAGAGAAACGGGAAGATTTGCACGAAAGCGTTGTTGAGCCTGATAATGGTGATAACGTTGTTATTCGCCTTTGCGTATGTGGCTTTAGCGGCGGATGAGGAGGTTTCTTCACCGCCTGCGACAGAAGAGGGCGGCGCCCTCGAAGGGGGAAGTGCGCCCTCCGGCGGGCAGGACTCGCAAACGGACGGCGGTGATCCGTGGTCGGCGCCCGGGGATGACGAGGGCGGCGCCGGGTTTGCACTTTTCTCGGAGGGAAGCGGGAACCCGGACGGAGATTCCGGAGACGGCGGGAACCCGGACGGCGAAACCCCGGACGGCGAGCCAGGGGATGGAGCAACGGGTGTAACCTTAGCGGCAGCGGAGGAGCCTGAGGAGGGAGACCCGGAAGACGGAGACCCCGAAGATGAAAAGCCGGAAGACGGCGATGAAACCAAGGAAGAGAAAAAAGACGAGGACAAGCCGCCGGAATTCGAGATCCCGGACGGTTCCGCTTACATAGAAGGCGACTCAGAGACTGTATATAATAACTCGGCGGCGAAGAACGCTATTCAACAGGCGATCGACGCGGCGCTGGCCAGCGGCAAAGAGGAAGTAACCATTGTCGTGCGCGACGGTACGTATACGGGCGGTCTCACCGGGGTGAAAGCGGCCTCGGCCGGCGAAGAAGCCGCGGAAGAGGCAAAGGGGCTTCTTCTCAGGATCGTCGCGGAGGACGCCGTGACCCGCGACGAAGACGGTAATATAACGGGGTATCACGCGAACGCGGCGGGCGGCGCCAGCCTTGAGGGCAACGTCAGTTTCGAGGGTATGGATATCCTTATGGCCGGCATTTACCTGTCGCTCAAGGGCAAAGTCGACGCCTCGAACGCCGACTATTTCACATATCACGGCACGTCGCTTGACGACAATGTGGAGTTCAACCTGACAGGGATAAAGAAGGAAATCGAAATAAACGGCGGGTACGGCGACGACAGACTTGAAGTAAACATCAAGCAGAACCCGTCAAACAAGCTGGCTATCGACAGCGGCGGGTTTAAAACAGACGGAGAAGAACCGGACCTGAGCCTGGAAGGGATCGGGAAAATCACTGACTTCGTCAAGACATTCGCCGACGACAGTAAGAACCGCCTGGCTGTGAATATAAACGCCGGGACAGGGGATAACTCTGTCATCCTCAGCCTTATAAACTCGACGAAGTTCGAACTCTCCAAAGGGGAGGACGGTTCGGCAAACGGAGGGATACTCCATATCGACTTGTCAGCCGCCGACGTGAAGATAAACGGCGGGGACGGCCCGGATGATATCACGGTCAAAGGCGAGCTTCAACTGGGGCTTGCGTCCGTGCTATTGGGCAGCGTTTTAGACGCGATCCTCTCCGGAATATCCGAACGCTCCGATCTTGAGGCTACGACGATAGCGATAAATGGCGGCGGGGGAGACGACGTCATTACCGTCGACACGACGGTCCGCTATTCAAGCTACCGCGACGTCGAGGTCAGCGTCGACGGCGGGGGCGGCGTCGACAGGCTGCACCTCACGGGCAAGCTCGACGAGGGGGGCGCGCACTCCGCGGATACGTCCGGCATTGTGCTGGGTACCCTGGCGCAGATGTCGCTGCTCGGAGTCGTGATAGCTTCGGATAAACGGACGCTCAATATAAATGTATCGAATATTGACGCGTTTACCGACAGCCTTGAAAATAAAAAAACGGTAACAAGCTTCGATTCGGAAACCGTATTCGAGTCATTTACCGATTATGTGCTTGATCCGGCAGGGTGGGGTTCATTTACGAATACCATACCTGCCGACGTCATGTTCGCTAATCTTGTCATATCAGGCAAGTCGGTCGTGGTCGGCACGATTAACGCGCCATATATAAATATTCTTATCAAAACCCTGGATTCCGGCGCCAACTCGCCGTCAAGCGTAACGGTGAACGGAACTGTCAGCGGAAAGAATATTATTATCGACGCGACCAACACCGACAGCCACGAGATAGCGATAATCGAAAATGACCTCGGCGACGCAGGCGAGCTTAAGATCGAGTTGAGCTTGTTTGACGTCGTCAGCGACGTCACGGTGAAAATATCGGCTGGCGCGCGGCTCATAGCGCAGGCGGGCGTCGTCGATATACATGCCGAAAGCAAGCAGACAAAACCGCTTGTCCCGACTCTCGACGGGCTGATCCCCGACGTCAACTTCGTGGCGGTGAAGGTCGGCAGCGCGGTCATTGAGATTTTAGGCGGCATAGAAGCTATGACCATAAAGGCAGCCGCCGAATCCATAGTGTCGGTAAAATCGACGAATGACGCCCTTGCGGAGTATTACATACCGCTCGCGGTCGGAGTCGTGGTCTCAAGCGCCGAACTGAAGGTCGGCGGCGCCGCGAATCTGAGATCGACCGTGGGCGATATTCTTCTGAAAGCGTCGTCGAACGTGGATCTGACAACGACGGCGGGGGTAGGGGAACTGCCTATAGCGCTCGCTGTTTCGGTGGTCGTCAATGACGCGCTTGTCGATATCAGCGGCAGCGCGGTCATCGAGTCGGCCGGAAACTTCACGGCGGCGGCAGAAGGTTATGCCGGCGTCGTAACGAAGGCGCAGGCAGCGCCGGCGAAGCCCGGCGGGGAATCAAAGTCAGCCGGGGCGTCGGGCGGTTTCTTTGCGATAAGCGTCGTGATCCAGAACGTGAAAGCGGCGGTCACGGGCAGCGCGTCTGTGAAATCGGGCGGAGACCTCCTGGTCAAGTCGGTCGCGATGGAAACTGTGACCAACACGGCCGTTTCATCTTCCGTCCCGGATACGGGTACGGAATCGGGAGACGGCGGCGGGTCAGGCGAATCGTTATCTTTGAAGAAGATAGTCGACCTTGTCAGCGGTCTGCTCGGAGATACGGCAAATAACATGGAAAAGAGCGACGACGCGGGCAGCGCGCGCGGCTCTTCGGCCCTGAAATCCGCGTCCGGCGAGTTAAAGGGCGACGGGAGCGGGGACAGCACGGGCGTGACCGACGCGGTCAACAGCGGTACGGCCGGCGCCGGTGAAGGCGCCGATACGCCGGACGGCGCAAAGGACGGCGATACCAGCAGTACGCAGCTCGTCGGCGCGCTTGCGGTAACTTACGCGAAAAACAACAACGCGGCGATCATTGATACGTTTGGAAAGATCATCGCTGAAAAAGAACTGGCGGTCAGGGCGGTCGCGTCTACGACTATCATGACGATCGCGGACGGTTCGCCGGTCAAAGCCCCGAAGAAGGAAGAAGGAAAACCCGGGGAAGATCCGGGCGACGGTTCGGGCGATGGTTCCGGCAGCGGTTCCGGCGAGGATTCCGGCAAAACCGAAACGGCGCTCGGTATCGGCGTGGCAGTCTCGATTGTCTCGCACTCGAACGTGGCCTACGCTAAAAGCTCACAGGTCATCGAGGCAGGAAGCATAGAGATCATAGCGTCGAGCCTTGACGTCTCGTCATTCTCCATAGCAAAGACGGGCTATGTAAAAGGAGAAAACTTCGGTCTCGCGGGCGCTGTCAGCGTACATATAGTCAGCGCGGAAAACACGGCTGAGATCAAATCGGACGTGCTACTCGAAGAGGGCGGCTCAATAACCGTGAAAGCCGACGTGGGCAGCAGCAGGTTCGTCACGATCGCCGATGCCGCGAGCGTATCCGCCGCAGCGAAACCGGCGGGAGACGGCAGCGGGACAGGCGAAGGCGGAACAGGCGAAAGCGGAAATCCCGGCGAAAGCGGGAAGGGCGACCCGGCGGAGGGCGGCAAGGAAGGCTCGTCTGACGACAGCGTCGGAGTCGGCGCCGGCATAGCGGTCGCCGTCACGGGCGTGGACGTCATAGCGAGGATAGCCGACAGCGCGATAATAAGCGCAAGAGACTCGGCGGCGCTTGATAAAATGAGCGTTACCGCGAACTACTCAGGGGTCGAGCAGGTACTGGCAAAAGCGGGGGCTTCCGGCGGGACTGCGATAGTCCCGGTCCTGGCGCTGATAGTATCGGGCGTGTACGTCGACGCGAACGCCGGCAACCGGCTTGGAGATATACTGAATTTCACAGGCGATGTGAATGTTACGGCAAACAACAAAATGCAGCGCGAACTGTACGCGGACGCGGCGGCGGCGGGAAGCAGCGCAGGAGTCGGCGGGACGTTCGTTATAAGCGTTCTCAACGACAGCGCGACAGCGCATCTCGGGCGCGGCGTGAAAGCGAAAAACGTGAACGTTTCGGCGTCGTCTGTCAGCACTGTCAAATCTTCCGGCAAGGCGAGCGCAAACGGCGCGCCGTCGGATAAAGGCGAAGACGCCGGGGGTGGCGACGGCGAGGGCAGCGGCGGCGACGACGGAGAACCTCCCCCATCGGGCGACGACATTGAAGATAATTACAAAGACGGCAAAGCCGACGCAATATCAAAGAATAATACGGACGCGGCCGCCAACATGGCTGGCAAATCCGGCACGACAAACGTAAATAAAGACAGTATCGGGAAACTCGGCGACGAGCGGCAGCCGGCGCAGACATCCGAAGGCAGCGTGCAGGTCGCGGCGGTACTGGTGCTGAATATACAGAAGAATATATCCGAAGCGACGCTCGGGTACATCGGCGCGGGATATATAAGCGTGCAGACGACCGAAGGCGACGTCACGATCAGGTCTTTGAACGACACCGACGCGAGCGTCACCGCGAACGCTTCGGCGGTCAATTCGAAAACGGGCGTCGGCGTGGCGGTCGCGATCAACGTTGTTACATATAATAATGTAGCGATACTCGGTAACGCGCGAGTCGATTCGGCGGGAAGCCTCGTGATCGAAGCGGTCATGGCGGGCAAAGCCGGTAAAGACAAAGACGGCAACGACATCGAACTGTGCCATACGTTCACCACACAGGCTATATCCGGCGTGGGCGCTTCGAACGTAGGCGTAGCGGGCGCCGTCGCGGTATCGCACATAAGCGGTAAGACAGAGGCGCTGATAGAAAAAGGAAACGGCGCCGCGGACGATATCAGAGCTGCCGGCGATGTGACAATAAAGGCGGTCGCGACGCAGAAGATAAATACAACGGCAAGCGCCGCGGCGGACAAGGACGGCAACGCCGACAAGAACGCTGACGCGACCAAAGAGGGCGCGGACAGTTCATCAGAGAAGGACGCGAATTCCGACAGCGGGAAAACTGTCGGCGTCGGCGCGTCTTTCGCCATGGTGATATCCTACTTCGACGTCAGCGCAGGGATCGGCGCCGACAGGAACCTTAGCATAGGCGACCAGGACAAGAAGACCGGAGCACTCGACATTCAGGCGATCGCGAAAAACGAGCTCGAAACCGTTTCAGTGGCGGGGACCGACCCGATGGCAGGAAACGAAGAGTCCGGGAAAAAAGCGAAGGCGAAGGATATCTCCGTCGACGCCGCGGTCACAATAAGCCTGGTTGAGAATACAGTATACGCGGGCGTCGGAGAAGGCACGGTAGTCAGGACATACGGGACCGACAGCATTGAGACCGGCGAAAAAGACGAAAAAGTAAACCTTTACATACTCGCAAGCCAGACCGGGAAGACCGTTACGAACGCGAGCGGTTACGCCGTCGGGGCAAAAGCGGCGGTCGGAGCGGCTGTTGCCCTAAACATAGTTACATCAAGCGTAACGGCGGAATTCGCCGGGGACGGGCTCATCGGCGGGGCGGCGAAAGTACTGGCGAACTCGAAAAACGAGGACGTCGTCAACGCCATAGCGCTGGTCATGGGCGCGGACGTAGACAAGGTGACGGAGAAGCTGAAGGCGTCGCAGGAATACATGGACAAGACCGGGGCGGACGCGGGTAACGCGACTTCAAAGAACGTCGCCGATAAATTAAATGAGAATAAGGACCCCGACGCGGGGACAGCGGGCAGCGCGAACCCGGCTTCAAAGAGCGCGCTGGACACCCAAAACACCACTCCTCCTTCCTCAAGCCCCGATACGGCGGACTCGGAAACCGGCGACGCCGTCGACGGCGTGCTGAACTGGTCCAAGGACTCGGGGAAGGCGGAAGGTTCGGGCGATCAGGATTCAGGAGTTACGGTGGCGGCCGCCATAGGCGTGAATATAACTAAGCATGTGGCGGAAACAAAGATCAGCGGGATAATGAGCGCGAAGGATATCGACGCGCTGGCGGAGAGCGGCAGCAGCTTCAAGACGGTCGGCTCAGGCGCCGCGGCGACTTTGATGGATAAATCAAACTCGGTCGGCGTCGGCGTGGCGGTCACGGTAACAAGCGACGCGGCAAGGGTCGCGCTCAGCGGAGTGATTACGAGCCGCGGCGCAGGCGACGGCAGCGGGGGCGACCCGTTCAACGGGCGCCTCAACGCGAAAGCGAACCTTGCCATCAACGCCGACGGGGATTACGCAAAAGATTACGGCGCCCTCGCGATAGCGGGAGCCATTTCCGGCAAGGGCGGCGACGCTTGCGTAGCCGGCGCTTTCGCGGTAATAGTTTCGCGCGCGGTCGCGGAAGCGCTCATCGCGGACGCGACTAAGATCGAGGCGGGCGCGATCGTCCTCGAAGCGACGGACAAAACGAAGATCGCGGCGGCGGCACTCGCGGCTACAGACTCGCAGGGCACGACCGTCGGTATCGGAGCTTCTTTCGCGGTCCTGTACGCGTATGGCGAGACGACGGCGAAAGTCGGAAACGGCGTTGTGATAGACGCGGATTCCCTCGCTGTGAGAGCTGTGAAGAATACAGTATCAGCCGGGGCAAGCGAATTCCCGGTAAAACCGGAAGAGATACCAACGACCGATCCCGACGAGGACTTCCTGAAGAACCTCCGCGAGAGCATAGCGGCAGCCAACTACACGGCAGTCGCCATCGCGGGTTCGACCGTAAGCGGCGGGGATTCGACCCTCGCGCTTTCGGTCGCCATAAGCGCGCTTTGGCTGAACGATAAAACAGGCACAAGCATCGGGGACGGCGCCGTTATAAACTTGCGCAAGGGTAACTTCGAAGCCTCCGCGGAGTCAAATACGAACTCAAGGCTGCTGGGCGGGGCGTTGTCAGGCTCGACTTCGAAGGTCGGGATCGACGCGAACGCCGCGATCATCCGCATAGCGGACGAAGTTTTCGCGAAGATCGGAAAAGACTGCGTTATATCGGTCCTCGACGGCGAGGCTGTAATATCCGCGAAAAACGCTTCGGATCTATGGGCGGTCACAGCGGCGGCGGCCCTCGCGAGCGGCGAAGGTTCGTCGACGACGATCGGCGGAGTCGTCAACGTTATAGTATTAAGCAGCGACGTCAAAGCGGAAATAGGGGACCGCACAGTCCTGACAGCTTCAAAAGACGTAACGCTGAGCGCGGTCAACGACGCGAAGATGTCGCTGTTGTCGATCTCGGTCGTTTCGGCGGCAGGCACGGGAACTTCCGTGGGCGCGATCGTCACTGTAGTGGTCACCGATATCGACGTCAAGGCGGCGGTGGGGGCCGGTGCGGCTCTCACGTCAAGCGGCGGCGATATAAACATAAAGGCGTCGAGCGACGAGAACCTGGTCGCCGTCATAGGGGCGATAGCCGGCGCTAAGGGCAAAGACGGCAAGGCGATTTCAGGCGCCATCACCGTTTTCGTGCAGACGAGCGACGTCACAGTTGAAATAGCGGAAAACGCGAAGCTGACCGCAAGGGAAGGCGCGGCGAAGATAAGCGCGAAGAGCGCGCAGGAAAAACCGTTCGCCGAAACCGTTTTCTCTATACCGGGCATAACATTTGTCGCCGTAACCATAGGCAGCGCGGTCGCGGACATCCTCGGCCGGATAGAAGCGGGCGAGGTGGAGATCACGGCGGAGACCACAGTGAAGGTGGAATCGTCCAACGATATGCTCGCGGTCGGCGTTTTAGTCCCGAGCGCGGAAGTGAACGTATCCGGCGGGGCGGGGATCGTATCCGTTAAAGGCGATATCACCATTAAGGCGGCTTCAAATATCGAACTGGCCACAACGGCGATGTCTATTCTCCTGCCGGTAACAATAGCGGTTTCGGTCGTCGACGCAAAAACGACCGTTGAGATCAGCTGCGACGCGTATATCGAGTCCGCGGGAAATATATCGATCACGGCGGACGGGAAAACGGAAGTGACCACGAGGTCGAGGGGACAGGTCCAGAAAGCCGGCGCCGAAAGCAAAGCGGGCGCGTCCGGCGGGTTCTTCGCGGTCGCCGTGGTACTCCAGAACGTCAAAGCGGCGGTCACAGGCAGCGCGACGATAATAGCGGCGGGTAACCTGACGCTCGAAGCGAATGCTGTCGAAAAGGTCGCGAGTAAAGCGGCGTTCGACCCGATCAATGAAGGCGAGTCGGAGACGCTCGACAACCTGGTCGATAACGTGAGTAAAATACTCGGCGGCACGTCGAACGGAATGGGCAACAACACCAGCGACACGCGCGGCGTTACCGCTCTGCGTTCCGCTTCGGACGAGATAAACGGTACCAATAATAAAGAGACGGGCGTCAAAAACACCGTCAACGAAGGTACGGCGGGCGCCGGGGAAGGCGCGGACACGAAGGAAGGGTCGAAAAAAGAAGAGACCAGCAGCACGCAGCTTGTGGGCGCGCTTGCTGTCGTATACGCAAGAAACAACAATCAGGCGATCATAGACACTTTTGGAGCTATCAAAGCGGGCATGACGCTGTCGGTCAAGGCGAACTCCGAAACGGCGATAACGACTGAAGCGGACGGCTCGCCGATCAAGGCTCCGAAAGAAGACGAAGAAAAGCCGGGCGATGGCGGGAACGCGGGCGAAGGCTCCGGCAAGCCCGAAAAGGCAGTCGGCATCGGCGTGACAGTTTCTATAGTCAGCCACACGAACATAGCAAGCGTGTTCAGCGCCCAGGTGATAGAAGCCGGGAGCATAGAGATCGTCGCGGACAGCGCGGACTTATCATCCTCCGCGACTTCAAAAGCTGGTTACACGGAACCGAAGGACTTCGGGCTGGCGGGCGCGATCACAGTGCATATAGTCAGTTCCGAAAACATTGCGGAACTGAATTCGGACGTAATAATCGAAGAAGGCGGCTCGCTGGTGATCCTCGCCAACGTGCCGAAGAGCGCGTTTGAAACGGTCGCCGACGCCTCCGGGAAATCCGATGATGATAAAGAGGAAGGCAAAGACGGCGAGGGCGGCGGCAGCAAAGCCGAAGGCGGCGATTCGAAGGACGTCACCGGCGTAGGCGCGGGAATAGCGATAGCGATAACAGGCGTCGACGTCATAGCGAGGATCGCCGACGGCGTAAGCGTAACGGCGAGGGATAACGCAATGCTCGACAAGATGGATATCGCGGCGAGCTACGAGGGTACGGAGAACGTCACATCCAAAGCGGGCGCGAAAGGCGGAACGGCGATCGTTCCGGTCCTTACGCTGGCAGTATCCGGTATATATGTAGAAGCGACTACAGGCAACCGGCTTGCAGATACACTCGCCTTCAAAGCCGACGCGAACGTAACGGCGGGCAGCAGCATAACGCGCGAACTGAACGCGGACGCAGCGGCGACAGGCAGCAGCACCGGCGTCGGTATGTCGTTTGTTATCAGCGTCCTCAACGACAGCGCGGGCGCGCATCTCGGGCGCACAGTCATGGCAAAAACCGTAAATGTGACCGCGTCGTCTGTCAGCAGGGCAAAAGAGTCGGCCAAAGCGAGCGCAAGCGGCGCGCCGTCCGACAGCGGAAAGAAAAAAGATGAAAGCGGCGGAGGGACAGGCAGCGGCGGCGACGGAGAACCTCCCCCATCGGGCGATGACATTGAAGAAAAATATAAAGACGGCAAGGCTGACGCCCTGGCCGATAACAACGTCGACGCCGGCGCGAAACTGGCGGACAAATCCGGCACGAAGAACGTCAACAGCAGCGACATAGGGGAACTTGGAAAAGAAAAGCAGCCCGCGCAGACTTCGGAGGGCAGCGTCCAGGTAGCGGCAGCCCTGGTGGTGAACGTTCAGAAGAATGTTTCGGAAGCGACGATCGGGTATATAGGCGGCAGCGAGTTCATAACGATCCTGACGACGGAAGGCGACGTCACTGTCAAATCGAGTAACGACACAGACGCGGACGTCACGGCAAACGCGTCGGCCGTAAAATCGGAGACAGGCGTCGGAGTAGCCGTTGCCATAAACGTAGTAATATACAAAAACATAGCGATCCTTGGGAACGCACGCGTCAGATCGGCCGGAAACCTCACAATAGAAGCCGGGCTTATCGCCAACGACGCGGAAGAAAAAGAGCCTAGCCATAAAATCTCGACGCAGGCGATATCCGGCGTCGGCGCCGCTAACACCGGGGTCGCGGGCTCCGTCGCGGTGACATATATAAGCGGCGATACCGAGGCGAAAATCGGAAACGGCGACGGTCTGATGAGCGATATCGCCACCGGCGGCGACGTCACGATAATCGCGAAAGCAACGCAGAACATCGACACGACTGCGAGCGCCTCCGCCGATAAGGAAGGCAAAGCCGACAAGAATAAAGAAAAGACCGATGAAGGCACGAACGCAAATATAAAGGACGGCGCGGACAACAAGTCGACCGGCGCGAAAGACTCTAATGCAGACAGCGGGAAATCCGTGGGCGTCGGCGCGTCGTTCGCGATGGCGATCACATTCTTTGACGTGACGGCAAGTATCGGAAACGGCAGGTACCTCGAAGTCGGGAACCTCGCGAGGGGAACAGGGGCACTGAATATTCAGGCGATCGCGCAAAACGACCTCGATACCGTCTCCGTCGCGGGTACCGACCCGCTGGCGAGAAATGACGAAACGGGCGACGACAGCAAAAAAGCCTCGGCGAAGGACACTTCCGTTGACGCTTCAGTCGCCGTCAGCTTCATTGAAAACACTGTTTATGCAGGCGTAGGCGAGCGCACGACGGTTATAACTTACGGCACGGACAGCGTGGAAACCCTGGAAGCCGGTGAAAAAGCCAACCTGTATATTGCCGCCGTGCAAAAGGGAGACACAGTGACAAACGCGAGCGGCTTCGCGATGGGGAAAAGCACAGTTGTCGGCGTGGCGGTAGCGATCAACATCGCTGAATCAAAAGTAACAGCGGAATTTGCGGGCGACGGATACATCACGGGCGCCGCAAAGATAATAGCCCAGACGAAAAATGAGGACGACGCAAATGCCCTCGCCCTGGCGTTGGGCGCGGACGTCGACAAAATCACAGGTATCCTGGGTTCCGTCAATCAATATACTAATAATAACGGCGGCGGCGGAGGGAACCAGACCTCCAACGGCATAAGCGGCAAGCTTAACGATAATAAAGACTCGAACAGCTCGGGCAGCGCCAACGGGGCGAGCCCCGCGTCGACGAACGCCTTGAATACGCAAAATACAAAGACGCCGTCGACGAATCCGGACACATCATCGGCGGGGAACGCGGGCAGTGCGACGAGCGACGCGTCAAACGCGGAGACGGGCGGAGCCGTCAACGGCGCGCTCGGCGGCTCGACAAACTCCGACAGCGATGATTCCAGCATTTTGGTTGCCGCCGCTATAGCGGTGAACATCACGAAGCATGAAGCTGTAACAAAAGTGGGCGGAATCATAAGCGCGAGGGAGATCGAAGCGTCGGCGGTAAACAACGGCGACTTCAAAGCAGTCGGGACCGGAGCCGCGGCAACGCTGGAAGACGATTCAAACTCCATAGGGGTAGGCGTAGCCGTCGCGGTAGTTTCCAATATCGCCAGAGTGATACTCGGCGGCGATATAACGAGCAGGGGCACAGGCAACGGGTACAACGTGCCGTTCAACGGCAAGCTCGACGCGAAAGCGGATCTGACTGTCAATGTGGACGGAACATACAAAGACAGTTTCGGCGCTCTCGCGATAGCGGGCAGCCTCTCCGGCGACGGCGGTACGATCGGCGCGGCGGGCGCGTTCGCGGTGATAGTATCGAACGCGGTGTGCGAAGCGGTCATAGAGGACGGCGCGAAGATACAGGCGGGTAATATAGCGCTCGAAGCGGCGGATAACACAAAGATCGCGGCGGCGGCGCTGTCGGCGACGGTATCGACGGGAGCCTCGATCGGCATTGGAGCTTCATTCGCGGTCATCTACTCAAAAGGCGAGACCACCGCGAAGGTCGGAGACATGGTCGTCATAGACGCGGATTCGCTTTCGGTCAGAGCCATTAAGCATAAGTTCTCGCTTGAGGACTACGACTTCCCGATACCGCTCGACGAGACTCTGACGACGGATTCGTCCGGCAGCAACGGAACGGTCAACGTGACCACCGGCGACGGAGAAAGTAAAGTCGATACAAGTATCACAGCGGAAGTAAAAGATTTCGTCGATTCACTGCTGAAGAGAATATCAAACGTCAACTACATGGCGCTGGCAGTCGCCGGCACGATAACCGGCGGGGACGACTCAGACCTCGCGCTCGCGGGTTCGGTCAGCGTGCTGTTCTTATACGACTTGACTGAAGCAAGCATAGGCGACGGCGCGATAATAAATCTGCGCAGCGGCGACCTCGGGGTAAAAGCCGAATCGGATACGAACACAAGGCTCATAGGCGGGGCGCTGTCCGGCTCGGAAGCAAAGATCGGCATCGGCGTGAACATAGCGATAATATACAAAAACGACAAAGTCTACGCGACGATAGGGAACGACGGAGTCATCACCCTTGAAAACGGCGAGGCGATAGTCTCTGCAACCAGCGTATCCGACATTTGGGCGGTGACTGCGGCTGCTACTGTTACCGTGTCAAGCGATTCGTCGGCGACTATCGGCGGAGTGGCAGACGTAATAATCACGGGAAGTAAAGTGACAGCGAAAGTCGGCGACCGCACGTTCCTCATAGCGCCGAAAGGCGTTACGATAAGCGCGGTCAATGATTCCGACCTTGTGCTCCTCACGCTGTCGCTCGCAGTCGCGGGCAGCGGCGGAATCGCGGTCGGGGCTGTGGTATCGATACTCATCACGAATACGGAAGTTAAGGCGATAGTCGGCGACGACGCCGTGATCATATCTAAAAACGGCGCGATCTCCGCAACGGCTGTCAACGACGAGAGCCTTATAGCGATCATAGCGGCGATCGCGGGCGCGACGGACGGCGCCGCGATCTCCGGAACGATAACAGTACTCGTAACGAACTCGAAAGCAGAAGCGAGCGTCGGCGACGGAGCGTCGCTGACAGCGAAAAACGATGTGACGATAGCGGCTTCGGGCGATTCGGAGCTCATCATGATCGAACTCGCGCTTTCGATATCCGCTTCAGACCCGGCGGTCGGAGCTACCATAAGCGTAGCGATATTCAACCGCAATGTGATAGCGGAGATCGGTGACGGCGCGAACATAGTGAGTTCAACCGGAAACGTAATAGTATCAGCGCTCGGCAAGGATAACACGCTAATAATCACTGCGGCGGGTTCCGCGACTTCCGGCACGGCTGTTTCGGGCAATATCCAGGTGACGGTCGGGCAGGGAGAAGTCAGGGCGAGCGTGGGAGACGGAACGGTCATAGAAGCGTATGATTCGATCGCCGTGTTCGCCGACCTCGACAGCGTGGAAGCTCTCGTAGCGGCTACGCTGGCAATATCAGGCGGGACGGGCGTAGGCGTCACGATACAGGCAACTGTACTGAGCACAAAGGTCTTAGCGTTAGTCGGCGACGACGCGAAGCTTACGGCATACGCGCTAAAGGGCCCGGCGGGCGGAATCATGGTTCCGAATAGGGACGGCAGGCGCCGCGGGATAGTGATATCAGCAAATTCTGACGAGCTCATAGTCGCGGTCGCGATCGGAGCGGTCGGCTCGGGCGGCACGGGAGTTAACGGCGTGATCAGCGCCCTCGTATTCAAGAACATCGTCGAAGCGAAGGTCGGTGAAAACGCGGCGCTCAAAGCCGGGTCAAGGGAAGGCGAAGTCGTCATCCTCGGCGGAGAAGAATCAGAGGGCGATAAGCAGAGCAGCTCGGACGGCGACATATCAGTTGAAGCCAGTGACCGGTCAAATATAATCGACATAGCAGGCGGGCTGGCGATCTCGGGAGGCACGGGCGTCGGCGCTACGGTGGCGGTACTCGTACTCGACAAACAGGTCACGGCGTCCATCGGGTCCGGCACGGATTCGAACGCGACAGGAAACGTGACCGTCAGCGCAAAAACTAAAGACGACATATTCTTCATCGGCGTCACATTCGCGGTCGGCGCTTCAGCCGGGGTCAGTATCGGCGGCAACGTAATGTATTTCGAAAACGACGTATTGGCTGAATTAGGCGGAAACGTGATCGCGGGCAAAAATGTCAGCGTGATAGCTGAAAGCGACATATTCTTCATAGCAGCCGCGGCCTCGGTCGGGATAGCCGGGTCGGTGGGGGTCGGAGGAGCCGCGGTAGTAGCGTACTTCGACAGCGAGACAACGGCGAGAGTCCTCGACGGCGCAGATATTACAGCCGGCGGAACTCTGCTGATAAGCGCGTTTTCCAAAGAGTTTGTCAGCGGCGACGCGGTAGGGCTGGCGGCAAGCGGTTCCGCTGCCGTATCAGGCTCTGTGGTGGTCGTCGTAACGGACGTAAAGACTCTCGCGTACACGGGAGATGACGTGACGATAAACGTTGGGGAACTGAAGATCAGCGCCGAGGACGACTTCAAGCTACTGTGCATAGCGGCTTCGGTGGCCGCATCGGGCGGGGCAAGCGTCGCGGTGACCGGCATGGTGAGCGTGAACTTCAACACCGTGGCGGCATACATAGGGAAAACCAATGACGTTACGACGTACACCGGAGACGTACTGGTACAGGCGAAATCCGGCCGCGATATTAAGATGTACGCCGGGACCGTCGCCGTCGGTTCGGTAGGCGTCGGAGCGACGGTGATGGTCGCGATTGTAGGCGGCAAACTCTCGCAGGACAGCGCCGACGGGCTGAGCGAAGGATTTGACGCGGACGGGTTTACATCGGGAGTAAGCGATAATTCCCCGGCAGCCACGAAAGAATACAGCGACAAGAAAACAGGCGATAACGCCCTTTCGAAAACTCTTGACGGGGACGGGATCTACGACAGCAAGACAGATATAGGCGACGGCAAGGAGTTCGACGCCTCGGGCGGATATGTAGACCCGGATATAGAAAAATCGGGCGAGAATCCCGACGGGGACGCGCTGGGTTCGGATTTTGACGCCGGCGAAGAACCGAGCGAAGACATTCAAAACGCGAAAAACGCGGGCAGGACGCAGGCGTCGTACGACACCAGAAACGCGACCTCCGCGTACATTGGCGAAGGCTCGATAATAAACAGCGCGGGCGACATAACGGTCACGGCGGAGGATATCACGACGGCGGATATGTTCATGGCGTCTATAGCGGCGGGAGAAGTCGGCGTCGGCGCCGGTATCGCCGTAGCGGTGCTGTACAGCAACGTCCTTGCCTACGTCGAGTACAACGCGCAGCTCTCGGCGGCCGGCGATATACTGATAAGCGCGCGGGCGGCGTCAAAACCCGCGTCATCGACCGCTGACGAGAAAAAGGATCTCAGTAAATTCCTCAGTGGAGACGATCTCGATGTGATCCTGAACTATTCGATCCGCGCCATATCCGTAACGGTCGGAGCGGGCATAGTCGGGGTGTCGGTCGCGGTAGCGCTTGTAGTGCTGACTTCGGAAGTCCACGCCTACCTCGAGGGCGACGTAATCAAGGCCAGCAGCCTCACGGTACACGCGGAAGCGGATTATCCGGCGGTAGTGACGGCGACGCTCGCGCTTGCGGCAGGGCTCGTCGGAGTGGGCGCGTCGGTATCAGCCGCGGCGTTCACAGGAACGGTGACCTCGGCGATCGCAGGAAACGCGAAGATCGGGCAGAGCGCTCTGCCCGGAAACACAGTCGGCAACGTCGACGTTACCTCAAAAGCCGTAATGAATGCGATATCGATCGCGACGGCTTTCGGCGGCGGTTTCGTATCGGTCAACGCGGCGGTGGCGATCGTGGTCAACAGGAGCAGGGTGGAAACGTTCATAGGGCAGGGCGTCAACATAAACTCGACCGGGAACGTAAGCGTAGCCTCCGACGTTCTTACTGAAGCAAAGTCTTACATACTCGCTTTCAGCGCCGGCGCGGTAGCGGTAAGCGTCGCCGCGGCGGTCACGATACTGGAAGCCACGGTACTTACTTATATAGGAGCCACGCCGTACGGAGACCCGACGCCGGGAGCCGCGGCGGCAGGAACCATCGGAACGATCAAAGCAAAGACAGTAAGCGTAGAAAACGACGTTAAAGCGAACGCGGTGGCGGGGATGCTGTCAATCGCAGCCGGGGCCGTCGCGGTATCAGGCAATTTGCTTCTGTCATTCAACGATACCGTCGCTTACGCTGCCATAAATAAAGTAAACGTCGACGCGGCGCAGTCAATAGACGTGGACGGGTATATGGAATCGGCGGCGACTACATTCAGGGGGAACATAACGGGCGGAGCGATAGCAGTCGGGTTCAGCGTAAGTTACGCGGGGCTGAACTCACAAAACTACTCGATTATAGACCTCTCGGGCGCAACGGTGAAAGCCCCGGTGATAAACGTGTACGCAGGCCGTGAAGATAAGCCGAATACGGCAACGGCAAAAGCGGAGTCGATATCCGGTACTATCGGCCTGGGCGCCATGAGCTTGAACGCGGCGATCGCGGACAACAAGGCTGTTAACTCGGCAGTGATACGCGGCGACGGGGAACTTACGGCTACGCAGACCCTCAACGTCGGCGCGTACAGCAGGGCGACGGCGGAAGCCTCGATCAAGGGGCTCGACATTGGAGCGGTGGCGATAAACGCGTCGGTCGTGGTAGCGCTGCTCAGAAGCGAGCAGTACGCGAAAATAGAAGGCGGCGATATAACAGCCGGGAGCCTGAGCGTAAACGCTGTCCTGAACAAATGGGACGGGATGGAAGATAAGGATAAGGACACGGCGATCGCGAGTATACTGACAGGCGGCGGCGGTCTGGCCGAAGCCAGGGCAAGCGTCGCGGTCGCGTACGGGCGTTCGGTGAATACCGCGGATGCTTCGCCGGCGGCGCTGAATATAACAGGCGGCGCGGCAGGCGACGTCGCTGTCGGCAGTTACGGTAATGCCGGAGTCCTTGCCGACATAAAGAACGCGAGTTTCGCAGCTATATCAGCGGGCGTCATGGTCGGCATAAGCCACGCCCAGGCAGTATTTGAGGCGATCCTGACCGCGCCGGCCGGATCGGTGGTAACGGTAAACGCTGTGACGGTAGAGTCCATCTACATGGTCCGCTCCGTTGCGGACGTGACGCCGTCGCTGGCGGGAGCGAGCGTCTCGCTGCTGAGTATAAAGGTGAACCTCGCGATAGCGGGCGTGAAATCAAGGGCAGCGGCAAAGGTCCTCGGCGGCGGGTCGGTTTCCGCGGGTAATGTGAACGTAAAAGCCGAAGGAACGGCCACGGCAACCGCAAAGACGAATACCCCGATAGTGGAGGCAGCGCTGCTCAGCGTCGCGGCGAATGTGGTCGTAGCCCTGCTGGAAGCGGAACAGGAAGCGGGGATCGAAGATGCAACGATCATCGGGGCGGTAACTGAAGTCATCTCCAACCTGAATAAGGGCGTTACAGGGGCGTTGGCGTCGGTCGGCGGCAACAGTTCCAAGTTGTCCGTGACGGCTAGCGTGATGTCAGTGGGGGCGAACGTCGCGGTCGCAACGGCAAACGCGAAAAACCACGCCTACGTCAGTAACGCTTCATTTACAAACGCCGGCAACCTGACCGTAAAATCGGAGGGCGACAGCGTCGCGGTCGCGAATGTCCAAAAGGATACTTTGTCGATCGGGTTCGCGTCTATCGGCCTGACGGTGCTTTACGCCTACGCGCAGGGCGATTACTCAGCGTACGTGGCAACGGGCGCGGGTAAGACCATGAGCGTAGGAAACCTGACGGTACACACGACATATAATGCCAGGGCGGACGCCGAAACGACCACGGGAGCGTTCGGAGTGAAAATCAGCGCGTACACTCTGGATATCAATACGGCGGTCGCGGAAGTAACGACAGAAGCCAAAGCATACATAAGCGGCCCGGGCACGATCAACGCGTCGGGCGTTATCACCGCAAAGGTCGACGGGACAGCCACGGCGAACGCGGGTCTGTATACGCCGAACGTCAGCCTCAGCCTGGTAGACGTCGCCGCGAACGTGCTTTTGGCGACGCTCTCGGCCGAGCAGAAAGCGTACATCTCCGGCGTTACGATCAACAGTGCGACCAAAATAGACGTGCTGTCCAACTTCAATGTCGGCAAGACAACAGGCGCGACAGCTAAGCTGGGGAGCATAGGCGGACACGGAAGCGTAGCGGCAAGCATTATCAGCGTGCAGGCAAACTCCGCGACGGCAAGAGCCAACGCGACGAGCCACGCCTACGTCGATAACGCGAAGATAGATATAAACGGCGCGCTCAACGTGAAGTCGGACGCCACGTCATACGCTGAAGCCACCGTGACCCAGTCGAGCACGATCGGATTCATATCGTTAGGGGCGACACTGGTATACGCTGACGCCGACGGAGACTTCAGCGCATGGATAAGCTCGAAAGACGGACGTGAGATCGCGGCAGCGGATATAAACGTGACAACGACTTATAAGGCGCAGGCCGACGCTTCGACGCTCCAGGGCACGCTCGGGATCAAGGTCGTGGATTTCAGTGTAAACATTGCAGAGGCGAAGGTGCAAACGGCGGCTCTGGCGTATATTTCAGGAGCACATATAACTAAGTCGGGTATAGTGACGGTAAAAGCTGACGGGACAGCATTCGCGAACGCGACGGTGCTTGCCTCGCTGGTAGACATTTCAGCAATTAACGGGGGAGTCAACTATGTCACCGCAACGCTTGCGGCAGACCAGAGCGCTTACGTCGGAGAGGGCGCGAACATCACAGCCGCCGGACTCTCAGTGCTCTCAGAATTCAACAAAGGACAAATCAGAGGGGCTGCTGCGTATATGCGGGAAGCTAAATTCGCAGCCGCGCTGGTGAGCATACAGACTAACACCGCCACGGCGACGGCTGACGCGAAGAGTAAAGCGTATATCAGCAGCGCGACGATCGACGTCGGCGGCGCGGTAACAGTGCGGAGCGACGCTACGTCGTACGCGCTGGCAGACATGGCAACGGGCAGCTCCTTCGACCTCATCGGAGTCGGATTGTCCGTCATGTACGCATACACGAAAGGCGAATACAGCGCCTATGTCGACGATTCGGATATCAAGGCGGGCTCGCTCTCGGTCAGAACGGAATATACCGCGGACGCCAAGTCGACTTCGAGGCAGCCTGCGGGCGGCGGGCTGAGCATAAGCCTCATCGGCATTGAAGGCAACACAGCGCTGGCCCGGGTGTCGACCGGCGCCAAATCGTACATCGAAAATAGCACAGTTACTGAAACAGGCAGCGTAATAGTCGACGCGACCGGCATAGCAAACGCGGTGGCCAGAATAGAGGGTGTAAAAGTAGAGGTGGGGCTCGCCCTGATCGCTGCAAATCTGGTTGACGCGGAGATCAACGTCAGACAGTCCGCGTACATCGAAGGCGGAACAACAAACGCGGCTGCGGTAACGGTGAACTCCAAGCTGACAGGCGATGCGACGGCGTATGCGGGGTCTAACGGCGGGGCGAGTGTAACGCTGTTCGGCGGCGGTTCGAGCCGTGCCGACGCCTCGTCGAGCAGTTCGGTGATCGCGTATATAGCCAATGCGGAAGTAACAGCCGCCGGCAATGTCAACGTTACTGCAGATTCTAAGATCACGCTGAAAGCCGACAGCGCGCTGCCGGGCGTATCAGTCGCTCTGGCTTCGATCGAAGCCGTAGAGGTAGCGGTAAACTTTAAGGTCGACATCGTACGCGCATACATTTCGGGGCCGGACGCCGACGTCACGGGCAAGAGCGTAAACATCACCGCGAACGGCACAGCCATCGGGATCTCGACGGCTCAGCCCGCGGGAACCAGCGTTACGGTAATTGAGGGCACGAAGATCAAATCCGACGCCAGAGTGTCGCTCAGGGAAGTCAGCGCGGGTATCGGCGATGGCGCTGCAGTGAGGTCGACAGGGACCGCGAACGGGGACGGGGTACACGTTACAGCAAACTCAAAGACGGATCTGAAGGCGACCTCCGGGAACGGTTCGGTGAGCGTCAGCCTTGTCGGCGGCGTAAGCTGGTACGATATATCGGCCACTGTAGGCCAATCCATCGCATCAGCATACATAAGCGGCACGGTATATTCCGAGCGGGACGTCACACTGTATTCCTGCGACGATATCAAACTCTACGCTTTCACAAAAGCGACAAAAGCGGGCATTCTGGCTTCGTTCAACGCATCCCGCGCGACGACGGATATCGAGATGCAGGAAACATACGCCAGGATCGGGGCGGGCGCGAAGATCGAAGCGATGAGAGACATTACGATCCGGGCCGAATCAAAATCGGACGTTTCAGCTATAATGGATTCAAGGGGCGGAGGACTTTACAGCGAAGCCAAAGCAACCGCGACCGCGTCTGTGGAGAGAGATACCAAGGTGATCATCGGCGTAGGTGCGCAAATCATATCGCGTTACGCTAATGTGACGATCGACGCTTTCGCGAACTACGCCTATGGCGACGTCCAGGTAAAAATGGATCAGGGCGGATTTATAACCGGTGGTACCGGGCCAAACGCAAACTATCAACTTATTTCAAGTACAGGCGTAGAAGTACTGTTGGGTGCGGTTATTACCGCGATATTCGGTAAACTTGACATTCAAGCCAGAAGCAACAGCAACATAAAGACGACTGCGTCGCGCGACATGGGCTCGCTTGGGGGTTCAAACACGAGCCAGTCGTGGATTTCCGTTTTTGAAGACGTGGTGGTTATCATAGGTGAGGACTTCCCCGGAGACACGCTGACCGCCTATCTTAACGCGAGGGACACGCAAATAAGGGCGTTTATCGAAAACCAAACGCTGAACGCGCAGACCGAAGCGTTTACAGCATCCGGCGGGTCGGTGACCTCGGCATACGCCAATATATATGTCAACACCGGTGGCGGGTTCAT
>Ga0082212_10003154_pt1 | contig 23536 bp, 23 predicted proteins | sample TergutNt197P3_FD_71548 | JGI IMG/M metagenome (GOLD analysis project Ga0082212, IMG submission 71548) | Neocapritermes taracua P3 segment gut microbial communities from Petit-Saut dam, French Guiana - Nt197 P3 | ecosystem: Host-associated > Arthropoda: Insects > Digestive system > Gut ... | reverse complement strand
GAGCTTTATGTCAAAGAAAATAAAGCTGTACATACAAGAAGATATGGAAGTAAATGCTTATGCTTTTGGAAAAAGAACACTTGTCTTGACAAGAGGTAGTATTGAGTTTTTAAATGATGATTGTTTAAAAGGCTTAATTGCTCATGAGCTAGGACATTTTGCCCATCATGATACTAAAGCAGCACTATTGGCGTATGTTGGCAATATCTATGTTTCACTTTTCCTTCGATTTCTTGCTTATGTTGCTCGCCTTTTCTGGCCCTTTAATATTATCTATAAACCAGTTGTCTTTATAAATGATATACCCCTACTGGTAACCAGTCGCAGGCAGGAATACCATGCGGATAAATTCGCATTTGAGATTGGCTTTGGCGAAGAAATGACTCAGGTGTTATATGCGCTTTATGCGTTCATTATCGAAAAGCCAGGCAGCATCCAAGAGCAGATTCGCAGAACTCACCCGGCATTAACTAAACGGATAGAGAGGGTTGAATATCTGCTTACGGAAATAGATAATATCCCTGCTTGAATTGATAATAATATATGAAAAGAGGAAGAATAAATTAAAATGTTCCTTCCTCTTTTTTCTATTGCAATAGTCAATTATAATTGAAATAGTTGAATTTATATGATAATCTTTTTTTAAGAGGGAAAGTATGAAAAAAGGGAAACTAATTATTCTATGCGTTTTATTAGCGCTGCTAGTGGTCGGCCTTGTAGCAGGCGGAAGTATAGTATATAGCACAAATAATAATAAAGATAAAACTATTGAGAATCAAAAGAAATCCCTTGCTAAAAAAGAAGATACTATTAAATCTTTGAATTCTACAATTTATAATTTAATTAACAAGATGGAAGAAATCCCAGATAAATCTGTTTTGGATGAAAAAGTTGACAATCAATTATTGGGCAAATTTTATCCACTATCACCTGATTCTATCCAAGGTGAAAGCTCTTATCTTGAATTATTACCAAATAATAAGTTTATTGCAAACTATAATATGTGTGATAGATGGGAAAAAGTTACAGGAAAATTTTTTGTCAGAGATTACACATTTACTCTAGATAATCCGGACTATAAAGTAACTCTTTTAATGTTAGTTGCGGATGAAAAAACAGGTTTTTATTCAAGATTTGATATGTATAGAATAATCAATAACAACCGTTTGCGATTTTTAACACCAAATGAATATAGCGCCGGAGGAATACTACCAGATAATCCAGATATGAGTTTTGATTGTGGAGAAAACGGTATAATATTAGCTAAATAAACATTGTTATTAACTATAAAAAAATTAGTTAGTAATTCTTGTTATCTGGCGTTATAAACGGCAAGCCGGGAAATATGTTTGACCCAAAAGGCAAAGCAGTGCAGGCAGAAGTGGCAGCTATGTTAAATAAGTTTGCCGAAAACATATAAAGCATATTATGTAATTTGCTCCTTTCTTTTTATATACATATATAGATAGGAGCCAAATTTACATTTTATTTTGCCATTTATATTGGGCTCTATATTTCTAGAAATTTAATAATAAATAGGCAAAATATTTAAAATATATAATCTTTTTTATAGTAGCAGGATTGGGTTGATTTAGGAAGAATTTACTATGGTTATTGAGATTAAAGTTATCTAAAAGTATAACAAGTACTCCATGCACAAAAATTAGATGAAAAAAGATAAAATTGGCTCCTTTTTTTTAAGTAATTTTATATAGCTAACCCCTATGAAGCTTTTTATTTTTTCTAAAAGCAGCAATAAGCAGTTTGTCTTTTTTGCATTTTTAGTCAGATATTATGATTGTTATTGACGCAAGTTGCCACCTCATGCTAGAATATGCTGTATAAAAAATTTATTTTTGTTGCATAGCATGTATTGCCCTTTAACTCCGCGCATATCATAAATCATATAGAGCAGTGAGTCTATGTGTCTAATGATATGGGGGTAATATAATGGCGAAAGAAATAACAGACGAAATTTTAGTAGATTTGATTGAAAGGTTAGTTGGACGAAAAATTTCCAATGACCAGCTAAGTGAGATGAAGAAAGACCCAAAAATCCATAGGGATTTAATTTTATTTGCGAGGTGTTGTGTTTATATGACAGGATTATTTAATAAATCTACTAGCTATGGTTATGTTTTAGGACGAAAAAGAAGATATATGCCTAAAAGTAAAAAATTACGAGAAAGCACCGCTAATAATCGTGCTTATATTATAGAAACAAGACAAAGTATTAATGCTGGAAGTTTTAGATTGGAAAAATGCCCCAGTAAGCGTTAGCATGAATTTACAAGCTAAAAAATCAATGACGATAAGACGTTAGATAACGTCATGTCATTCTAAAACCTGCAACTGCTAAGGTTCTTAATGTTCTTAGATAATAAATTGTAAATTCACTAATGGACTTGTGACTGCTAAGCTTTACGCATTTTTTCAGAAAAACCATCAAACTAAGCTGTTGATTTCGAGCTATTTTTTTGTAGGTTTTAGATGGTATAATGTACTGAGGTAACAAAAATGGAGTTATTAAAAATATTTCTGGAAAAAATTAAAAAACTTAACTATGAAGACATTTCTAATCAAATTGCAATCGAGTTCCTAGACATATTAGAAACATATCATTTAAATAAGGTATCGCCAATTAAAATTTTATCTTGGTTAGATGATGATATTTATGATAATAATCAACGATTTATAAAGAAATTACAAAAAATTGTTGAGTTGGCTTTAAATACAGATGGTCGCCAATATCACATGTTTATTGGGTTTGTTTTAAATAATATTTGGGCAAATTTAATGGAACAAGAGCCAGATGAAGAAGCTGAAGATTATCTTTCAGTTTTAGACAGTTATGTTGAAAGCCTAAAGGATATTGAAAAAAATTCAAAAGATGTTCTAGAAGAAATTGGAAAATCTCAACAAGATATTGAAAGCTTTGAGCAAGATATTAATATAAAAATCGAGAAACAAGAAGGTAAAATCAGAGACCTAATTCCCCAAGCAATTACGGCAGTAGGTATCTTTGTAGCCGCTTTAGTTTTCATTATTGGTGGAATGAATGTTGTTGAAGCCCTTGGGCGTTTAGAAAATGTTCCACTTATAAACTTAGCAGTATTAGCATTATTTACAGGGCAAGTATTGTTTAATTGCCTTTTTTTGTTGCTCTATTTACTTTCTCGTCTGTCTGAAAAACCAATACATAGTTGTTGTAGCAAATTTGAGGTTAATATTAATATTGCTGACTATGATAAACTTGAGCGCAAACAAGAATATTGCGATTATTGCATACGTTACAGGGATGATGCTGACCAATGTAGCCATGCTAGAAAAATTTTTTCAAAGTATCCACACCTACATATAACGAATACTTTCATTTTTATAGCGGAAATAATTTGCCTTGCTATATTAGCTGTATTAAATACTATGCGAGCTATAGATGATTTTTTCTTATATATTTTTATGGTTGCTCTGATTGTAATTGTTTTTTGTAGTAGCACTGCTTATATTTTGAGTACCATTGGAAAAATTGCCCATAAAAAAAGGAAAAAAAAGAAAAAGATAAACTATGCTCGAAGACGAATATTTGCAGGTTTAGCCGCCTCTATCTTAATTTCTGTTTTTTCCTTTACTATAAGATTTTATTGCATATTACCAAATTGGCGAGATATACTATTTAAATAGTCTTTTCTCCCCGCCAACAATCCCTCCAGCTTCTCAATCCACTTTGTAATCAGCAAACTGAATACTACGTAACATCTCTGTTATTTCAAATTTAGCTTAATAAAACAAATCAACTTTTGAAGGTTCAAATATGTAATTTAACGCTTTGATTGTTTTGCTGGTGAAATCATCAATAATATTTTGATTTTTCGGCGGTGGTAACTCAATAAGCATAGACTTTGCAAATATAGAAGCCCAGCCGTCAAAAGTACCTCTTGTATTTTCATAGTTTGGGGTAAGGTCGGTAAAGGCATAAACTTTATTCACTATGTCAATTAAGTCGCTATTGCCTTTCAATCGGTTTTCCCAGCCGTGAAAAGATAAAATAATATCGTAATTGCCATTTAACACTAAATCCCGTAAAGCCTGCGCTTCCGGCGAAGTATAAGGCTTTTTGCTTGTTTTGTTTCTGTTATCACTGAAAACCCGAAAATTAAAGTTAAAATCCCTGTTAATATCAATGCCAAGAGAAACCTGACATCTTCCAGGGCCATCTTTTGTCCATCCTTCGGCTAGACCATCAGGATTAGCACAAGGAATAATATGTAATTCATAACTGCCTAAGTTAAAAGCATTATCTTTGTAATGCTCAATAACAACATTGGCTAAATCAACTAAAATTTGCCCGTCTTTTGGAGCATAATCTTCAAAGGCGTGTATTGCAAAAACGCAAAGAATCTTTTGCTTGGCTTTTTCTATACTGGAACTTTTCAAACTATAATAAACTAAATCCCTGCCTAAGCCACTTTTCCCATAAGTTTTATTTTCTAAAGTGGCGGTATTAATATCTTGCCAAACTTTCTCTACTTGCTGATTAACAAGATTTAATGTCTCTTTATAAGAGGTGTCGGGATTAGAGAGCATAAACCTGACATAGGCAATTAAGTTTTCCCCTTTGTATTCCGGAAGATAAGAAATTTCCAGTACTCTGCTGTAAACACTATGTATTTCTTTTTCAGGATTAATAATGTCTATGATTTTATTTGCAGGGTCATAAGAAGCCGCTGTAAATGAACCAATAATATCTCTAATTAAAGCTAATGGAGCATATGTAGAGCCATTGAGCAGTAAAGAAGGGCGAGTTTCTTTATCTGCTTCATTTATTTTAATTGCGGTGTCTCCAATTTTATAAATCATAGTTCGGTCATCTTTATCCAACATAAGGATTTGAGCAGTTAGCGGATTATATTCCATGATAACGCCAATTTGCTTTAAAAGTGGTCGAAGAGCAATATATTGCTGGCCATTTACCGGCTGAGCTTTCACTTCTGAACTGACATCAATTCCGTTTACTCTAACAATAGAATTTTCTGTAGCCAAAGCTGGAGCAGAAACAAAAAATATCAATATAATTATCATCATAAAAAAGTGAGTCAATAAAATTGACTTTTTCATGGTATTACCTCCGATTTTAGTTAATATCCTAACATGTATTATATTAACATTTTGTTACCTAGTCAATAGATTATTTCGCGTTTAAGCAACTTTTTGTTACATTAATTGAGCCTTTATATAATCTGTGATAACCTCTTTTCAGGGAGGTGTCATATGCTTGCTTTAAGATTAAGAGAATTACGCGAAGACAAAGACAGAACACAAGCCGAAATTGCCGAGATTTTAAGAATAACAAGAGCTTGTTATTCCATGTACGAATCCGGAAAACGGCAGGTCAGTTATGAGGCATTGGATATACTGGCAGATTACTATAAGGTGAGCATTGATTATCTTTTGGGTCGTCAGGAGGAAAAGGCTATCCAGTTGAGCGAAGAGGAAACAGAGTTGCTTAAAAAATTCAATTCTTTGGATAATAGAGGCAAACAAAATATTCTTGCGCTTGTCAATATTGAGTTTAGTAGAGCCAATTCCAAGGCAAAATAAAAATAGAACAGGGAACAAATTTCAATTCGTCCTTGTTCTTTTTGTATTTGATTAATTAAATACAGCTGGAAGTTATAATTCGTAATTTATAACCAAGGGAAAACTCCAAGTCATATCGGACAATCAGCCCTTCATAAGCTTAACTAAAAGTCTATGAGGTGCTTTAATGAATAAGGAAGAAATAAAAGTAATTGTTGAGAACCCACCAAGCAAAGAAATGGCAACACAAAAAATAAAAGAGCTATGTGATTTCCTTTCTAAGATGTTTTCACTCAGAAAAAGGCAATCATAGCTCTTTTTATTACTCAATACAGTTAGTATTGCATTAGGTATAAACTGGCAAAATACCAGCATATAAGGGCAATTGTAACAACAAATACCTAGTGCAATTAGGGTGCCGGACTGAGAGCTTTTTCCCTTTTGTATACCTAGTGCCATCTGGTGGCCCCGACGGTGAGCTGGCAGCCGGTTTGCGTTACTTAAACCAACGCTATACTATGCCCACCAATTATACCAAGGGTCTGTTGACCGATATAGGAACAGAAGAAATGAAAATGACGCAGCATTCTATAATGCGGACAAGCCCTGTCATAATGGGCTTTTGATACATACCATTTCAACCACAGACAGGATAACAAAATGGAATGGAGGCACATTTGACGAGAAAGGTATGTATCCTTACAGGATCGTATCTTTTGGTGTTGAGAGGATCATAAGGTTATTTATAGCAGCATAAAGATCGGCGCGATTATAAAGCTCTTTCCGTCATGCCCATCATTTGCCCAGCTATACCCGAGAACGAAAACATTTTCTATTAATCCGCCGAGGATTTTTGTTGTCAGGTGGTGCGGGAAAACCGCAGGAATGCTTGTTGCCTTTCAAGGTTTTCCCGCGCCGCCTGGCGGCAAAAAGACCGGAAGAGTGATGGAAAGTGTTTTCGTTCTTGGGTATAAGTGCCTAATCCCTTGCGGCGCAGCCGCTTTAGTTCGGAGAACAGACATGGAAGAAGCTAAAAAACGCATTAAAGCCTGCTGGGAAAAGGAAGAACCTTTCTGTGCTTCTTCCTGCCCTTTTCATTATGATATCCGCGAATTTACCGCCCGCCTTAAGCGCGGCAGTTTCAATTCGGCTTTCCGCACCTTTGCCAACGGCGTAGGTTTTCCTGCTATTGTGGCTGCCTTATGTGATTGCTCCTGCCGCACTGTCTGCCCGCGCCAAGGCAGCGATGCCGCTATTGATATGCAGCAGCTGGAACGCTCTGCCCTTGATTATGCTGTCAACACTAAGCCTAATAGTTATAACCTGCCCCCAAAAGCCGCAAAGATTGCCATTATAGGCGCCGGCTTAAGCGGTTTGGCTTGTGCTTTACGCCTGTGCAATAAGAAATATCAGGTCACTGTATTTGAAGAGTCCGAGCAGGTAGGTGGAAAATTATGGAATTATCTCCCCCCTGATCTTTTCCTGGCGGATATTAAAAAGCAATTCATGTATGAAGAATATACCCTGCACCTGAACACAAAAATCACTGATGCTGCCGCCTTGCTGGACGAGTATCAGGCTGTTTATGTAGCAACCGGAATAAATGGCGCCGGTTTTGGTCTTTTGGATGGTCTTGATAGGGCTCAGCTTGTCGCGCCTTATGCCTCACATCTGCCGGGGGTTTTTCTTGGCGGCTCTTTGCTGGGCGCTACGGATATGGACGCGTTGGCCCAGGGATTACAGGTAGCAAACTTGATTGAAGCCTATTTGAAAACCGGTAATATGAAAGGGGCAAAACCGCATAAACCGACTAATATGCAACTGGCCTCGGATGCGTTGAGCTATCTGGAGCCGGTAATAGCGGAGCAGCCATTTACCAAAGAACAGGCAATAGCGGAAGCACAGCGCTGTCTCGGTTGCCGCTGCGATGCCTGCTATCGCCATTGCCCGTTGATGAATTATTTTGAAAAATTCCCTTTACGGATCGCCGATGAGGTGGCGGTGACCATTGATCCCGGTACTTTGGACGGCAACGGTACTGTGGCTACCCGCCTTATTGCCACTTGCAGTCAATGCGGTTTATGCGCCGAGGTTTGCCCGCAGCAAATTGATGTCGGAGATTTTCTTCGCAAAAGCCATCAGGTCATGCAGACCAAAGAGGCTATGCCCTGGGCATTCCATGATTTTTGGCTGCGTGACATGGCGGATGCCCGCAGTGAAAATTCCTCATTCCTTGGCTCGCCTAATTGGCAGCCGCCTTACATCTTCTTTCCCGGCTGTCAATTAGGTGCTTCTGAGCCGCGCTATGTCCTGGGCGTATATAAATTGTTGCATGAGGCAGATCCTGATACCGCCATTTGGCTTGGCTGTTGCGGCGCTCCCGCTGTGTGGGCAGGAGATATGCCTTTGTCCGAAGAGGTGAACAGGGAAATAAAGGCTGTTTGGGAAAGCTACAATAAGCCTCTTGTAATACTGGCCTGCCCCACCTGCCGGGAGATATTTGCTCAATATTTACCGGAAATAGAAACAGTATTCCTGCTCGACCATTTTGCCAAGAGGGATATAAAACCATCCCCCGCAGCAAATGGTGAGAAAATAGCTATTTTTGATCCTTGTGCTATGCGTCAATGGGAAAAGTCACGGCAAAATGTACGCGATTTGGCGCAGGAGGCAGGGTTTGCTGTTCAAGAGTTGCCCTATCACGGTACCAGAGCCCAATGCTGCTCCTTTGGCGGGCAGATGGATACGGCCAATCCGCCCTATAAGGAATGGCTGGTTAAGCAGCGTATACAAGCATCCAGTTTGCCTTATCTGGTTTATTGCAGCAACTGCCGGGATATTTTCGCTAAAGATGGCAAAGAAGCCATTCATGCTTTGGAGTTGTATAACGGTTGTATGCGGGAAACAGAACAAACACCGGGAATAGAACAGCGCTTACTGAACCGGCATAAGGTAAAGGAAGAAATTATCAAACGCTATTTCCCGCAGCAGGCGGAAGAATTGCTCCCGGCCGCTGCCTTGCCGGTCCTGCATTTGGCTCCGGGTTTGGCGGAAAAGCTGGATAGGGAGCGCATCTTTCTTGCGGATATCACGGCGGTGATTGCCGCCTCTGAAAAGGAGCGCTACCGCTTGCGTAAAGCTTCCGGGCATTATGTGGGACATCAGGAGATCGGCTATATGACATACTGGGTGGAATACCTGCCGGAAGATGACGGATACTCAGTATTCAATGCTTATGCGCACCGTATGAAAATAACACCTTGATTGACGCAAAGCATCAATCAAAAAACAAAAAACCGGCTGCGGGCATGTATAGCCCGTATTATGCAGAGGGAGCAATGCCATGGCCGCTGAACAGTTATATTGTGATTATTGCAATGTGGAACTTGAGCCGCAAAAAACACATTTTACCTACTTAGGCCATGCCTTTCATGCCGAAATACCCTGTTGCCCAAAATGCGGGCAGGTCTATATTGACGAAGAACTGGTAAAGGGCCGTATGGCCCGGGTAGAAATGGAATTGGAAGATAAATAATAACTAATCTTGGCCTGGAAATTGAGTATATTGAGACCGATGATAGGGGTGTCATATTTGGCATGAATACCCCTACTGACTATGCAAAAGTTATTGAACTCTATTCCGGTCAACAAAGTTCTGACTTCAAATATTAATAATATTACGGGCAGTATCCATTCTTGCGGTAATACTGACCATATCTGTAACTGCTCCAACTGCCAATTTGTCCTGAAGCTCGTAGTAATTGACACAGGTACCGCAAGTTAAAATTTCTACTCCTTTGTTCTCCAGCTCTTTTAAGTCGTCAATAGTGTTGGAACCGGCGGACGTTAAATAGGCGCCTGAATTAAGGAAAATTACACACTTCGGCGGTGAATGGAGCTCGGTAAGTGAATATATGAAGCTCTTGATAAGGATTTTGCCAAGCTCCATTGCCCCTTCCCCCATGGTATCCCTGCTAATAACTACAACCACTCCCTTTGTCTGATTAGAATTGGTGGTGGTTTTGGTTTTGTCGTTCTCAACCTGCTTATTAGATGGTGTTTTCATATTATTTGCCTCTTTCTTTATTCGAATTTGAGAGCTTTGTGCCTGATACCTTGCGGTGAAACCTCTTCATAAATAAACAGGCCATTTTGAGTCGCCCTGGAAAATAAGCCGATCCCGCCAATCTCATTATCGGCTAAAGACCCCAGCGCCGCTTTGATTTCATTTTGATCAATACGAAGGCAAATACCGCAACCTGCGCTTATTTGGGAAGGCAGCGGTAATACGCTGACATGAAGTTTCATTTCAAGCAGGCACTGTTCGGCCTTTATCGCCAGGTTTGTATTTTTGAATGTGATTATATATTCCATATTTACCCTCATGCCGCCGCGAACGGATGCATAAATTCCTCATGGAAACCAATTGTATTTATCGTCTCCGGCGGTAAATACAATTGGTTTTTACTCTTTAGCATCCCAAAGATTGACTAATCTCTTTCAGCGCCAAAACCCCTTTTTGGATTTCCTCTTCGGTATTAAAATATGAAAAGGAAAATCTTACCATGCCCATCTCGGCTGTGCCCAAGCGTTTATGCAATAAAGGTGCACAATGACTTCCCGCCCGGATCGCAATATCATAGCCCGTCCAAAGCCTTTCGGCAAGTTCCGCCGAAGTCATTCCGTCAATATTTAGGGAAACAATCGGCAATCTGTCATTTGTGGAAAAATCGCCGTAGATCTTTATTCTTTCCAGGTTTTTAATACCTTCATAAAACATACTTGCAAGCTGTTTTTCCTTTGCTCTGATTTTGTCAATCCCGGTTTCGTTGATGAAGCGGACTCCTTTTTGCAATCCGTAAATGCTATGACTATTCAGAGTTCCCGCCTCGAAAATATCCGGCATATCCTGTGACTGAAAGGTATCGAAACTATTGACGCCGGCGCCCCCGGTCTTGACAATTTTAAAATCATAATTATCGTTAACGATTATGCCGCCTGTTCCCTGAGGGCCGAACAAACCTTTATGCCCTGTAAAACAAAAAATGTCGGCCATATTGATATCAAGAGGTATCGAGCCGAAGGTTTGAGAAATATCCAGGATCATGATGATGCCGTTTGCTTTACACAAACTATAGAGTTTTTGCACTTCCGTGATATTTCCGGTCACATTCGAACCGTGCGTACAAATCAAAAACTTGGTAGGCGGCATCAAAAGTTCCACACTGGAATCAATAAGCAGTTTTCCATTATCATCGCATTTTATGAAACTTAATTCGCATCCGCTAAGGTACAAAGGACGCAATACGGAATTATGCTCCGCTTGGGTAGTAACAACGGTATCTTCTTTCCCAATAAGCCCGCCGATTACCAAATTCAGGCTCTCTGTGGCGGAAGAAGTAAAGGCGACATTCAATGGCTCGTTACGGTTTATCAGCTTTGCGACTTCCTTGCGGGTATTATATATTTCGCGGTTCGCAGTCAAGACCGGGGGGTAAAAAGAGCGCCCCGCATTGCCGATATTATTTATAGCAAAAGAAACAGCCTCACTAACTTCCGGGGGCTTTATCAGAGTTGTCGCACTGTTATCAAAATAGATCATTTTATGCTATCCTTGTTTATTTATTAATTCAGAGCTATTTATGAATATTGTTACCCCGGCTGCCTAAATAAAAATAAGCTTCCAAGACGGCTCCGCCAAGGCAACGCGCCTTATCAGATATCGAGTGCCAGTTGATATCGATACGCGGATCTATATCGGCCACCTTCATCCCCCGGCAAACCATTATCCCCTCGCGGATCAGCCCGCGCACCAGGCCGCTAAGGGATACTTTGACCGGCTTGCCATCAACTGTTAACAGGATATCACCACATTCCACCACATCGCCGATCCGCTTTTTGTGATTGATAATCCCGTTTGCAGGTGCATGCAAAACGCGCCGGTTGCTTATACCGCCAATATTGCCGGGCATCCCGGTATCCTGCTTTGCGTATCCTTGTAAAATCAGTTTACCAAGGTCATGCCCCCGCATTGTTTCAATTACTGCCTGCACGTCTTTACCCGCGCAAAATCCCGGCCCCAGCGCAATTGTGATATCCGCCATAGCGCGATTTGTCCCCAGATTTTCTTTAGCAATGATCGCGTCTATCACAGCGGCAGGATGTATCAGTCTTATAGATTCTCCGGCCGGGTCGACAAGGAGTGGGACTACCCCCGCCTGCCAGCAATCCTCCAGCTCATCCGGCCCGGAGACCTTGCGGCAGGAAACATCCTCGACCTGAGCAAAACCGTCATATACCGCCTCGGATAAGGCGACGCTCCGGCGGATAGCGGTAGGAGCAGGGGTTTCCAAGACCACTACCGGGAATCCGGCGCGGAAAAACTTTTGGATCACCCCGGTAGCAAGATCACCGCCGCCGCGGATGACAATTTTCTGAGAAAAAGCCAGTACAGACATTTTTTTACCTCTTTTAGAACCTGAACTTTTCCCGCACTTGCTTCTCAGCATACCTTGATACATCGGCATAAATTTCTGCATAAGCGGTAAGAACCTGTCTGCCTTTTTCAGTCAGCTTTGTCGAGCCGTAATTGCTTCCGCCTTTTTCCGATATCACTACCGGAAACCCTAATTCTTCTTCCATGACCCGGATGATCCTTAGCGCCTTGACATAGGACATTTTCATTGCTTCGGTTGCCTTTTTTATAGAGGAATAGGTTTCGATTTTTTCTAAAAGCTCCATCGGCCCTGTGGAAAAAAATGGCTTATTATTACCAATTTTTACCCTAGTAATGCACCACACGGCTATGCCCCCCTATCCTTTTCAAATGATTTGCCGCACATACAGTTTTAGTAACTCTGGTACGCAAAGTGTCAATAAAAAACAAGATTCTCGTTTAATTTTTTCGCGAAGCGAAAGCTACAACAATTCAGCACTCAGAAACCGCTCAACGAGCGCCTTAAATACTCCGGCAAGTCTTCTCTGTTTTCGAAGGTGACCGGGATAAGCTCACCCTTCCTGCGGATCATTTGCTCCAAGCGGTTATGCAGGCTCAAGTATTCCTGATCCAAGCTCAGCTGCGACATGGCATGAGACAGATTGGGGGCAGACTTTAAAACCCCGATACAAGGCTTGCCGCCGTTAATGATCCGTAATAAGGAATCTGCAAATACCTCTGATTTTAACTCGACCCCGCCGATTTCATCCAAGAGGATAAGTTTGCAATCAGGGTTTTGAGCGTCTTGTTCCACTTGGAGTATGGTTTTTTCCAAAACAGAAATATCAAACTGCCTGTTAGATATATGGATAAACATTCCCTGACAGCCGGGGGTATATATCGTTTCCAAAGGCGGCAAAGCCCCGTTTATCCTTATAGCCCGGTAGCCGATCGTTTTGCTGTTTTTCAGGAGCCGCTGAGTGACCAAACCGGTTATGCTTAGGCTGTACGGTTCCAGCGCTTTTCGCAGTAAGCTTGATTTACCGATACCAAATTGTCCTTGAAGAAACAGATTCATAGCTTCCCCTTAAAGATTCAAACATATTTTATGCTGCTGTGAATTGCGATCTGTTACCGAGACTACTTCCATAGGCAGGCCATATACGGATTCCAGTGAGCGGTTCGTCAATATATCTGCAGGGACGCCAAAGCCAATCTGGTATCCGTTGTCCAATAACAAAACCTTATGGGCCAAAGCAAACGGCTGGGAAGGGCTGTGGGTGGTAAAAACAACGATTTTACCTTTTTTTGTCAAGAGACGGATAGCGGCGGCAATCAATTCCTGATTGGCAAAATCCAGGCTGGCTGTAGGCTCATCCATCAGCAATACACAGGTTCCCTGACACAGAGCCCGGGCAATCAAAACTAATTGGCGCTGACCGCCGGAAAGTAAATTATAAAAACTATCTGCCAAATGGGATATTCTTAACCTTTCCAAACACTCCAGGGCGGCTTTGGTATCTATTTTCTTGGGCGATGCCAGGGAATTGATATGGCAAGTCCGGGCCATGGTCACCATTTCCAGAACCGTATAGGGGAATTGCATCCGGTCGCTTTGGGGGATATAGGAAAAAATCCGGGCAAACTTTTTCCGATCCATAGTATCAATATTAATATTGCGGCAATAAACTTTGCCCTTGGTTTTAACTAAAAAACGCAGCAAAAGCCGCAACAAGGTGGATTTTCCGCAACCGTTAGGTCCTAATATAGCAAGCGCTTCCCCTGCTTCCACCCCAAAAGACACGCCATGCACGACTTCCCGTCCGCCATAACCGCCGCAAATATTCTCCACCCGTAATTCCAAATTATCTTCACGAACCATAATTCACACCAATCCTCAGCTCAAAATTCAACACTCAACACTCAACACTTGGGCTGCAAAGCAGCCCATCACGCCGGCTTTCTTTTTACCAATAGAATAATGAAAAAGGGAGCGCCGAAAAGAGCAGTCAAGGCTCCCACCGGTATTTCCATGGCGCTGAGGGAACGGGCCAAATTATCTACGATCAATAAGAAACAACCGCCCAATAAAGCAGCAACCGGCAGCATCTTTCGGTGATCAGCGCCAGCCAGCCCCCGCGCCAAATGGGGAAGCATTAAACCGATCCAGCCGATTTGACCGCCCAAACAAATGGCGGCGGAACAAATAAAGGTAGCAACCATAACCACCAGCAGACGGTAAAGATAAGGATTTAGGCCAAGGGAAAGAGCATTTTCATCATCAAGCGTCAATATGTTCAGCTTCCAACGTAATAAGTAAAGCAATATGCAACCAAATAAGATGGGAATCAAGCTGAACGCTAACGAGCTTATATTGACTTTCGCCAGGCTGCCCATTGTCCAATAGACAATAGAGGGCAAGGTATCATTGGCATCTGCCAGGTACTTAATTGCTGTAAGCAGAGATAAAGCTAATGCGCTCATCACAGAGCCGGCCAATACCAGGCTGACATCCCGGTCAAAGCGAGCTCTACTGCCAATAAAAAAAGCCAGGGTTACCGTGACAATGCCGCCGCAAAAGGCCAGCAGCTGTACCATAAAAGCGCCCAAACCCAGCAACAAGCCCAAAGCTGCCCCCAGGCTGGCCCCTTGGGTAACTCCTATAATATTTTCGGAAACAAGGGGATTTTTAAAGGCGCTTTGATAAGCCGAACCGGAAACCGCCAAACCGGCGCCTATGGCAAAAGCCGCAATGATCCGGGGCAGGCGGATATTTTGAATTATGATAGCCACATTGTCTGCTACCGCACCTGCTCCTTTAAAAATAAAAAGAAAAACTTCCCGCGGGCTTATCCCATAAAAACCTATGTTCAGTGAAATAATTGGCAAGATCAGGCTTGCTGCTATCAATAAAGGCAAGAGCCAAGGCCGTTTTTTTATTTGATTGTTGTCTTTCGGGAAACTCAAGATACTTTACCCATCCTTATCGTTGTATATATGGAAATACATCCGCTCTTAACGATACCCTAAACGGGAGGATTTGTCAAGAAAATATTTTTTCAAAAAATCACTTGACAAATTGTGGTAAGGCAATTATAATAGCGTTGTATTTGCAAATATATAACGATTTAAGGAGGGATTTCATGATAAAGAAGCAATATTTCTTAATTATGTTGTTTTTGACAGTTATATTATGCTTGATTGCCGGATGCAATCAAGACGTCATTGAACCAAAAGAACCTTCAGCCGCAGACTATCAAACTATAAATATAGACAGAGAGCGCCAAATCACAGATATGGCAGGCCGCACCGTAACTATCCCCTCTGAAGTCAAGAAAGGGTTAGGTACTGAAGCAAGAGCCAGCTATATGCTCTATACCATGGATCCGGATACTATGACAGGCATCAATTATGAATTCAACGATAAGGAAAAAGCCTACATATTACCCCAATATCATAATTTACCTGTTTTCGGGCAGGGCGGGAGTTTTAACCTGGAAGCGGTCGTTGCCGCCGCGCCTGATGTATTGATCATTTATGGCCCGCTGAAAGATGCCGCTATTTCCGATACCGAAGATATCCAGCAGCAAACCGGTATCCCCTGCATTATGATGGGCGATACTTTGGCTCAGATCCCCGCAGCCTATCGCCTGCTGGGTGAGGTATTTGGCCGGGAGGAAAGCTGTGAAATCCTAGCCCGGTATGCGGAAAAGGCTTTGGGCTTTGCCGCAGCTATAAATATACCGGAAGAAAAACGCAAGACTGTTTATTTCGGCAATGGCCGGGAGAATTTGGAAACCGCGCCCAGAGGTTCTTCCAATGCCGAACTGTTGGAACTTGTGCAAGCTGTCAATGTTGCTGCCCTTGAAGGAGAAATAACTGGCCGCATTGATATCAGCGCAGAACAAGTGCTGGGCTGGAATCCGGAAGTGATTCTGCTCAATGGCGAGCCAACCAAAAATGTTTCACCGGCCGATGCGGTAAAAACTTTCCTGAGCGACAGCCGCTACCGCAATGTAGAGGCTGTAAAGAATGGCAAGGTTTACGCCATTCCCAAGTACCCCTATAGCTGGTTTGACCGCCCGCCCGGCCCCAACCGCCTGATTGGCATTTATTGGTTGACAGACCTGCTTTACCCTGATGAGCATACTATTGATATCAAATCGGAGGCTCAGGATTTCTACTCTCTATTTTACCATCTGGAGTTATCCGATGGTCAATTGGCAGATTTACTCGGTTATTAGCAAAGGATACCATCAAATAACTCCTTAAATCTTAACAGTTAGAAAGCATTTGAGGACACTTGATTGTGAATTGTAAAAGGAGTATGCATGATGGAAATGAGAAAACTGATGCGGGCCGTTTCGGAATGGTTAAGTCAAGGCGAAGATGTGGTCCTTGCCACAATAATCGCCGGTTCCGGCTCGACACCCAGGGGCGCCGGGGCGCGGATGGCAATCATAAATGACGGGAGTTTTACCGGAACTATTGGCGGAGGTGCGGTGGAATATAAAGCTCAGCAAATCGCTATGGAGGCCTTAAAAAGCAAAACATCCCGTATTAAATCGTTCATTCTTTCTCCCAACGATAAGGAAGGCTTGGGTATGGTCTGCGGGGGAAACGTAACAGTATATATTCAATATATTTCCGCATCGGACAAAGAGGTGCAGAGCCTTTTTACCCTCGGCGCCAATCTTTTTGGGGAAAATGCCGATAGCTGGCTTATAACCGATATTACTGATGAATCAAAATGGCATATGAACATTTATACTCCGAGCGCAAAAAGCGAAAGCTATCTGCACAATACCCTACAAAAAAGCGGGCTATTCACAAATAGCAGTGTGCTGATGGAAGTCTCCGGAAGAAGGTATTATGCGGAACCTCTGACAAGAGCAGGAAAGGTATATATTTTCGGCGGAGGACATGTTTCTCAAGAGCTGGTTCCGCTTCTTTCTCATCTTGGCTTTAGTTGTGTTGTGTTTGATAACCTTCAGGCATTTGCCTGCAAAGAACTATTCCCCGCGGCAGATGAGATAATTGTGGGAGATTTTGACAATATTTCCGCAAGCATTGATATTAGCAGAAATGATTATGTCGTCATAATGACCAGAGGTCACAGCTTCGACTTTGCCGTACAAGCACAGGCAATGCGGCGCAACCCCTATTATATCGGGGTGATAGGCAGTAAGACAAAAATTGCCAAAATTTCCCAAATGCTTTTGGAGCAAGGATTTTCACAAGAAGAACTCGACAGTATTTATACCCCGATCGGCATCAATATCAAAGCCGATACCCCTGCCGAAATCGCCGTCAGCATAGCAGCAGAACTTATCATGATTAGGGCACAAAAAAGAATTACCTCTCCCTAATCCCTTGCGGCAAAGTTGCTTTAGTCGGGCAAATAGCTGGTGTCTACTAAACCGTTGATCAGATTGCTGATATTGACATCCGGTTTGATAAAACCTTGGGACTGCAGGAAAGTGGCTGTCTCTTTGAGCTGGCTCCGAAAATCTTTGGAGATATTGAGCTGAAAGGAAAATTTTGGCATAATTCTAATGACCTCTTCCCGGCTCATCTCATTTTTTGCAGCAGCCAAACGTACCCCATCCAGGGAATTCTCCATCAGATAATCCCGGCTTTCCTTGGCGCAAAGGAGGAAGCGCCGCAAAGTCCCCGGATATTTTTGGGCAAACTCCGTACGGACGGCAATCACCGACTGCCCCATTGTTAAGCCCTCGCCACCGGTAATAAGCCGGAATTTGCCGCCGGAAAGGGCTTTGCCAAGCAGGGGTTCCGGCAGCACCGCGCCGGCTACTTCCCCTTGGATCAGGGCGTTAAGGGCATCAGATGCAGTTTTATTAACGATTTCCACCTGACTTGCAGCCATCCCTTGATTGATCAAGGCTTTCAGCAGCAGTTCCTGGCCCATGGTACCGGCTTCCAGAGCAACTCTTTTGCCTTGCAACTGCTTGATATCAGTGACCTCTGCATCTGCCACCAGACCGAGAGCCGCCGGGAAAGCAGTGTAATTGCCCACAATCTTAAGATCCTCCCCCTCTGCTTTGGCAATGATAGCGCTAATATAGTCAAGGGAGGTAGCAATATCCACCTTGCCGGCGGCCATTTTTGCAATAATGTCAGAGTTTTCCAATTCGGCCCAATCTACCACGATCCCGTCTTGTTTATAGCCGTCTTCAAAAATCATTTGCCTATGACCCACCAAGGCCTGCAAATTGAGGGGACGATAATTGTAGGAAACCCGGATAATTTCCGGTTTTTCTTTGTCACTCAACGGTTTCTCAGCACAACCGCCAAGAATAGTAACCAGACAGAGAAGGAAGGTAATTACCGTCAGTAAAGCTTTTTTCATATTTTATTCTCTCCTAGCATCCAATACTTTTTATAATAAAAAAAATCCGTGCTAATCCGTTTTTAATCCGCGTAAATCCGCGTCTAATTTGTTTTTGAATGCTTTTCCAGTTTATCTGGGGTAGGGTTTAGGCAAAATTTTCGTGCCGCCGTATTTCTGCTCCTACTCAACACTCAAAACTCAAAACTCAAAACTCCGGCTTGTCCGGATTAAGGGTATTCCCGCCAAAAAAAATCCTCTCCCTGACGGGAATAGTAGATATAGTATCCGGCTGTCCAACCCAGAAAAGCCAGAACCGGCAGAGTTACCAGCAAAAATATAAATTTCATGATACCACCCCCGCTAATAATCTATGACGATGAGGGTGATAGGGTGATTTTTAGGCACTTACTCCCGAAATTCTGCGTAAAATGGCAGAATTTTCGTGCCGTATTCCTGCTCCTACTCAAAACTCAACACTCCGGCTTGTCCGGGTTAGGTGTTGCGGGCCACTAGATAAACGGCGTCATGGAGCGTAAGAGTCCGCATTTCTGCTTCAGCACTTCCACTGTATAATCTATCTCCTCCAAAGTATTGCCATGGCCCAGGGTAAAGCGTACCGCGCTTTGGATCCGGGATTGGGGCAAACCCATGGCTTCCAAGACATGGGAGGGGCCGGTAGAGCCGGAAGCGCAGGCACTCCCGGCGGAGCAGGCAATACCGCTTAAATCCAAGTGCAAAAGCAAGGCCTCTCCTTCAATATTATCAAAGCTGAAATTGGCATTATGAGGCAGACGCCTGTCCGGATGGCCATTTAAATAAGATTGGGGAACCTCCTGTAAAACCCGGCCGATAAAATGATCCCGCAGTTTTTGCCAATTTGCCGCATTTCTCTGCCAATTCTTTGCAGCCAGCCGGGCGGCGACCCCCATCCCCCAAATGCCGGGCATATTTTCCGTACCGGAGCGCAGTCTCTGCTCTTGCCCTCCTCCATGGATCAAGCCCTCAAGCAGGATCTCCCGTCTTTTATATAAAGCGCCTACACCCTTGGGGCCATTGATTTTGTGGGCGGAAAGAGAAAGTAAATCGCAACCTAGATCCTCCGCATCCACCCTGATTTTCCCGGCAGCCTGAATGGCATCCACATGCAAAAAGGCTTGGCTGCCAAATAGCATGCCCGTAATTTCCCGGATGGGGTTGATGGATCCCACTTCATTGTTGGCCAGCATAATGCTGACCAGAATCGTATCTTTGCGCAGGGCTTTATGCACTGTTTCCGGATGAACCGCGCCCTGTTCGTCCACCTCAACTACAGTCAAATCAAAGCCCTCTTTAAGCAAATGCTCACAGGCGCGAAGACTGGCCGGATGCTCCGCTGCCGAAGTGATAATATGGCCCCGGCCCAAAGACCGGGCCAGGCCTAAAATGGCAATATTATTGGCCTCGGTACCGCTGCCGGTAAAATAAATGGTATCAGGAGGAACGTTTACCAGCTGAGCTACGTTTTGACGGGCAATTTCCAAATATTTCCTGGCATCCTTGCCATAGCTATGAATGCTGGAAGGATTGCCAAAATGATTAGCTAAAAAATCACTCATTTCCCCCACCACCTGGGGGAGTAAAGGAGTAGTAGCGGAATGATCCAAATAAATTCTACCAGGCATTCTATCTTTCATCTCCTCGGGTTAAATCCCTCATCAGTAAATCATTGATGGTATAGGAATCTAAAATAGCGTCTACCTGCTTCTGAATCACCAGCCATAGGGGTCTGGAGAGACAGTCGTCGTCATGTTTGGGGCAGTGGCAGTTATTATCATCGCCGCTGCAACATTGGGTGATAGACATGGGCCCTTCCAAAGCCCGCAGCACCTCACCTACGTTGATTTGCTCCGCCGGGCGCACTAAAAGATAGCCCCCATGGACACCGCGCACGCTTTTGACCAGGCCATTTTTTTTGAGGGGGATCATAAGCTGCTCCAAATAGCCCTCGGAGAGGTTTTGTTTGGCGGCAATTGCGGTAAGGGCCAAGGGCATACCTTGTTCATGGCGGGCCAAATCAAAAACAGCCCGCAAACCATAACGGCCTTTAGTAGAAATATACATAAAGCCCACCCCCATTTTCAGTAGCTCCGGCGCAAGAAGTGTCAATAAAAAACAAAATTTTCGCTTTCCCGTCATTTTTGGCTTGATCCGGAATCCCCTGGGGATAAGCAGGGGATCCCGGATCAAGTCCGGGATGACATAAGGATCATTTTTGTAAAACCTTAGATGATACTAGATACTAACCTCAGTATAATCCTCCCAAATCTTAAAGTCAAGTATTTTACTAATATTTAGGCATCCAGAATAATATTATCGATCAGCCTGGTAGCGCCGAAATAAACAGCCAGGGCAATTAGGATTTGGCCTGTCAGCTGTTTTAGCGGTTGCAGATCGGCCCAATCTACAATTTCCAGATAATCTAGCCGGGCTAGGGGGGCTTGGTTAATGTGCTGCTTTATCTGCCGGCTGATAGTATTTGTTTCCCGCTGCCCGGCTGCTATCAGGTCTTGAGCCAGCCGGAGGGACTGGAATAATATGGTGGATTGTTGCCGTTCCTCTTCGTTCAGATAAATATTGCGGGAACTTAAAGCCAATCCGTCCGCTTCCCGGACTATAGGCAAGCCTTTGATTTGGGCTTCTAAGTCAAAATCTTTGGCCATTTGCTGAATGACCCGCAGTTGCTGGGCGTCTTTTTGGCCAAAGTAGGCCCGGCTGGCCGCAGTCAGTTGCAGCAGTTTCAGCACCACAGTACAAACACCCCGGAAATGGCCGGGTCTTTTTGCTCCGCATAAACCTTGTGCCAAAGGCCCCGGCGCCACAAAATTCTGATAGCCGTCAGGGTAGATATCCGCCGCCGCCGGGGCAAAAATCAGGTCAGCCCCTGCCCTTAGGGCCAGCTGGGTATCCTGCTCCAAATTTCGGGGATAACTATTAAAGTCCTCATGGGGCCCGAATTGACCGGGGTTGACAAAAACGCTGACAATAACCGCCTTGTTTTCTTCCCGGGCCGCCCGCACCAGGGAAAGATGCCCCTCATGCAAAGCCCCCATAGTGGGGACCAAGCCGATACTATCCCCTTGGCTCCGCAATTTAAAGGCAAGCTCCTGTATTTGCCGGGGACTTTTAATAACCCTTTGCTCTTTTGTTAAATCCAATGGTTTATCTCTCAAATTGATTCACCTCGCATAATATATTATATATTATTGCCGGCAAGAATACAATTTGTTATGCGTAATTCGCAATTTGCAAGCATATTTGGACATTGTGAATTATTAGCTATCTTTTTGCTATAAAAAGGAGAAACAGGAGAAAACAACGAATCTATTTAATCCCAAGCGGAAATACTAAAACGGGCTCCACTCGCAAGAGGACAGAGGACAGAGGACAGAGTGTGTAGAAAAGCGCGAAAAAGACGCTTTTCATTTATTAAATTCTTGTTTTTTATTGACACTTTGCGTCCCATAGGTACTAAGCAGAGGTCGGAACGGGTGACTTTCGCTTCGCGAAAATGATTTTAAGCAAAGACCATATTAATTGTTCGGAGAGTGTGATCAAGATGTTTGTTTCCCGTCGGGTTATGCTTTTTTTGGGCTTGATTGCCCTGATTTTACTTGTTTTGTCCCTTTTTTCGGCTTGCTCTGAAAAATCTAATTTAGCTGCTCAACCGCAAACTACCGCACCTGTTGCTGAGCAGCCGGGAATGGTACCGGATATGGAGCAGACAGATACAGAGCAACCTGATGCGAAGCAACCTGAGCAAATAGGAACTAAACAAATAGCGCCGGATCCTGTGGACTGTGATTATTTTCTGGAGGGCGGCACTATTGTTGATGGCAGCGGCGACCCGCCGTATCCGGGGAACCTGGCCATAAAAGGCGAAGAAATAGTGGCTTTGGGCGATTGCCGGCCCGCCCCCGGCGCCAAAATCATAGCTGTACCGGGGATGATAGTCGCTCCCGGTTTTATTGATATCCATACCCATACCGAAAATTACTGGGCCGCTAAAGGCGATGGCTTAATGATTCTGAACCAGGGAATCACTACCCATATTACCGGTAATTGCGGCACCTCCGTCAACGATATATCCGGGTTTTTGCTCCTGGCGGATCATAAAGCCATCAATGTGGGAATCTTATCCGGCTATAAAAACCTGCGCCGTCTTTTTGCCGCCGATAATAAAAAAGTCTCCCCCGATATTTTAGAAAAAATGAAAAAACGGCTGAACGCTCAAATGACAGCCGGATCTTTTGGCCTTTCTCTGGGACTTAGCTATTATCCTCAAAACCAGGCCGGATTTGAGGAACTGGTAAGCCTGGCTCAGGTAGTTAAGAACAAGGGCGGTTTTTTGGCTGTGCATATCAGGGATGAATATAGCGGGGTACTGAAAGCCTTTGAAGAGATAGTAAATATTTCCAATAAAAGCGGGGTCTCCCTGCAATACAGCCATATCAAGGCTGCCGGCCCTGATAATTGGAATAAAATGGATGAACTCCTGGCCAAACTGCATCAAGCCCAAGGATCCGGGACCGATATCAGCAGCGATGTTTACGGCTATACCTGGTCCAGCTGGGATTTTGGCACCAAGCAGGAATCCATAGCCGAGGAAAATGTAATCAAGGCTTTGAAAGATCCTTTGGTGATGGTAGCCAGTGACAGCGGACTAAGCGCCGGCGGCGTAGCCCAGCATCCCCGCGCCTATGCCAACAATATCCGGATCCTGGCTCATTATGTCCGGGATCAAAAGGAATTAAGCCTGGAAGAAGCCATCCGCAAAATGACTTCCCTGCCGGCAAAGCGCCTGAATCTGGAGGATAGGGGACTTTTGGCTGCGGGGAAAAAAGCGGATATAGCAGTTTTTTCCCTGGACGACCTGCGGGAGAACGCCACCCGTCTCGACCCCAATCAGATTTGCCAAGGAATAAGTTATGTCTTTGTCAACGGAGGCCTCTCTCTGGACCAAGGCAAACTAACCGGCATCAACAGCGGCAGAGCATTGAGAAAGCCCAAGCAGTAAGGGAGTTAGGAGTTAGGAGTTAGGCACTTACTCCCGAAATTCTGCGCAAAATGGCAAAATTTTTGTACCTTCGTATTCCCACTCAAAACTCAAGACTCAAAGCTCAAAGCTCCGGCTT
>Ga0082212_10003153_pt1 | contig 23538 bp, 19 predicted proteins | sample TergutNt197P3_FD_71548 | JGI IMG/M metagenome (GOLD analysis project Ga0082212, IMG submission 71548) | Neocapritermes taracua P3 segment gut microbial communities from Petit-Saut dam, French Guiana - Nt197 P3 | ecosystem: Host-associated > Arthropoda: Insects > Digestive system > Gut ... | reverse complement strand
CGATACTGTCATAAATCCCCTCCCGTTAATAATCGCCCGTCTATCCGGGCTGTCACTTTTTCATAGACCCTTTTCTTGTTTCAGCAATTTAACCTTTTCCCTATATTTAATTATATTTTGTTGCAACCAGAAACGGTCATAAGAACCGCCTAGCATTGCTTTGTGTTCCAATTCCTCAATAATTTCTTTCCCGTGTTTGTTAATTAAATACATTCTGTAGATATGATGCTCGCCCCCTCGAAATGAGTTACATCTTACGCATTGTGGCGCGGCATTCAGCTCATCAAACCTTGCCACCTTATTCGCCCTGCCTATAAAGTGCCCACAATGGATTTCTTTCCAGTGATATGCTTTACCGCAGGTAACGCAAATACAATAGCCTTGATCATCTGCACCCTTTAGCCTTATATACTCCGAAAATACCCTATCTAAAACCCCGACTAATTCCTTGACGCTTTTTTCTGCAATGGTTTTACGTTTTGAAGATTTCTTTTTAGAGTATTGTTTAGTGTAGTGGTTTATACAGGGCATTTCTCAGGCCATAGATCATGAATACGTTTTATTAGATTGTGCTTATAAATAGTTCCATTATGGGTGTCGATTATATTACCGTTTTCGTAAAACAAAAATACGGGAACTGTATTGATAACAAAATAATCGACCTCTGATATATCCCTAACGATGAATGTAACATCAGGTATAACACTATCTGTAAACCATTCTGCAATGCCTTTACACGCCCCGCACCACTCAGCGGTGACTAAAACTACTTCGCGCATTTAATGACCTTTGTTGATTTTATTCCCTGTTCACGCTGTTCCTCTCTCCAGTCAAAAATAAGCCTCTCTCGGCTTATTTTTTCGTTGTTAAACTTTGCAATAATAAATTTAAAAGGATCGTAATTTACCTCAACCGTTGTCATCTTCCCCCCCCCTATTAATTATTTCAACATTCCTCCCCTCTAGCTCATTCCATCGATCTATTACTCTGTTAGCATAATCAAGTGACCTTTTTGGTGGATTGTGAAGCTTGCTATGTCCTGCATTGTAAACAACCGCGACTGCCCAAAACGTATTTACTTCCGGCAAGCTCATGATCCAACGGATATGCTGACAACCGGCGCGGATATTAGTCTCTGGATCAGCCCAGTTAGCATCGCTGTACCACCCCGAATTAAGCTGCATAATTCCACGGTCGATTGTACCGTTAACATTGTGATTTTCTGCTGACGGATTAAGCACCTTGTTTTCCTCAAGCGCAATGCTCAATGCAAACTGTGCCGGTATTCCAACCTCAACGGCGATTGCTAAAATTAAAGCTATTATTGCTTCCATATCCCCTCCCATTTTGATAATTATTAGCTGCCAGTATTTTCTTCCAGCATAACTTGTGCGAATTCAAGGCCGGATTCATATCCCTTTTTGTAGCCTGATATAAACGCTTTTTCTAGCATATCTTCAAAGTCAGTTATGTCTGCCTTAAAATCGTCAATAAAAAAGTTTCTTTCCGCTTCTTCTCGTAAAGTTCTTTCGCCCATCTTATCCTCCTGATTTTGGGCAAAGCTTCGCCCTTCCGGCCATAGGCTGGATTTTTTCAATGCTTGACACTGCTATCATTCACGTCCGCCGAAACAGGATCGAAAATAATTAACAGATAATAAAAAAGCCCTTAATGGTGTAAGGGCATACACGCCACAACCCGCCCTAGGTAAGCGGGTAAATTCACTATTTAACCCCGGTATTTCATGCGGCCTCCGTTGCCTCGGTTATGCCAGAATAAAACTCCAGCATATCGTTAAGATCGAGGCAGCCTCTTTTTATGTCTGACAGCAAAGTATTCGCGTTCAGCGGGCTTAAAAACCAAATTTTGAAAGCAGAGATTTCCGGCCTATCAACGTATTGGTTTTTTGGTTTTTGTGGCGCGTCTCTTGTAGTAATACAAGCCTTCGGTTTTTGGCTGTTATAAAATTCAGCCATTATACAGTAATAAGTCATTCCACACCTCCAAATAAAAAGGCTGCTCCGGCGGTGTGGCGCCTCGGCAGCCTCGCGGCCTTGGTTAATCTGCTAGTGCCCCACACTACCCTAGCAGGGATTTACAAAAACATCAAAATGATGTAAGCTGTAAATCTCATTTGTCTTTTTCGCTAAAGGTTTTTGGCCTTTTAGCCGAAAATATTTATGTAGGGGAAAAATAATAAAGTTTATTTGTTAAGACTTAGTAGACAAAATCTTCAAAGTTGCGCTTAACTTAGTGCATATTCCGTCTACTAATATGGGCATATAATGGACAGGAAGACGTAAAACCGGTAGAATTGTCCGGTACGCCCATGACAATTAAGCTGAAAGCCGGTTTGGACGACGACGATCGGAGGATCGATCGCATACTGCGAAAAGCACTGCCGGATTATCCCCTGTCGCTCATACACCGTTTGTTAAGGCAAGGCAAGGTACTGGTTAACGAAAAAAAAGTTCGTGCGGATTCAAAGATACAAAACGGTGATGCAATCGAAATTTTTTCAAGCGTTAACCAGAAAAGTGTATCGGTTAACAATAAAATAATTCCCCCTGCCCCGCTTCCTGGTATTCTCTGGCAAGGCTGCGGAATCGTCGTTTTTAACAAACCGACGGGAATGGCGACGCACGGACCAGGAAGCCTCGCAGACATTGTCGCCGAACATTATGCCGGCACATTGCCACGCTCCCTCTCATTCAAACCGGGCCCCCTGCACCGCCTGGACAAACCGACCAGCGGCGCGATTGCATTTTCAACAACGCTGGAAGGCGCAAGGCTTTTCACCGGGCTTTTGCGGCAGCGCCGCCTGATAAAAACGTATCTCGCCATCGTCGAAGGTAAAATTACTGCCGAAGATTCCTGGGAAGACAATCTTGTGCGGGATAAGGCCGGAAAAAAAACTCATGCCGCCGATGGCAAAAATGCGCGAATCGCCATTACCCGCATTAAGCCTGTTTCCTCCAACGGCAAGTATTCGCTGATAGAAGCGCGCATCGTTACCGGAAGGACCCACCAGATAAGGGCGCAGGCCGCCGCCCATGGGCATCCCCTGGAAGGCGACAAAAAATACGGCAGCAGCGGATCGGGGGGCTTCTTTCTCCATGCCTGGAAAATCGAGCTGGACGGCGAAAGCGGCGGCGTTCCCAATGATTTCCCCCGGCTGATAACAGCTCCCCCGCCGGAATTGTTTCAGTCCCGGATAAATAGTTTCTTCGATAAAATGACATAAAACGACGCGCCATTTCCGCCGATAATGAGCGTATGAAGTGTATTTTCAGAATTTCCTCTCTGTTATTAACGGTTCTATTGTTAACGGTTTCCTCTTGCAAAACCCCGCCCCCGCCGCAGCAGGACAGCGTTTGGACACTCCTTGCCAGGGGAGACGAACGGGCAAAGGATTTCTTCCTGGGGGACGTGGACATAAACGCCAAAGACGGGCACGGGCGCACCCCGCTGCACTATGCCGCAGAACTGGATCACGGCGGCTTTGCCGCTTTCTTCATAGCGATGGGCGCTGATGTAAACGCCGAAGACGGCGCTCATCAGACGCCGCTGGGAATTTGCGCCGAAAAGGGAACAGCCAACGCGGCGAAATTTATCGCCGCTGCAGGCGCCGACATTCATAAACAGGCAAAGGGCGGAGTAACTCCGGCATCGGCAGCCTTGCGGAACAATAACGTTTTTCTGCAGGCGATACTGAACCAGGGAACGTGCGGTTCGGCAGACGGCGCCGGACGGACGATACTGCATCTCGCTTGCGAAGCAGGAAGCGCGGAAGCGGTAAAAACTATTCTTGCGGCATTGCGTACTTTTGAAGATCATGCCCTAACCGCCGCCGGCAGCAGAAACAGCCCTGTCGACAAAAAAGATTCGAACGGAAACACCCCGCTCGACGCTGCCTTTGGCAAGTCCGATTCAAAACCCCATATTGAAATTGCCGAACAGCTTATCCTTTACGGCGCCGTCTCGGATAACCCCATATACTATTATTTCGGACCCGCCGCGAGGAACGCCGACTACAACCTCCGCAGGGGAGACGGGCTGTCTTCGATGCATTATGCCGCCAGAGCGGGCCATGAAGGATTAATCGCTTTTCTTGTAGAAAAGAATGCCGATGTAAACATCGAAAATTCTTCAGGTTCAACTCCCCTGCACGAAGCCGTAAGGGCGGGCAATACCAAAACAATGGCGCTGCTGCTGAAAAATGGCGCGAACGCAAACGCCCAGGACGCGATGCTCAACACCCCCCTGCATATTGCCGCGCCGCCAGGCGAACATGGTTCCGTGATAAAGCTTCTGCTGGAAAATAAAGCCGATCCGAACATGCGGGACAGGCACGGCAACACGCCCCTGCACGTACTGATTACCATAAACCGCGATCCGGAAACGGCGCGCATTTTGCTTGCGGACGGCAAAACCGACGTCTCGATGCGAAATATCATGGGGCAGACTCCCCTGCATCTTGCCGTAATGGAAAACCGTTACGCGCTGATTTCTCCGCTCCTTGCGGCGGGATCGGATATTTTTGCCGCCGACAATTCCGGCGTTACCCCCTTCGACCGGGCGCTGGATCGGAAGGGGCAGATTCTGGACGCGCTTATTACGCCCGCGTCGGCGCAGCAGACGGACGGCGCGGGAAATACGATCCTCCACATCGCGCTCAACAAAAACGCCGATACCGTAACTATCGTAAAAATTATTGATCAGAAAGTGCCCGTCAACGCCCATAACCGGTCGGGCGATACCGCGCTGCACATAGCGGCGAGGAAAAACCAGAAAGAAGCTGGGGAAGAAATTCTGTTCAAGGGAAACGCCGACATTTTTTCTTTTAACTTTGCCGAAGAAAGCCCCCTTAAGATAGCCCTGACCCATCCGGCCGGAAGGCTGCCGTGGATGTTTAATTCCCGCACCGTGCAGAGCCGCGACGGGCTGGGGAATACCATGCTCCATTTCGCCGCGCAATGGAATTACAGCGCGCACATCCGCTTTATCGTGGACCAGGGATGCGGCGTTGAATCGGAAAATTCGATCGGGGAGACTCCCCTGTTCTTCGCCGCCAGATACGACAGCATACCGGCGGTTAACGAATTGCTCGCCGTGGGGGCAAACCTCCAGGCCCGCGACAGAATGGGCAATTCGGCGCTCCATTCCGCCGTACGCTGGAACAAGCCAAATTCCGCATGGTTCCTCCTTGATAAAGGCATCGATGCGAACGTGTTTAACCGCGAAGGGATCACCCCGCTGCACGACTCTGTCGCTCTGGGCCTTGTCGACATTGCGGTGATTCTGCTGAAGAAGGGCGCTGACATCGAAGTGCGCGACAACAAGGGAAATACGCCGTTCATGGCGGCGGTGCAGGCCGGATCGCTCAGTTCGGTAGACCTGCTCGCTGACAATAACGCCAATCCGATGACCAGGAACGCAAGCGGGGACACTCCCCTGCATCATGCCGTTTTGCAGGAAAATACGGCGATGATTCAGCGCCTGCTGAAAATGGGCGTTTCGATCCATGCCCGCAACACCCAAAACCGCACCCCATTCCAGCTTGCCCTGACCGAATCGCAACGGGTGATAACCAGTCTGTTAACCAGAGAAATGGGGCGGGTTAACGGCCCGGACGATTTTGGCAACAGCCCGCTCCATGTCGCCCTGCTGGAAAAGGTTCCCGAACTGACGCTCAGGAGCATCATTGGCGTGGCGGGAACGAATCTGAATAGCGTTGACTCAAACGGCCGCAATCCCCTGCGCCTTGCCGTTGATATCAACGAATGGAATTTGGCGGCCATTCTTGCCGAAGCCGGTTCAGACCCGTTTTTTCCGGCTGTAGACGGCAAGACTTCCTGCGAAATCGCCATAACCAGGGGCATTGAGCAGATGAAGGTTATTTTTAGCACCGAACGGTCGATATCTTCGGCGGATCAGTTCGGAAACACCGTCCTGCACTACGCGGCAAGGATCGGCGGCCCCGATTCGGTTTCACTCCTTTTGGAGCGCAATGCCGACAAGGAGAGGCGGAACATATCCGGCGAACGCCCGTACGACACCGCCCTGCGCTGGAACAACCGCGAAAACGCCGCGCTGCTGAATTAGTATCTCCATTTGAAGCCGAAAGAGATCATGGGGAAATTGAAACTAAACGCGTTGTCTGAGCCGGTGTCGTACTCCCTGCCGGTATATTCGTTGAACGCGGTATTGTCGCTGTTCCGCTGGGGGCGGTAAAAGATCGACATAAGGTTTTCAGCGGCAATGTAAATTTCGGTGCCGGCTCTTGCCTTTTCCTTGTGAAGGAAAAACGAAAGTTTTAAATCCCATGGCAGCGACCAGGGGGCGCGCTCAATGTATGAATACGCCGTTTCTCGCCGGTATTTTTGAATAATGGTGCTTTCGCCGTTTTCATCGATGTAAACCACCGGGTAGGGGGTAATGGTCTCTTCCTGTACCGTCCTGGTCCTTTCCTGGCCGGAAGCGAACCCGAAGCGGGTTGAAATATTGAACCACTGAACCGGCTTTATGTTAAGCACGATGTTGCAGTTATGAAAGCGGTGAAACGACGGGTAGTACCACTGCGCGCCAACGCTGTCCACATTGCCCATATTCAGCCCTGGCCCGCCTCCTGAAGGGTCTTTATATTTCGCCCAGGTAAAGGTGTAGGAAATCCAGCCGTCCCAGTACCGCGACTCCAGCTTCTGCAGCTGGAAATCAAAGCCACCAACGCGCCCTATGCCGTCAAAATTAAAAAATGCCGAAATGCCGTCCGATGCGGCTGGATCTGCGGTAATGTAGGTGCGATCAAAAACATATTTGTAATAGCCCTCGATGTTGAAGCTGTAGCTCTGCGCCAAATCGGCCTTAATGCCAACGATAGAAGTCCATGTGCGGTTGAATTTCAGCGTATCCTTGATTTTTACCAGATTTTCGTCAACAAAGCTGACAAGGCTGTCTACCGAGGAAAACAGCCCCGTACCGGCGGTAACGTCGAGCGAGTCGATAAAGTCCGTATTTTTGATGATGTTGAAGTCGACATTCAGCCGGGGGTTAAGCGCCGGCATGGTATTGGCGGTAAAATCCTTTCCGATAAAATACAGGTGATCCATGCGCAGGCCAAGTTCCGCTCCAAACCGACGGCCGGGGCTGGTATATTCCACAAGGCCGTAAAGCGAGGTGGTTATTCCCTGGTTTCGCAATTCGCTGCCGAAAGGCCTGGGCCAGATTACCGCCAGGTTGGGAATCCCCTGGAAATAGGGAGAATCCAGAAAAGCGGCCAGGTACGGAGGCAGCTTATCGGTAATTTTATTGCCCGCGTCGTCAACAATTATTTTGCCGTCATTGTCATTTATCTCAAATTCCATTGCCATATTCAGGGATTGGTTCTGCATCCACAGCGAGTACAGCTCCTGGATGCCGAACGCGGCAATAATGCCCCTGCCCAAATCCCAATCGGCATCCGCCCTGGTTTGGGCGCTGAAGATCGTATGATCCAGTTCGACATCGGCGCTCAATCCGGGCGCAAGGTACGTTCCCTTGGCGCTCAGCATATCCTTTATGGGGCTGGGCTCCGGAAATAAATCCAGAAAGTCCGGGTTATAGCTGACGGTAACGTCATTCCGCACCAGGTCGTCGGTTATGGTTTTAATGAACCCGACGCCTCCGGTCGCTTTCAGCGCCAGAACCGGCGAGGGGCTTGCGGTAACGCCGCCAATCAAAAATCCCTGGTAGTTATTGTAATCGGCGATAAGGTCGATAGAACCGTCAACGTCTTCGTCATTGTATTCGGTTGAAACTTTCGCGCCCACGCCGTCGCTGCCGAAGAAAAAATTGAGCCGCCCTTCCAAATCCGGCGTAAAACGGTAATTTGCCGCCAGCGCGGCGCTTCTGATGTAGGGTGAGGTAGAAATATAGTTAACCGCATCAAGGAGATCATCCTCAACTACTTTGCTCAGGCCCTGCGCCGCCCAGATGAAGGTGTCCCAGTACGTCACTTTTCCCATAAAGAGAATTCCGCCCCTGCCGAACAGGGGGTACGAAAGATTCAGGCTGGCGGCGCTCGAACCGATGGCCGTTTCCAGTTCCACTTCCGTGTTGGACGGAGACTTGGACGTAATTTCCAGCAGGCCTGAAACGGTATGTCCGTAGCGGCTGGAAAAAACCCCGTGGCTCAGGCGCGCCGCCGATACCATTTTTGGATCGAAGATTGAAACGGCGCCGACCCAGTGATACGGACGCTCAAGATAAAAACCGTCGAGAACCGCCATCAAGTCGCCGGGATCGCCGCCGCGAATCGACGGCATCGCGCCGAACATTCCCGCATAGCCGACCCCCGGCAGCAGCTTAACTGAGCTCATCACGTCTTCGATAATGCCGATTTCAGCGGTCCGCGACAGCTCCCGCTCGGAAATCGCCACGCTGCGTCCGCTTTTGGTCTCGCTGGTTTCCGGCCGTTCCGCCTCTACCACCAGTTCGCGCCCCATCATAACGCCGCCCAGCCGCAGAGAAGCGCTATAACGCTCAATGCCGCCGCCATCGGCTGCCACGGCGGGAATAGTCATCCGCTGGGTATCGTAGCCGGGATAGCTTATCTGGACGACTGCCTGACGGTTATCGGGCAAAACAACCATCGCCACGCCATTTTCGCCGCAGACAAACCGCTGCCCGTCCCGCAGGGTAACGGCAGCCCCCTCCAGCGGCATCGCCAGGTCTGCGTCTTCGACATATATCGCTATGTCCCTTGCGAATACCGCAGTCGCAATAGCGCATGCAAAGAGAAGGAAAACAATGACCCGTCGTGGAAAACTCACCTTGCGGTATTATACGCTTTTTTCACACGGAGGGAAATAACCCCGCGTTTATTTTGTCACGGAAAACGTTTTCAGTAGCTTGCCGCTTGCCTGAAATTTTTACAGGATATTACAGGCTGTATTCATCGAATATTTCTGCGTCCAGCAGTTTTTTTAACATTTTTTGCGCTTTTTTGTTTTCAAAAGTGAATGAAACCATCATAAGAATGTAGCCAAATACAAAGAAAACCATGGGGAAAAAACTGGTTAATAAAGTACCGTATTGACGTACCAGGAAATCAAACAAAAATTTGCAGGTTAATAACAGAGGGATGCCCAGCCAAAAACCCATGAAAATTACAACAAATAAATGCATCCGCATGAATATGTCTATTATCGTATGCCCGCTTTTACGGATTATTTTGCCTTTAATTACGGGCATAAATGAATTTTGATACAATACATTGTTTCTGATCATGGTAAAGCTGTCTTCGAACAATTCTCCCCTGAAAGGTTTGGAATAGCCAAAGTTCCCAAAAGGACTAAATTTTTTAAGTTCAATAATGGAATCAAGCTTTTCGATAACATTTTCAAACGATAATTTTGTATGAAGTTTTACTGTAACAAAAGGTAATAATTCCATGTCAATCCCCCGAATATTGCAGCCGGTACAGATTTGCGTACAGGCCGTTTTGCGCTATTAGTTCTTCGTGTGCGCCGGCTTCGGCAAGCGCGCCGCCGGAAAGGACGAGGATGCGGTCGGCATCGCGTATCGTGGAGAGGCGGTGCGCGATGACAAACGACGTTCTGCCGGACAGTACCCGCTTGATGCCCATTTGAATTAGATGCTCGGTTTCCGTGTCGATAGAGCTGGTTGCCTCATCGAGGATAACTACCTGGGGGTTGTGGGCGATGACGCGGGCAAAGCTGATAAGCTGGCGCTGGCCGGATGAGATGTTCGTTGCCCCCTCGGACAACAGGGTCTGATAGCCGTCCGGCAGACGGGAGATAAATTCGTGGGCGTAAACAGCTTTTGCCGCTTCAACGATCTGTTCTTCGTTCAGGTCGAGGCCCAGGCTGATGTTTTCGGCGACGGTGCCTGAAAAGAGAAACACGTCCTGTAAAACCGGAAGTACGGCGCGGCGCAGATCGTCAAGAGGAATCTCTTTTACCGGAATGCCGTCTATGCGTATCTCGCCTGAATCTACGTCCCAGAGCCGCGACAGCACGTTGATGATCGTCGTCTTTCCCGCGCCGGTATAGCCGACGATGGCTGCCATCTCGCCGGGCTTTATCGAAAAATTCAGGCCGCGCAGGACCTCCTCGCCTTTTTTGTAGGCAAAACGCACATTGTCAAATTCCACATGTCCCCGAATCGGCAGCGATTTTGCGCCATCGTCGGGGATACGCTCGTCGGTGTCCATAAGCTGGAAGACCCGCTCTCCGCCGGCCATCGCCGATTGCAAAAGTGTGTACTTTTCGGCAATGTCCGTTACCGGCGCGTAAAACATATGCACCAAATTGACAAATGCTATTAGCACGCCAAGGGAAACGGAAAGCGACAGGATCATCTTGCTTCCCACTACGATAACAACGGCGGCAGTGATCGTCGCAAACCATTCGACAAAGGGGCGGAACACCGCGAAAACGTACATTTCACCAAGGTTCGCGTCCAGAAGTTCGCGGTTTCTTCCGGCAAATTCCCTGCCGCTTTTTGCTTCGCGCCGGAAGAGCTGCACCACCTGAATGCCGGCAAGGCGCTCGGCAAGGTAGGCGTAAACCTTTGACGACGCCGTCCGCTGCCGGCGGAAGGCGTCACGCGCCTTGACCCTGCTGATCAGCGTTACGATGACGACGGGCGGCAGGGTTGCTATGACGCAAAGTGCAAGCTGCGGCGATAAAATGAACAGCGTTACCAGAACGCCCGCCATGACGGAAAGGTCTTTGAGGAAGGCCGCCAGCACCGTGGTAAAAAATTCTTCGATGGTTTCAACATCGCCGGTCAGCCGCGTCACGATGCGCCCCACCGGATGCCGTGCGAGAAACGCAGTTGACTGGGACAGCGTTTTTTTGAAAAGTGCAAGGCGCATGTCCTTTAATATCCGCTGGGTCATCAGGTTGGATGTCCATATCTGCGAAAAGGTGAAGGCAAAAACCAAAAGGAGCAGCGCGAAAAATATTATCCCTCCGCGCGCGACGTCGCTGATGTCGCCCTTGCGGATAACGGCGATTTCTTTTGCCGACAGCGAATGAAGATCGCCCATGGCAATCGCTGCGGTTATTTCCCCCGCGCCGTTTTCGGCAAGCAGAAACAGCGGGCGGTTGCCGCGAATGATTTCGGCGGCAGGGTCTTCTGCCTTGCAGGCAAACGCATACCAAAAAACACTGTCGAGCGCCCCCTTGTCGCGGAGTTCCTGCTCTACCCTGCCCTGCATAACCGTGCGGCGGTTCTGCGGGACAAACACCGTATCGCCGATAGTTACCGCTCCGGGCAATGCGGCAAATTCTTCGCACACAAGGGCGGCCTCGTCGCTGAGGCTTACCCGCCGCCCGTTCCCGCCGTTAAAAGCCAGAAAACGCGCCAGAATCGAATTGTCGATGATCCGCTGCTGTAAAACGGGAATGTACAGCTCGCCGAGAGTGGAAACAACCAGGGCAGCGAGGGTCAGGACGACAAGCAGGCGGTAAGGTTTGAGGTAAGAGAGGATGCGGCGCACCAGTTTGCTGTCGTATTCTTTGGTGACGGTATCGGTTTCAAAATAATCAGCCATTGCGCCTCCTGTCAGAGGCGATACCACCTGAATCCAACTGCTGAAGGACGGCCATCCGTGAATAGAATCCGCCGCCGTTTGCCAATTCCGCCGGGCTGCCGTATTCGCTCTGCCGCCCCTCGTCCAAAACCAGAACCTTGTCCGTATAACGCAGGGTCGAAACCCTGTGCGAAATGAGTATCGTCGTCCTGCCCCTGCGCCGTGCAATCAGCGCGTCGAGAATATTCCGCTCCGTTTCCGAGTCAACGGCGGACAGCGAATCGTCAAGGACAAGTATCTCGCTGTCCATCACCAGCGCCCTGGCGATTGCCACCCGCTGCTTCTGTCCGCCCGACAGCGTCAGCCCCCGCTCGCCGATAAGGGTATCATTCCCGTCAACAAACGACGCAATGTCCTTCTCCAGCGCTGCCTGCTGAATAATACTCGCTAAAGAACTCTCACAGAGGCACGGAGGCACGTAAGAAATTTCTTCGGAATTACTCTCACAGAGGCACGGAGGCACAGAATTTTCGTCCGGGGGCTTCCCCACCTCCTTTGAAATCTTACGGAGGTCAGGGGACAAGGTTGGATGCGCGCTGTTCGCAGGCGACGCGCCCTCCTCTGTGCCTCCGTGCCTCTGTGTGGAAATATTGGGATCAAGGTCCAGGCCGTAGAGGATGTTGTTTTGGATTGAGTCGGAAAAGAGATAGCTGTCCTGGGGGCTTACGGCATAGTTGCCTCGAAGGTCGGTCAGCCGCCATTCGCGCACGTCGCGGCCAAACAACGCCACCGTGCCGGGAGGGGGATCAACCATCCTTGTCAGCGTTTTTATCAGCGTAGATTTGCCCGAGCCGGTTTTCCCCATTATCCCAAGCCATTCTCCCCGCCCCACCGTCAAATTAATATTTTCGAGCACCGCAGCACCCTCATCATACGAAAAACTCAGGTCTCTAATTTCGATAGCAGGATTTTTTTCGAAATTACTCTCACGGAGGCACGGAGGCACAGAGTTTTCGTCCGGGAGCTTCCCCACCTCCTTTGAAATCTTACGGATGTCAGGGGACAAGGTTGGATGCGCGCCGTTCGCAGCCAACGCGCCCTCCTCTGTGCCTCCGTGCCTCTGTGTGGAAATATTGGGATCAAGGTCCCCGTGCCTCTGTGTGGAATCATTGTAGTCAATATCTTTAATCGAAGGGACGGCTTCGAGGATTTCGTTTACGCGGCCGAGGCTTACCGCTCCGCGCTGAATCATGTTGACCGTGAAGCCGGCGCCCATGAGCGGCCAGATAAGCATGGTAAGGTAGCGGAACATCGCCACGAGGCTGCCCGGAGTCATCAGGCCGTTGATTACGCGGATGCCGCCGGCGACCAGCATGATAAGGACGGTCATCTCGGAAAGAAAGGTAACCAGGGGAAAGAACAGCCCGAACAGCCGGACAAGCTCCATGTTGGCCTTGCGGTATTCGTCGTTGTCGGCGGCGAATTTTTTGACGAACCACCATTCCTTGACAAATGATTTTATCACCCTAAGGCCGGCAAAGGTTTCCTGGGCGGTGTCGCTCATCTTTGAATAGGCTTCGTGGGCAGCCTGGAATTTTTTGCCGACCGTTTTGCCAAAAACCATTATTATCGCCGTTACCAGGGGAAGCGGGATTATGGCAAACATCGCAGAGCGTGCGTCCTGCACAAATAAAATTATCAAAATCGCCGTGCCCATTACGATAAAGTCAACCAGCGCGACAAGCCCCATGCCGATCGACATTCTTACGGCGTTCAGGTCGTTGGTGGAACGCGCCATAAGGTCGCCGATTTTGTTTTTCTGGTAGAAGTCCCAGGAAAGGGTCTGCAAGTGGGAAAAAAGTTTTTCCCGCAATTCCGTTTCGATTCTCCGGGAGGAACCGTGAATAAAATACCGCCACAAAAACCTTCCCATCGAGATCAGCAGCATGGTCCCGACCATCCACAGGCAGAGGTACATAATCTGGCTCAATTCAAAAACGCCGGAGCTGACAAGGTCTACGGCGCGGCGGATGAACTGGGGGATCGCGATTTGCGCTGCATCGACGGTTATCAGGCAGACAAGGCCGAGGACGTAGCGCCACCGGTAACGCTGAAAATACGGCAAAAGCGATTTGTATTGACCGAGCGAAGCGGTAATTTTCGCCATGTTATTTTTTGCCGCTTAACAGCATGTCCGCCTTAATTATGTCGGCATTGAGTTTGTTGTTCCAAATTTCAAGTTTCTTTTTGACGGAAGCCGCGTCAAGCTGCGCGTCGGTTACCATGTTCAGCCGGATCAGAGCCGAAAGGAAGTTAATGCCCTTTCTAAAATCGTCAATCCGGCTGGTGGACAGTTCGTATTTTTCGCGGTAGCGATCCGCAGCCTGCATCAAGAGCTTCCTTATCAGCCGGAGGTGCAGGATAATCGGTTCGTAATGCGGGGAGCGGGGATCGCTGTTAACCATCACGGTTCGCAGGTTAACCATGTTTTTGGTAACGGCGGCGGCACGCCCTTCCAGATCGACGAACGCCCATTTCCACTTGCTGTTATCCCCGTAGGCGCTTTCCATAAGCTGGATTGCCAGGCCGAGTTTGCGGACAAGGAAAAAACGCCGCGCCGGATTGATCGATTCGATAAGGTTAAGCCTGTCTTCGTAATCGGAAAACGGCGTATCGACATAGTTGCTGACCGTTTCTTCAAGATAAATAACGCTTTTGTATATCGCCTTTCTGGCTTCGTTTAGCGCGTCTTCGTTTTTTACGTTCTGCACGGATTGGGAAATGCCGCTTATCACCAGATAATTTGAGGCAAGGTTAAGCATGGTGTCGGCCATTTCAAGGTGCTTGCATGCCGCCTGGGGTGTTTGTTTGCTGAGTTCGGGACGGGAATCTTTTTCTTTTTTAAGAATCGCCGCCACTGCCTCGCGGTAGGGACTCGTTATTTTATGGAATTTGATTCGCTCGTTTTCGGTAATCTTTGCCATTAACTGCCCCTCTTACCGTATTTTAAGATCAAATCATCGGCATGGGCAAGTGCCGCGCCGCCTGAATCTCCGGCCAGCATTCTGGCGATTTCTTTCCGCCGCCCCTCCGCGCTGAGCGGGCCTACTCCGGTAAAAGTTCTGCCGCCTTCGGTGCGTTTTTCAACCTTAAAGTGGTTAGCGGCGCGGACGGCAATGCTGGCAAGGTGGGTAACGCAGAATATCTGGAGGCGCTCGCCGATTTTTTCGAGGTACTCCCCCACCGCCAGCGCCACTTCTCCGCCGATGCCCGCGTCGATTTCGTCGAAGACCAGGGTTTCGATGCTGTCGCCGCCTTCCCCGCCTGACAACACCGATTTAATTGCAAGCATTACGCGGGACAGTTCTCCGCCGGATGCGACGCGGCTGAGGTCTTTTAGCGGTTCGCCGGAATTGGCCGAAATAAGAAACTCAATGTCCTCCGCGCCCCAGGGGCCGCATACGAATGCTTGCGCGCCGTCTTCGCGCGTTTTAGGAATCACCGATGGGGAAAAACGCGCCGCGGGCATTCCCAGCCGCTTGAGTACCGAGGTAATCGCCTCGCTTAAAGCCGCCGCCGCCGAGGTTCTTTTGCGGCGAATCGCCTGCGCCTTCGCGGCGGTTTCTTTTTCCAGGGCGGCTATTTCGGCTTTAAGTTTTTCGCGGTTTTCGCCGGTGCTGGCAAGGGCTTCTATTTCGCCCTCGGCCTGTTCGCGGTAGGCGAGTATCGCCTCCTCCGTTTCGCCGTATTTCTTTTTTAGTTTGTACAAAAGGGCAAGCCGCTCGTCGATAGCTTCCTGCCGCTGGGGATCGAAACGGAGGCCGTCGCGGTAGGCGCGGAATTCGCCGGCGATGTCTTCCGCCTCGTAGTACATGTCCTCAAGGCGCTTCTGTAGAACGGCCAAAGACGAATCGATCGATACCGCGCCGTCCAATGCGCTGCGGGCGCGGCGGGCAAGGCTCAGAACGGATACTTCGCCGTCAAACAGGGAGTCGGCGGCGGCGGCGGCGTTGTTGGCGAGTTTTTCAAAATCGGACAAAAGCTGCGCTTCGTTTTCCAGGTCGCGTATCTCGCCGCCGCGAATTTTTGCCGCTGCAATTTCGTCTACGGCATAGCGGAGCAGTTCCAACCTTGTCTCGCGGTCCTTCTGCGAACTGAACGACGCTTCAAGCGCCTTGCGTTTTTCGGAAAGTTCAATAAAATTTTTCGAATAGGCAAGCACTTCTTCCTCGATGCCGGCGAAGCGATCCAGGTAGCGGCGGTGGGTTTCCTTTCGCAAAAGCGACTCATGGTCGTGCTGGCCGTGTAGGTCAAACAGCAGGGACATAAAGGCCGAAAGGTCGCCCCGCGTTACCGGCGTTTCCTGTATAAAAATCGATCCACGGCCGCTTGAGCGAATCGTCCGCCGTATCAGGATCGTGTCTTCTTCGCAGTTAATGTCGCGGCTGTGCAGCCATTCGGCGGCCTCGGCATTACCCTTGCCGACCGACACGAGGGCGCAGACGCTTGCCTCGTCGCTGCCGGAACGGATCATGTCCGTTTCGGCTTTGCCGCCCATAAGAAACCCCAGCGAGCCGACGATGATCGATTTGCCAGCGCCCGTTTCGCCGGACAGCACGTTAAAGCCGGAACGGAACGACAGGGAAATCGAATCGATAAGGGCGTAATTTCTGATGGTCAGTTCTTCAAGCATTGTCGCCCCCCCAGCCGAGTTTTTCCTGGAGCGCGGCGTAATATGCCGAGCGCCCGGCAGTGATGAGTTGGACGAAATGGGGATAGTGGGCGATGGTGATTCTGTCGCCGCCTTCCAGGTTCAGGGTGTTCTGTCCGTCAACGGTTAAAAGCACGCCGGATCGCTGTTCCTTTTCGACGGATACATGGAGGGTGTCCCGCGAGGAGAGTACCAGGGGGCGGTTGGAAAGGGCAAATGAGCAGATGGGGCTGAGTATCTTTGCTTCCATTTCGGGATCGAGTATCGGGCCGCCGGCAGCCATCGAATAGGCGGTGGAACCGGTCGGCGTCGCGATGATAAGCCCGTCGGAACGGTAGCAGCCAAGGTCGGCGAATTGGCCCTGCGCGGTTTCGGTTTTTACCCGCAGGCGGATCAGCTTGGCGATGCCCAGAGAAGAGATCACCGCGTCGTTCATGCAGGTATCGGCGTAAATACTTCGCCCTTCCCGTTCGACGGCAAGGCCCAGCATACAGCGGCGGGAAATCCGCGCCGTGCCGTTCAGCCATTCCTCATACACCGAAAGCCACTGGTGCATCTGCACGCCGGCAAGGAATCCCAGCGTGCCGAGGTGCACGGGAAATATCGGTATTTCCATGGAGGCAAGCGTCCGCGCCGTGTACAATACCGTTCCGTCGCCTCCGAGTGAAAAGGCAATGTCGAATTTTTTATCGGATAATAATTGAACGGATTTATTTTCCGGCGTGCAAACCGTTACGTTCGTGTCGCGTTTTTCGAGTTCCCTGCGAATCTCTTCCCCGGCCGTTTCCGCGTTTTCCTTGTGGGTGTTGACAAACAAAACCGCGTTTTGCACCGCAATCCTCTTTTTATGGAAGTGTCGTTATCAGCCGGGAAACCCGCTGCACATCCTGTGAACGGAGCCGGGGATACAGGGGAAACAGAACGGTCCGCAATGCCAGCGAACAGCCCACCGGACATTCCGCCGTATCGACAATCCCCGCTCCGGCAAGGCTCTGCTCAAATGCGTTTTCAACAATTATTTCTTTTTTGCGGGCGTAGGAGGTTACTTCCTTCATGCCGGTTTCCAGCACCAGCGCAAATGCGTAATTATTGTACTCGCTCCCCTCCGGGCTGACAAAGCGTTTGTGCGCCGTCGAAAGGCTTGCCTGGGTATACACCTGGGCAATCTCCTGCCGCCGCGCCATGTTCCGCGTCGCCTCCCTGAACTGCACTGTGGCAAGCGCGGCGTTTATGTCCGGCAGGCAGTATTCGGCGGGGATGTTGGCATGGGCGCGCAGCAGGGAGGCGTCCCTGCGTGTAGCGGCAAACAGCAGCGCCCCGCCGCCAGAGGTAAGCATGTCCCGTTCCTCAAGGCCCAGAATCGCGAAAGTGCCCTGCGCCGGTTTAACCGCCGCCGCTTCTTTGTTCTGCGGCGCGGCATCGGCTGCGGCAGCCAACGGCGGCGGGGTGTAGCTCTGCGAAATGTCCTCGATGACGGGAATGCCGAGGTCTGCGAAAGACGCGGCATCCGGCGCGTAGCCTAGCGTGTGGTGCAGGGCGATACAGCGGACGGATACGCCTTCCGGCTTCGCACCAATCGCCTTCTCCGCGCTTTCGCGGGTGATGCAGGGAAATGAAAACGATACGTCGCAGTACAGCGGCGTAAGGCGCAGGTCGGCAAGCACCTGGGCATAGTAGCGCGGGGAAAGGGCGGAAATCAAAACGCCGTCGCCGTCCTTAAGATCGAGCGACCTGAGCGCGAAGTGCAGGGCAATGGCCGGGCTTCGCAGGGCAAGGGCAAAATCGAAGCGGAGTTGTTCTTTCGCCGTTTGCAGAAGCAGGCGCGAACGTTCGCCCGGCCCGATCTGGTCCTCGACCATTGCGGTGAGGACGGCATCCATTTCCTTTCGTCTGATGGTTGGTGAATGTACTTCTATTTTCATTACGGAAAAATTCTACCGTCTCAGTTCGGCGATCTTCTGGAGTTCCTTGGGATTGAACAAGTCGCGTATGTCCAGAATGATCAGGTAGCCCTGCTCCTGGCGCACTACGCCCTGGATGTATTCGGCTCCGATTCCGGAAAGCATCTGCGGCGGCGGCTGAACGTCTTCCTTTTCGATGGTAATAACCCGCGAGATCCGGTCGATAATGATCCCCAGCTTCATCCCGTCTATGTCGAGAATGACAAACCCGGAGAGCAACTCGTCTTCTTCGGAGCTTACCAGTTTTTTAAGATGGAAGCGTTTGTGCAGGTTGATAATCGGAATGATCTCGCTGCGGAGGTTGAAGATCCCTTCGACATATGTGGGGGCATTGGGAATGGCCCTGATGTCCTGAACGCGGACGATCTCCTTGACATCCATTATATTAATGCCGTACAGCTCTTCGCCAAGCTGAAATGTTACCAACTGATGAGTCCTAGCCATAAACCCCCCTTGGAAATAAATCGTTTCGAGTTACCGACAGTATACCATCAAACATACTTTAGTTCAAGTGCGAAATTACTCCCGAACCCATATCTGCTTGAATCCTATCGCCCCCAGGCGCTGCGCCGCGCCGTATATCTGCTGTGCCGGGATTCCGACGGCAAGCACGCGGTACACGCTTCCCGCCTGTTCCTGGGCAACGTCAAAACCGGCGGCCTGCAATTGCCGCATCGCCCTGGCTGCGCCCTCTATCGCTGAATAAGCCCCCACCTGCAGCCGGTATATTTTATCGCTGTTGGGGTTTGGCAGGCCGGGAATGAGCTGCACGTCGGTTACCGGCGCGTTAAACAGCGAGGACGCTGCCGGCGGCTTGCCCCAGGGCTGGTCAGGCGGCTGTATCTGCGGCTGCCGGGGAGCCTGAGGCGGTTCTTGCCATTCCGGATTTTCGGCAGCCTGGGCGCGGGCTTCCATTGCCATAAGGGTCAGCCATGCAAGGTAGTCATCCGCTTTGCTGTCTTCCGGCGGCTCCGGGTTCACTATGTAATTGTAGATGGTTATCTGAATCGGCTGCTGCGGCGCCTGGACTATTGGCGCAGGCGGCGGTTCCGGAGGTGGCGGTGGCGGAGGTGGTGGCGGTTCCGGAGGAGGAGGCGGTGGAGGTGGCGGAGGAGGAGGTGGCGGCGGTGGCGGAGGAGGCGGAGGTTCCGGTTCAGGCTCCGGCACGGCGGCGATGACTACCGGCTCAGGTTCTGGTTCAGGTTCTGGCTCCGGCTCGGGTTCCGGTTCGACTACCGGAGGAGGCGGCGGCGGCGGGGGCGGAGGAGGGGGTGGTGGTGGTGGCGGAGGCGCCACAGCAACCTGGGGACGCGGCGGAGTGGGAACCGATACGATAACTTCTCCCCTAAAGCCAATTTCCAGGGCCAAAGCCGCCCCGGGAGAAAGGTCGATAATCCGGCTTGTCGATGCGGGTATCCGTCCGGTGATAGTAACTTCTATCTCCTTGTTGGTGGCGACATTCGTAACCCTGGCCTTCGATCCAATCGGAAGGCTGGGATGCGCGGCGCTAAGCCCGTCTGTCATCATTTCCTGGCTTGCCATCCCCCGCTGACTGAAGCTCCCCTGTCGGGCCTGGGACTGCCCAAAGCACAAACCAGCCGACAAAAGGAGCAGCGCTAAAGCCGCCAAAACCCGATTCATCTCGATCTCCTTTCCCCTCATACCAATAATTATGGTCATTTCCGTGAAGAAATCAACAGTTTAACGAAAAATATGTCCAATAATGCTTTCTCTTGACGTATTGATTACTTTAGCTTATAGTACCAGTAAGAAGGTGTAATGGAGACTAAAACCACTGAGTCCGCCCAAAAAACAAGCATAAAAGTGTTATTTCCCTTTCGCTTCAAACTTGGGCTTATTGTTGCCGTAATCCTCCTTGGTTCCATCTGGGTCATAACTTCGCTGACGGCATTAATGGTCAGGGCGGAATTTGCCAGAACCGCCGAGGCGACCAATTCCGACATCAACAGCCGCGCCGCCGCCGGTATCGCCGAACGCCTGCACGCGCTGCGTTCCGACACGCTGCTTTTGCTGGACATGGACAGCGCGCTGGGATCCGACACCCAGCAGGCCAGGCAGGCAAGGAACATTTTCTTTGAGCGGAATTCGTCCATCGCGGCAATTGTCATACCCGGCGCCCTGGAAATAATTAACCGGCAGTTCTTCGCCAGCAACGACATATCGGCAGAAACCCTTAACGAGTGGATCGCCGCCGAGGCCGGTTCGGCGGAACGGGCAAGCAAGGGAGACCCGGTTCTTAAAAATATTTCGCCGGTTTTCGGCATCAATTTGCTGGCGTTCTTCTACCCCTGGCATGCCACGGGTTTTGAAAATGCCGCGGTTGTGGTGTTTTCCCCGGAAAACCTTACGGAAATTACCGGAACCGGCGCCAATTTTACCTTCACGGTAAACGGCGACGGGGACATACTGACCCACCCCGATTTTAGCCTGGTGCTTGCCGGAGAAAACATTTCCGGAAACCCCATCGTTGAATCCCTGTGGAGAAGCCAGGGCGAAAGCATTCGGCTAAGCTATACAATCGGGGGAACCCGTTTTGTCGGCGCCGGACAGCGCCTTCCGTTTGCCGACGCCGCCGTATTCAGCGCGGTGGAATATTCGATCATCACCGAGCAGATAACCGCCGTTACCCGGCGCAACATGCTTATTTCCATTACGATAATGTTCCTGACGGTTTTGGTAACGTGGTTTTACGGCAGAAGCGTAACAGCGCCGGTACAAAAACTCATTGCCGCCACGGGAAAGATAGAAGCGGGCGACTTTGGCATCGAGCTAAAGCCGGAATCCAAAGACGAACTTGGCGTATTAACCGAACGTTTCATGGACATGAGCAGGGAACTGGACCGGTGGGCGGCGGCGAATGACCTTGTCGGCCGGTACAACAGCCAGGAATTCCTGGAAAGGGCGCGCACCGGCCAGGTGGAGCAGCGGGGAGAATATCTGGAGGCGGCGATCCTTTCCGTCGATTTTGTTTCCTTCCCCGAAATTTACGAGAAGTATGACGCCGCCGAATCGCTTGAGTACCTGAACCGCCTCATCTCCATGATGTCCGACAGCGTAGAACAGAACGGCGGCGTTATGGACAGGATCCTCGGCGGCCAGTTGATCGCCCACTGGGGCGTAGTCGCTGCGGGGGATATAAACGCCGACATCATGAACAGCCTTCGCGCCGCTTTGGCGCTGCGGGCGGCTGTTTGGGATGCCAACACCGAAATGGCGACAAGAAAAAAAGCGCTGATCCGCATGGGCTGCGGGATTCATGCCGGACAGGTGCTTGCCGGCAGCATCGGCACGCAGAAATTCCATAAATATTCCGTTACGGGAAAAACGGTGGCAGACGCGATCGCCATTGGCGACGGAAGCATCCCCGCCGGAACGGATATCATCATCACCGGCACCGTCCGTGAAATTGCCGGAGGCCGCATCCTCGCGGAAAAATTGGACCTCCCCCACCAGCGCAAAAGCGATACGGAACTTTTCGGCCTGGTTAATGTTACTCCGTCAAACGCCGGAGAAAAACAGCGTTGGCCTTTTACCCTGGACGATGTCCGGGAGTCCCTGCGGGGAAGCAGGAAAGCTGAATAAGGAATGGCAAAGGTTCGTTCATCCTACAAGATTTATACGCCTATCAGTTCTGTCTTTGTAACGGCGATCTGCGTATTGGGCATGGGGGGAGGCTTGCTCCTGTTTCGCGCGGATCTGAATAGAACCGTCCGGCAGCAGATAAACAACAAGCCCGTCGGAACCGTGCAGTGGGTGAACAGGACGGTTCAGCGATTCTCGTCGCTCAACATGCACTGGGACATACTCGTCCGGCATACTCCGGTCTATTACGGGGACATTGTCAAAACTTCCGCCTATTCCGAAGCAAAGATCAGCTTTGCCAACGGCGAGACCGTGGAATTATCCGAAAACACCACAATCCGCATGATGTTCCGGGAAGGGGAAATTCCCTTTATCGAACTTGGCGAGGGCGAGATTCATATTCAGAGCAGCAGGACCGATCTGGAAGTGGCGATTCCTTCCAAAAACGTTCCCGTCCTTACCGGAACTCTGAATCCCAGAACCAGCGCCTGCGTCAAGGCCATTGACCGGTATTCCTGCATGCTGTTTCAGGGTTCTGCCGTTTTTTCCGCGCGGGGAGAAACCCGCTCGCTTGCCGCCGGAGAAGCCCTTAGGGCTGGCAAAGACGGCATGATCCTGCCGCCTCCCCCGCTGATGATGCTTTCGCCGAGAAACGGCACGCGGATATTGCGGAGCTTTACTGAACCGGCGGAGGTTAAATTCACCTGGAAAAAATCCGCGGCAGGCAGCGTGCGGCTGGATATTTCCGAAAACAGGGATTTTTCTCAGCTTTTGGGCAGATGGTACGAAGAAGCTTCCGATTCGCTGGAGATAACCCTTCCGTTGGGAACCTATTACTGGCGGGCCTATGTAAATCCCTCTGCCGAGGTAAGCGACTCCGGTCGTTTCGACATCGTGCAGTCCGCCGCCCCCAGAGCGGTTTCTCCCGCCAACGGCTGGACCGGGACGGTTAGTCCGGGAAAGAACGATCTGCGCTTTGCGTGGTCGGTTCCCGAAGAAGCCGAAGCGGTGCTGCTGGAAGTCGCCGCCAATCCGGAAATGAACCGCCCCCGTTTGCGGCAACTGATCAGAAAAACCGACAACGGCACCGGCTTTTATATTACGTCGCAGATCGGGCCGGGAAGATGGTACTGGCGGATCCATCCGGTGTACCCGGGCGGCGTCGAGGGCGACATGGGCTTCTGGCGCGTCAGGCCGATGAACGCCGGCATAATTGCCGACGAGAGGCCGTCCCCGGTCAACTCGTTTACCCTGACCCAGTCGGACGAACCTGTAGCCAGGGGCGACAGGTTCCACGGCCTTAAGCGAACAGCCGAGGAAGGACACGCCCTCCGCCTGCTCTTTCCCCCGGACAACTATACGATGGAAACTGGCCGCAGCCCGGACATGATTTTCGCGTGGAGAAACCCCTTTTCCCATGCCGCCCGTTTGCAGATAGCCGAACGTCCCGATTTTTCCGGCGCGCTGGTCGCCGATCAGAACGTTTTCGGCTCGCATGTGCGGGGCCCATTCCTGCGGCCGGGCATTTATTACTGGCGGATAACGGGCGCCGGAGCGGTTACCAGCCAGCCTACCCGGCTGGTCGTTCTGCCCTCCCTGCCCGCCCCCAAACAGGAAACCCCCAGGAACAACGAAAGCATCCGCATAGAAGACACAAGCACGGTAAACTTTACCTGGGAACGGATGGCGTACGCCGACAACTATGTATTCAGCCTGTATCTCGA
>Ga0082212_10003152_pt1 | contig 23550 bp, 19 predicted proteins | sample TergutNt197P3_FD_71548 | JGI IMG/M metagenome (GOLD analysis project Ga0082212, IMG submission 71548) | Neocapritermes taracua P3 segment gut microbial communities from Petit-Saut dam, French Guiana - Nt197 P3 | ecosystem: Host-associated > Arthropoda: Insects > Digestive system > Gut ... | reverse complement strand
TGGTTTTTTTGTTGAGGGAATACCGGTGAAAAGGCCGGTAGCTGACCAGCGAACCAAAGGTTCGCGAACAACAAAAACCATGCCACGCAGCTCTGCAAACGAGTCGGCCTCTGATCTTTAGCGTAAAACCGACGTAAAACAGGCGCCTGTTCGCAAATGTCGAAAAAAGAGTTGAAAAAGGCATTGTTTTTGTCTATAATACCAACAGAAGCAGTGAAAGGGATTGACGTCCAAATGGGCAAGGTCATAGCTGTAACTTCCGGAAAGGGCGGAACGGGGAAAACGACTACCGTTGCGGCCGTTTCGTCGTGCCTTGCGGCGCTTGGATACAAGACTCTTTGCATCGATTTTGACTCGGGGCTGCGGAACCTCGATTTAGCGCTGTGCATGTCGGAATACGCTGTCGCGGATTATATGGACGTTGTCAGCGGGCGGATCGACCTTATGGACGCGTGTCACGAATCCCCTCTGATACAGAATCTTTTTTATCTTGCCGCGCCGGTACTCTACGCGTCAGAAGAACCCGACGCCGCCATGATGACGACCATGTTCAATAACATACGCGGCATTTTTGACTACTGCCTGATCGATTCTCCCGCAGGCATCGGCAGGGGTTTCAGATACGCTCACGCCGACGCCGATATGTCGATCATCGTTACGAACGGCGAACTGCCGGCAATGCGGGACGCGCAGAGGACTGCGGAAATCGTGCGGGATATGGGAGTCGGCGAACTGAGGCTTTTGGTAAACCGCGTAAAGCCCAAAAACTTCCGCCGGATCGAAACGACGATAGACAGCGTGATAGACGCGGTCGGAGCGCGCCTTATCGGCGCCATCAGGGAAGACGACAACGTTTTTCTTTCACTGCACAATAATACCCCGCTGATACTTTACAACAGGCGGTTCGCGGCGTACAACTTCCTTGACGCCGCCCGCCGTATAGCCGGAGAGGACGTGCCGTTGCGGCTCCGGCGGCTGGCATTATGACCACGAGGAGGTGACGTTATGAATATCGCTCTTTTGGCGCATGACAGGAGAAAAGAACTCATGGTGCAGTTCTGCATCGCTTACTGCGGCATTCTGGCCGGACATTCGATTTGCGCGACAAACACCACCGGCCGCCTGGTCGCCGAAGCGACCGGCCTCCCCATAACGCTTTACCTGTCGTGTAATCAGGGCGGCAGCCAGCAAATCGGTTCGCGTATAGCGTATAACGAGCTTGATATGATCCTGTTCTTCTGCGATCCGCTGCTCGCCGAGGAGTATCAGGGCAGCGTCATGGAGATCGCGCGGCTGTGCGACCAGCATAACGTGCCGTTTGCTTCGAACGTCGCGACGGCGGAGGTCCTGATACACGGGCTGCGGCGCGGCGACCTCGACTGGCGCGATATAGTAAATCCGAAAACATAGGAGTAATAGATGGATAAGGTCAAACCGAGGACGCTGTCGGGATTTATGGAACTCTTACCCCGGCAGCAGGTATATTTCGACGACATGTCGCGCAGGCTTCGCGACTCTTTTTCACTTTACGGCTTTATGCCGCTCGACACGCCGCTTATGGAAGCTGCTGAGATCCTGCTCGCCAAAGGCGGGGGCGAAACTGACAAGCAGATCTACACCCTGCGAAAGGGCGACGTCGATCTCGCGCTTCGCTACGAGCTGACCGCGTCGCTCGCTAAGTACGTCGCTATGAACTACGGGCGTCTGACGTTTCCCTTCCGCCGTTACGAGATAGGCAAGGTCTACCGGGGCGAGCGCCCGCAGCGGGGGAGGTTCCGCGAATTTTATCAGGCGGATATTGACATTATCGGCGACGGCGCGCTTGACGTCCTCAACGAAGCCGAGATACCGGCCGTCATATACAGATGCTTCATGTCTCTCGGGCTGGAGCGCTTCGTTATCCACATAAACAACCGCAAAGCTCTGAGCGGATTCTTTGAGATCATAGGCGTCGGAAGCGCGGCGACAGACGTCATGCGCATCGTAGACAAACTCGGCAAGATCGGCGCGGACAAGATGTCGGAAACGCTCATAAGCGACGTCGGCCTGTCGAAAGCCCAGACGGACGAGCTTATCGGGTTCATTTCGCGCGACGGCGACCCCTTTGAAGTCCTTGACAAGTACAGGGGCAAAAGCGACTTGTTCGACGCGGGTGCGGACGAGCTTGCCGCCGTCAGGCGTCACGTCGCCGGGCTTGGCGTACCGGACACGCATTTCACGGTAGACCTCTCGATAGCGCGCGGGCTTGACTATTACACCGGGACAGTCTACGAGACGATGATGACAGATCATCCGGAGGTTGGCTCAATATGCTCCGGAGGACGGTATGATAATCTCGCGGAGTTCTATATTGACAAAAAGATGCCCGGCGTAGGCATCTCAATAGGGTTGTCCCGTCTGTTCTATATATTACAGGAGCAGAATCTGCTGAATGATTCGATACTCACCGCGCCCGCCGACGTCCTCATAATCCCGATGACCGGCGACTTTTCACACGCGGTCGCCCTTGCGGCGTCGATGCGGGAAGCCGGGCTGCGCGCGCAAATCTACGGTGAGGATAAAAAACTCAAGGTCAAAATCTCCTATGCCGATAAACTCGGTATCCCGTTCGTGGCGTTTCTCGGTGAGGATGAGATAAACAGCGGCTCGATCACCGTCAAGGATCTGTCAAGCGGCGACCAGACCACGGCGGCGCCGGGCATACTGATCGCGGGGCTCACGGAAAAGATCAAGTCGCTGCGCGGCGGAAAACCGATAAAGGAACAACAGATCAACGCTGATTGATTACCATCCTGAATAGTAACCCTGTTTAAACCGATACTCAATCAGAATGCCGGCCTATCTCAGCGAGCCGACCGATTCGAGATCCTGTTTTGAGCCGATAACGGTGAGTATATCGCCCTCGCTCAGGACCACGTCCGCGTTGGGCGAAAACATGACTTTATCGGTGGTCGAATCATGGATCGCCATGACGGTTATGCCGTGCTTCCTGCGAAGATTGCTTTTTGATATGCTTTTGTCGACCCACTGGCTGGGCGTTTTGATTTCCATTACGCCGAACTCAGGCGAAATCTCAAGATAATCCACGATGTTCCGCCGTATCAGCGAATGGGCGACGCGCTTCCCCATTTCAAACTCCGGATGGACCACCCTGTCTGCGCCGATCTGCGTCAGTATTTTGGCGTGCCATTCGTTGCGCGCCTTGCAGACGAGCATTTTCGCGCCCATTTCCTTGAGCATGATAGCGGCGAGGACGCTGTCTTCGACATTGCTTGCCATAGCGAGTATCACGCTGTCAAAGCTGTATATGTCGAGTGAGCTCAAGACAGATTCTTCTTTTGCGTCTCCGATAATGACGTCCGTGACTTTATCGACAATACTGGCGATATTGTCTTCATTTTCATCGATGACTAAAACGTCATGCTTCATCCGGTAGAGTTCGGTCGCGACCGAACGCCCGAACCTTCCCATACCGATGACTAAAAACGACCCCATACCAACCTCCATTTATTCGTTTTCGAAACGCGATCCGCACCCGCTGCGCAGTGAGCCCCTGCCGGGCGAAGCGCGGCGGTTTTTCATCCGGCGCGCGCGTCACATCATGATCCATGTGTCCGGATGTTTCATTCTTTCAACACGAGTCCGGTTAATAAACGTCGCCATACCGATCGTCATTATACCGACGCGACCGAAGAACATGCACGTCGTAATGATTATGTTTGAAGCGGGCAAAAGATCGGGCGTTATCCCGCACGACAATCCGCATGTGGCGACGGCCGACACCATCTCAAACGCCACGCTGGAAAACGGAAGGTCCGGCTGAATAAAAGCGATAGCCGCCGTTCCCGCAAAACACGCGGTCAAAGCCAGCACCATCATAGACAATGCGCTGACGATCTGCGGTTCCGGGATGGTTCGCCTGAAAATAGTCAGCCTCTTTTCGCCCCGCAGCGAACGCAGCGCCGAAAGGAATATAATGCCTACGGTCACGTTCTTGATCCCGCCTGCCGTCGAGCCCGCCGATCCGCCAATCAGCATAAGAATTATCGCCAGCATCTTCGACACGCCTCTGAGGCTCGCCTGACTGACGACGCAGAACCCCCCGGAACGCGGCATGACGGCCTGGAAGAGACTGGCAAACACCGCGTCGAATCCGGACATGTTACCTATCGTGTCAGGGTTTGTGCGTTCAGCGAAATAGAAAACCGCCCACCCGGAAACGATCAGGATCACCGTTACTACCAGCACCATTTTCGAATGCAGATGAAGTTTACGGAACCTGCGGCTGCGCAGGATATCTTCCCAGACGAAGAACCCGAGCCCGCCTATGACGACAAGCAGCATGATAGTGCCCGTAATGATCGCGTCATAGGAATGCGAGGCAAGGCTGGAGTAGTGCCCCGAGTCGCCAAGCAGGTTGAAGCCGGCGTTGCAAAATGCCGATATGGAGTGAAACACGCCCATGCCCAGGCCTTTCCACAGCCCGAACTCGGGATAGAACCGGAACCAGAGGATGGCAGCCCCCAGCCCCTCGAAAATAAACGTACCGGCCAGAGCGTGGCGGACCAGACCGACGACGCCTTGTCTGTCGTGCAGGTTCAGGGATTGCGCCATGAGCAGCCGCTGTGAAAGGTCGATTTTCCTGTTCATCAGGAAAAAGAATACGGTCGTGATCGCCATGAATCCCAGCCCGCCGATCTGTATCAGGCACAGGATAACGACGTCGCCGAATACGCTCCACGCGTGGATGGTGTCCTCGACGACCAGCCCGGTCACGCACGTCGCGGAAGTGGACGTGAACAGAGCGGTAAGAAACGGCGCGGATATACGGTCGCGCGTCGAGATCGGCAGCTTCAGCAGCGCCGTTCCGGCTATGACTATTACGAGGAAACCAAGCACCATGGTCCTTGCGGGGTTGAAGTTCTTGCGCGTGAATATTTCGCGCCTGCGTTTAGGTACGAGGTTATCAGGTATGCCGACTTTCACCGGGTTTTTACGCATTGGCGATTTACCTCTCCATGCAGAGTATGATCCGTGTTTACAAAATGTTAATACTTAATTCACAAGGGGTATACATAATGATAGTATGCTCAAACACAGCCATCTTCCTCTCTTTCACAAGGCCTCCGGCGAAAGCCGGGGGTTTTGTGTCGGGAGGGGGTTACAAAGTAACTGTTCAGTGGACGCCGTGAATAGTAACGTTACAAACCCGGGCGGGAAAATGCCGCTGAATAACAGCCCCGTTTATGTTCCGCGCGCGGCGCTTGCGCTGCCCGAACGAAGCTCTATTATCCGGTCGCGGAGGGCCGCCGCGTACTCGAACTCCAGCAGCTTTGCGGCCGCGGCCATTTCTTTTTCCAGCCTTCTGACCTCTTCATCCAGCTCGCGCTGCGTCATTCTCACGCCGCTGCCCGGCTTTCCGGCGTTCGACTCGCGCTTTGATATCTCCAGCAGGCCGCGCACGCTCTTTATGACCGTTTTCGGCACAATACCGTGCGCGTCGTTGAACGCTTTTTGCTTTTCGCGCCTGTTTTCCGTCTCGCCGATCGCCGCGCTCATCGACGGCGTCACTTTTTCGGCGTACATTATTACGAGACCCGCGGCGTTCCTGGCGGCCCGCCCTATAGTCTGCACGAGCGACGTCGCGCTTCGCAGGAATCCTTCTTTGTCCGCGTCCAGTATGGCAACGAGCGAAACCTCCGGCAAATCGAGCCCTTCGCGCAGCAGATTGATTCCGACCAGAACGTCGAACTCGCCCAGTCGCAGATCCCGGATTATCTCCATCCTTTCGGTGGTGCTTATGTCGTGGTGCAGATACCGGACGCGTATCCCTACGCCGGTCAGGTAAACGGTCAGGTCTTCCGCCATCTTTTTCGTCAGCGTCGTCACGAGCACGCGCTCATCCCGCCCGGCCCGTTCGTTGATCTCCGCGATAAGGTCGTCTATCTGCCCGTCCACAGGGCGGACGGACACTTCGGGGTCGAGAAGGCCTGTCGGGCGTATCACCTGCTCGACGACCTGACCCGAACGCGAGCGCTCGTACTCGCCCGGCGTCGCGGAGACGTATATTATCTGGTTCAGCCGCTCGTTGAACTCCGCGAAGTTCAGCGGCCTGTTGTCAAACGCGGACGGCAGGCGGAACCCGTACTCAACAAGGCTCTCCTTGCGCGACCTGTCTCCGGCGTACATAGCGCGGACCTGCGGCAGAGTGACGTGACACTCGTCGACAAAGAGGATAAAATCCTTCGGGAAATAATCGAGCAGCGTCATAGGCGCGCTCCCCGGCGTCCGCCCCGTGATTATCCGCGAGTAGTTCTCGATACCGTTACAGTACCCGAGTTCCGAGAGCATTTCAACGTCGTACATCGTGCGCTGGTGTATGCGCTGGGCCTCGATGAGTTTATTTTCACGCTCGAAGTACTCTATGCGCTCCTTCATCTCGCGCTTTATCTCCGCAAGCGCCCTTTGCGTCTTGTCCTCCGTCGTAACATAGTGCGAGGCAGGGTATATCGCTACGTGGCTGAGCGTCCTGGACGGGGCTCCGGTCACAACGTTGACTTCGCTGATCCGCTCTATCTCGTCGCCGAAAAACTCGACCCGTATCGCGTGGTCGCGGGCATATACGGGAAAAATCTCCACCGTATCGCCCCTGACGCGAAAGGCGTTGCGCTCGAAAGCTATGTCGTTTCGCGCGTAGCGGATCGACACAAGTTTTTTCAGCAGTTCGTCGCGGCTTCTCTCCTGGCCGGGCCTGAGCGAGATCACCATGCTCGAATAATCTATCGGGTCGCCGAGGCCGTAGATGCAGCTGACCGACGACACGACGATCACGTCGCGCCTCTCGTACAGCGACGACGTGGCGGAGTGGCGCAGCCGCTCGATCTCGTCGTTTATTGAACTGTCTTTTTCGATATATGTGTCCGTGTGGGGGATGTAGGCTTCCGGCTGGTAATAGTCGTAATATGAGACGAAAAATTCGACGGCGTTCTCCGGGAAAAACTCCTTGAATTCGCCGCAAAGCTGCGCCGCAAGCGCTTTGTTATGCGCCAGCACGAGCGTCGGGCGTTTCACGCGCTCGATTATCTTCGCCATCGTATATGTCTTTCCCGAGCCGGTCACGCCGAGCAGCGTCTGCTCTTCAAGCCCCATCTCAAGACCGCCCGCCAGCGCTTCTATGGCCTCGGGCTGGCCGCCTGCCGGTTCGAACTCGCTTACTACCTTAAATTCAGGCATTACCCCTCCGTCGACGCGTATAACATGGATCAGACATTGAACCTGAAGTTTATTATATCCCCGTCCGCGACTATATACTCTTTGCCTTCCAGCCTGAAAAGCCCTTTTTCCTTCACCTTTGCCATTGATCCCAGCTCTTTTATACTGTCATATTTCACGACTTCGGCCCGGATGAATCCGCGCTCGATATCGGAGTGGACTTTGCCGGCGGCTTTTCTGGCGTTAGTCCCTTTTTCGATAGTCCAGGCGCGGACTTCGTCTTCTCCGGTCGTCAAAAACGAGATCAGCCCCAAAAGCCCGTAAACCGCCCTTGCCAGCACGGATACACCCGGCTGCTCTATGCCCATGTCCTCCATGAACAAACCCTTGTCTTCCTCCGGCAGCCTGCTGATTTCCAGTTCCATCTCCACGCAAAGCTCAAGCGCGGGAACGCCCAGTTTCGCGCACATTGCCCGCAGAGCTTCCATGTTCGGCCAGATTCCTGCCTCCAACTGGTTATCGTCCATGTTGACGACGGCAAGTCTCGGTATGGCCGTGAGGAACGCGAAGTTCCGTATGGTCGTCCGCTCGCTTTCGGACAGCTCCATTTCAAGTATCGAGCCGCCGTTTTCCAGTTGCTCGTTACAGCGTTCCAAAAGCTCAAGCTCGGCGGCGTTCTCCTGCGTTATTTTCTTGCCGGTCTTGATCCGGTTGACGCGCCTTTCTATCATCTCCAGATCGGCGAACAGCATCTCAGTCTCAACTGCTTCCAGATCTCTGGCAGGGTCTATGGTCTCAAGGTCATGCACGATCGTTCCGGACTCAAAAGCGCGCAGAACGTGGACAAGCGCGTCGCAGCCGCGCACGTCGTTGAGAAACTTCGCCGCGCCCGAGCCCCGGCCCTCGCCGGACACGGAAAAACCGGCGACGTCCGTCAGTTCTATTCTGGCGTACGTCGTCTTTTTAGGTTTGTACAGCGCCGACAAAAAGTCGATGCGATCGTCCGGCACGACGCCCGTTCCAATGTTTGACGAGCCTTTCCCGCCGACGGACGCGGCGGCGTCTTTTCTGCCGGTCAATAAATCAAACAGGGTCGTTTTCCCTGTCTGATTAAGCCCGATAAGCCCTATTTTCATGTTGACCTCTTTAAATACCTGAATCCACTGCGGCAACTCGCGTCATCAGACGACGCGAATGACGGTAACGCGCGAAAGCCGCGCGCGGGTGTTGTTGCAGGTGAATCAATACTACGCGCCGACCGGCGAACTCCCGGCGAGCGTCCCGTAGACCTGCACCGTGATCGTGCGTCCGGTGACGTCAATATCTATGCGCAGAGGATAATCCGTGTTGTTAACAAATCTGAAATCGAGCGAACCCCAGTTGACGGTCGCGTCCCTGCCCCTCGGTATGTATGAAACGGGCAGCCCGTGCGGATGGCGTTCCGTGACCTGAAGGCTCGTATCCATGATTGAAGAATACATAGTCGACGACACCTGGCATATCCCGCCGCCGATCGCCATGACGGTAGTGCCGTTGGAGAACGCCGGCGCGGATCTGAAGCCGCGTTCCGGAGTGCGCTGGCCGACGACGCGGTTGAACGAAAACTCTTCCCCCGGCTCAAGGATCAAACCGTTTATCGACGACGCCGCCAGGATTATATTGCTCAGCCTGTTCTCCGACCCCGGAATCTGAGTGACGCATTCGCCTATAAGGTCGCGGAACAGAAGGTTTTCCAGAAACTCCTGCGTGATCGCAGGCTGTGTGTATTCAACGCTTATCGACACGACCGTCCCCGTCTCCGCGTTTGCGAGAAGCGCTATTGCGCCCTCCATGTCGATATCAACGCCGACTACGCTTTCGGAAACTGATTTCGTCTCGGGGTCGTACTCCGCGCAGAGCGGTATCACCTGCAGGTCTTCCCGGATCATAAGCAGCCGTTCCGCGTCCATGGTCGCTTCCGGCAGCGTATACTCCAACTCGACGGGATAACCGCCGCGCAGGGATTCCAGAAGGCCGTTGAGGGCGAGGTCATATATGTCCGTTTCGCTCGCGCATACTTCGCCGGCGCCCTTAACAAGGACGATCCGATCACTGTAAACCAGCGCCACGGCGCCTTCCAGTTCGTCATTATAGTTTTGCGTGAACTCCGCAACGCAGGATCGCAGCAGTTCCGTATCGAGCGCGTAGCTTATCTCATGAAACTCGTCCTGCGCGACAAAGCTTTGCAGAAACTCAAACTGTCTCAGATACTCAAGATGCCTTATGAATTGCAGCGTGTCCTCTATATATCCGTCGCCGCGCCCTCTGTTGTACGCTCTGTCGACCATGTACAGCGCGTCGTTTGTGAACCCGGCGTCTTCGCCGGTGATGTTTATAACAGAGCCGTCGGGAAATGTGATGGCTACCTCAGTACTGTTTCCGCGCGCGTCATACGCCGCCGGGTCAATCGCCGTCTGAGCTTCCTGACGCGTCATACCGGAAAGATCGACGCCCGCGACGAATGTATGCGACAGGACTTTGTCATAGTAGTTTTCGACATACTCGCACAGCGCGCAGACTGCGAGCGCTATAACGAAAAGCGGTATTGTGACCGAGACGAAAACTTTCCGGGCGGCGCTGACATGCTTCTTCTCTTTAGTCATTTGATTCGCCGGGCGGTTACCTGGCGCCCGGGCCTCACCTCACAATCAACGGAATAACGAAACTTGTAAATGTCAAAAATGGCTATAACTCTTCACTGTCTGCCAATCCGGGGCTGTGCCCTGAATAGTAACAAATGGCGAATGTTTTCGCTCACGAGTATAACAACTGTACAGTTGTATTGTCAAGCTTTCCCCGGCACTAAATAGTGAAAATACGGATATTTTTATCGACATACGTCACTATGACGGTTATAATGATTATATCATTTTACATTTTACATTCTACATTATATAAGGGGGGTTTCATAATGAGAGTATTCGAGCAACCGGGGCCGGTGAACACCGACGAGGCATGCAGGATCGCGGTGGAGCGCGCAAAACTGCTGCAAGCGCCGATCGTGGCCTCAACGACGGAAGGCGGCGCGGGCGCGCGGCTGTGCGAGATCGCGAGAGAAGCCGGATTTCAGGGCGATATCGTGATCGTGACCCACGCGTACGGTTCGAGGGAGCCGGGCGTAAACGCGCTGAAGGACGAGCATCGCGCGGCGATGACGAACCATGGCGCGCGGCTGGTGACGGCAGCCCACGCGCTGTCAGGCGTGGAAAGGGCGATAAGCGGTAAATTCCAGGGCGCCTACCCCGTCGAGATCATCGCGCACTCGCTGCGCATGCTCAGCCAGGGGGTAAAAGTCGTTGTGGAAATCGGCAGTATGGCGCTCGACAACGGCGCCGTCGCCTATGGCGCGGATATCGTCTGTATGGGCGGGACGGGGCGCGGCCTGGACACCGCCGTAGTCATGAAGCCGTCTCACGCCAGCAAGATATTCGACACGAACATACATGAGATATTGTGTATGCCGTATTGAGAACCAGAGGAACAAATTGATATATTATGCGTCATATTGTTCAAACGATGATGTTCGGGGGTGGCGATTAACGTGACAGGCAGAGTAAAAACGTTCTTATCGGTTCCGGAGGCGTCGGCGCAAGCGCGGTTGCGTGCAAAGAAGTCATTTGCATGTGTACTCGCGCTTGTTTTCGTGTTCGGGTTATTTGCCGGGATACCGCCGGCAGCGGATGTGGCCTTTGCGGCGCGTCCTTGCGGGCATGACGGCGCGGAGCCGGGCGATCATGATCCCGCGAGTTGTAGTGTACCCGGCCACTATAACTGCGACGGTCAAACGCATGAAATTGTTCAGTGCTGGCTCGATTACGCCGCCGGCGGCGGGATCCCCGAAATACCCGGAGGTATCCCCGGGGTACCCGGAGGTATTCCCGGTTTCCCGGGAGGTACGACCGGAGGCGGCAGCGACGACGACCCGACCGGAGGCGGCATTCCCGAAATACCCGGCGGCAGCCCGTTTGGCGACGGCGATGGCGCTCAGGAAGATATCCCGCCGTATGACCCTCCGCCCGAGCCGCCTGTGCCCGACGGTATGGAACCTCCGTCCAAGCCTCCGATAGAGATCGAGATCCCGGACGGCAGAAGCGACCTTGAGCTGAGGTTAGATGCGCGGGATATAAGAGAACTTGCGCAGCAGGGCACATGGAGAATCTCGTGCCGCGAGTCTATAGACAGAACGGCAAACGAACTCTTTGATTTTGAGATCATTTTCAGTTTCGACGCTGTGAGACATGGCGGCGAAGGTATGTTCGGCGAATACTTTGGCGTGGGAATGCTGAGTATTCCTGTCGGTACCTCCCGCTTAACAGCACAGTACCCGATGGGCGCGGAGTGCGAGTATGAAATGACCGGACCCATAGAAAATGTATTTTTGGAACTTCATGACCTCAGCGCGCTCGGCGACGACGTTCTGCTTGGCCCGTTGTTTCCTGATATCGATGATGATGACAGCCTGGTATCGCTTGTACCGGAGCACTTAAGGGAAAAAGAAATGGCTTACGGATCAGCAAGCGCGATATGGCGCTGTAACGTGACCAAGAACTATGTCATTGCCTATCATCCCTATGGAGCACTCACAGCATCGATGATAGATGAGACCGGGATCAAGCAACTGACGTTGTGGCTTTACGCGCTTGACAGAGGAACTGTACGCGTTTATGTTGGAGGATTGCCTTTCTCGAGGACTCTCGTCTTCTACGGCACGATAAGCCAAGTAATAAATTATAGGTAGGTGGATCAGATGGATAGAATATGCTCAACATGCGGCGCGGCGATTCCTGAGGGTAACGGGTTTTGCGGGATTTGCGGACAGGCTGCGCGGCAGGCGCAGGATGTAACTCAATCGCAGCCGGTCACGCAGGCCCCGGCGCAGCCGCCGCAGTCAGGCGCGGGCATACCGCAGCAAACACAGCAAGCCCCGCAATCACAGCCAACGATGCAGCCCAATATACCGCCGCAGTATCCCCCCCGGCAATACCCCCCTGCGCCGCAGTATCCGCCGCAGTATCCGCCGCAGTATCCGCCGCAGTATCCGCCGGCGCCCGGCGCAGCAAAAAAGAAGGGCAAGACGGCAGTGATCATCACAGCCATTGTGCTTGTCGCCGCGCTCGTCGTGGTCGGGGTCGTTACCAAGGGGTTCGGACTCTTCAACACCGCCGGGACCGGCGGAAGGTTCGATGAATTTCTGACAAACATAAACGAGCATATACCCACAGGCACACCCGGCGCGACGCAGTCAGGCGCGAGCGGCTCTCCCGGAACGACAGGCGCCAATAACGCGCCCGGATCAACGGAAAGCGGCGACCCGGCCGACTCACCGGGCAATAGCGGCGCTCCCGGCGCTGCGCACAGCGGCGCGCCTCTGACGCTTTACCCGCCGTATCTTCAAATACCGCTGGGACAGCACGTGACTCTGGAAGCAAAGTCCGACTCGGAAAGAGCGCTCACCTGGTCTTCATCAAACCCCGCGGCAATAACGGTGGACGGCAACGGGCGCCTGACTCCGGTGGCTGAAGGCGAAGCTATTATTACAGTCGCGTTTCAAGACGACCCGAGTGTACAGGCGTATTGCGGCGTACTGGTAACTGTAGGCGGCAACATATTCATCTGGGAGGAGTAGCGTATATGAGAACGCTTGCATGTATACTCGCGCTTGTTTTGTCGTTCGGGCTGTTTGCCGTAATACCGCCGACGGCGTATGTTGCTTACGCGGTTCGTCCTTGCGGGCACGATGACGCGGCGCCGGGCGACCACAACCCCGCGGACTGCGCCGTACCCGGCCACTATAACTGCGACGGCGAAACACACGAAGCGGCTCAATGCTGGATGGGCTATATCGCCGGCGGCGGTCTTCCTGAAATACCCGGCGGTCTTCCTGAGATCCCCGGTATCCCCGGAGGTATTCCAGGTTTTCCCGGCGGGATGACCGGAGGCGGTAACGACGACGAACCGCCCGGAGGCGGCATTCCCGAAATACCCGGCGGCGGCCCGTTTGGCGGCGGTCTTGCGGACGACGCAGATTTCGAACAGCCTGAGATCCCGCAGCCCCCGTCACGCCCTCCGGTACCTCCGGACTATGATCCGCCGTCCGGAACGCCTGTCGAAATCGAGATCCCTGATGACGGAAGTGACCTCGACCTTGATTTCGACGACGATGTTTTAGGAGAACTTACGCGGCAGGGTACATGGACAATCTCGTGCCGCGAGTCTGAGGACAGAAGAGCCAACCCATACTTTGAATTTACCATAACACTGAACTTTGAGGCTGTAAGACATGGCGGCGAAGGAATTCTCGGCGAATACTTCGGCGTGGGGATACTTGAAATTCCTGTTGACGCATCCCGCTTTATTGGTCAGTTGCCTATGGGCGGGCGTGTGGACTATGTTACAATAGGTCCGATCGAGAACGTGTTCATAGAGCTCGTGGACGCAGGTGACGATGACCTGATTTCGCTTGTACAGCCGAACAATAACTCAGGTCCTATTATTCAGTCAGACGATGATGACGAACTGGGGTCATTAGTATCGGGAGGAATGAGGGCGCCGTTAATTGCTATCAGTGTAGCTGATGTGATTTGGCGGGCGAGTATGTCTGAGAATCTCTATATGTTCAACACACCTCTTGGACCGCTTACCGGATCGATGACCGAGTTCTCAGGCGCGATGGCGCTCACTATGTGGATTTACGTTTATGACGGCGGGAGAGCGACTATATATATAGGAGGATTGCCTTTCTCGAGGAATCTCGTCTTCTACGGCACGGTAAGCCGTAGAGTCAACTACAGGTAGGCGATCGGATTGATAATATGATCAACATACAGACTCCGGATTGATATAACGGAGGTTTTGCGCGAAATGAAAACGAAGTTTACACAACCGACTCGCAAGGCGCCGACGCAAACACATTGGCAGGGAAAGAGAACGTTTATGAGAACGCTTGCATGTATACTCGCGCTTGTTTTGTCGTTCGGGCTGTTTGCCGTAATACCGCCGACAGCGGATGCGGCACAGTCAGCGGCCGCATATGGCGTCGCGACTTCATGCGGGCATGACGACACATCGCAAGGCGACCACAACCCCGCGGACTGCGGAGTACCCGGCCACTATAACTGCGACGGCGAAACGCACGATATGATGCAGTGCTGGATGGACTATCTCGCCGGCGGCGGATTCCCCGGAGGTTTCCCGGGGATCCCCGGCGGTACGACCGGTGACGAGCCGCCCGGCGGCGGAGACGATGAACCGCCCGGCGGCGGCGGAGACCCTCCGATCGAGACTCCGCCGGACGAGCAGCCGCAGCCGCCGCGCAGGCCGCCGATACCACCCGATATGGAGCCGCCGGAAAAGCCGCCGATAGAGATTGAGATCCCGGACGACGGCAGCGACCTCGACCTTGAGTTCGACGAAGAAAAGATGAGAGAACTGGCGCCGCGGGCCGTTTGGTCGATAGCCTTCTATGAATGCTTCGACTCGGCGCCGCAGGCAAGTTTCCCTGTGATAAACCTTGACGCTCACTTGCCTTTCTTTGAGGTGACTGCGCTGGGCGGCGATGACATATTCGGCTTTTACTCCGGCAGTGGCTATCTGACGTTTTCAAACGACGTATCCTTCTTAGTGAACATGGTCAACTCGATACCTTACGCTCACATGGAAGCGGAGTATATGTTTGTGGGGCCGCTTATGGACGTCGACTTCAGACTTTTAAACCTCGACGCGCTGGACGACGATGATATCGTAGGGCCGTTGTTTGATCCCGACGGAGACGATACCGACGTCGTGTACCCGCTTAGCCCGGATGATAACCTCCTTCCGCTCGTACCGCCCGGTATGGAGGCGCGCAGGATCGCCTATGCGCGCGGTACCATGATATGGCAACATTACACAGTTGTAGATCGTTCAGAATACTGGGTTTACCCGGCCGGTTTTCATCTGCTGCAAGAGCTTGATTTTGCAGGCGATATTGAACTTATTTATCATATCTATGTCTTTGACAGCGGCGTCGCGAAATTATATATCAGCGGATTGGGCGCAACGAGGCTGCATGCCTTCTACGGCACGGTTAGCAGGAGGATCGACCCTTCGTCGTTGAGATAGACTGCGGCAACGGGCGACCGGGAACGGAGGTTGCTGACAAGGTGTCATTGCTGATTACGCCCTTTGGAGTAAAGGGCGAAGGCGAAGAATCTATCCCCGCGCATACCCGCACTTACTGACTAGGAGATTTAAAAATATGAGAAAAGTCGCCGTAATTTTAATTATCGCCTTTATACTTGTATCGCTGTCCGGCTGCGACAAGACCAGGATGGATATCACCGTGAGCAATGCCGACGCAGAGGGACAGACCGGGCAAGCATCTCAGTCAAACTCCGCCGCGCCGCCCGCAACGGAGTCCGGCTCTCCCACGGCACAGCCGACGGCAACGCAAAACACGCCGGAACCGTCGCCGACAGAAACTCCGGAGGTGACGCCGACCGAAGCGCCGACCGGGACGCCGACAGCATCCCCATCCGCATCCCCAACCCCGGAGCCGGATACTCCGCCAGAAGAACCCTCGCTTGACGATATGTGGAAGAACGCGCCGGTTGCCAGCATCAGCTTTTTCAACGAAATATTCGGATTCTTCGGCGCTTCATTCCATGACGTCGACGACATACTCGAAGCCTTCGGCGAGCCGACGACCCGGGAAGGCGCGAGATGGTACTTCCCGCAGGGCTTCGAGATCGATGTAGCGGGATATCCCGGCGACACTGCCGGCAGCGTGATCTACGAGCTCCAAAACTACACATATATTTCAAGGACATGCGCCTTGAAAACACGAAGCGGTATCGGCATCGGAAGCTCCCGGAGCGAGGTGATGAACGCCAGCTACGGCGTGGTCAACGCGGACGAGACGAATGACACTCAAATAGCTGTCGGAAGCTTCTTCAGCGGAGTCTATTTCATAATTGAAAACGACGCCGTTTCAGCTATTTACATAAGTTCGAGCTCAGCATCCGATCAGTTCCTGCATGGGTTCTACCCTGACCGCGAGGTTGGAGTACCGTATAATATCGTTGCGATAAACGAGCTGACGACCGGCGAACCCGGCCTGTTTTACCTCGGCCAGAGCAGGGCCGATATTTTCCAGTATCTTATTTGGCGTCACGCCGCGATCAGAGAGTACCCGCGCGCGGGCGGCGGCAGCGTCATGACCGCGGACGAGTTTATATTCGTTTTTGACGCCGACGGCGCCGCTGTCTACATTGCGGCGGACGCGTTAGTCTCGCCAAGATACACTGTTCGCCGCACAAGTTTATACGTCGGGTTGAACTGGCCGGCCGCGCGTCTATGGGACAACGGCGCCTGGTACGGAGAGAATTACCGGTATACCGAGAGCTATGTCGAGACTGACGATATTGTTCCGGATTACGGCGTTGCATATCGAATGTACACCTTCGATATGGGGCAGCATCTGTTTTTCGTATGTTCGGCGCCGGGGAATTACAGCTTTGAAGAGACTATCCGCTGGGGGATATGCCTGAAATAACAGTGCTTCGCCGCATCGACGCCACCGAAAAGTTACAAAAAACTTTGTGCATTTTGCAAAAATAATATGCTTGCAAACCGCCGTTGAATTGTTCATAATAACGGTAGACGCAAGCATATTTCTTGATTCCCCTGCTACAATTCGCGCTCGCGCCTATGGCGCGTTTACCATCCTTCACACCATCATTTACGACAAGTCGTTTTAACTCTATTTAATAAGGAGGCAGCGGTTATGTCAGAAGCGGTAAAGGAGAAGAAGTACACGCAGGAACAGTTGCAGAAGAAAGTTAACCGGATCAGAGGCCTTATGGCATTTGTTATGAACGTTTCAGATAAGATCCTGCGGAAACCGGGAAACATCGTCGGCAGGGAAATGATACTTGATACCGACGCGGGGAAAGTGAAAGTGCTGGCGTACAATCTTGACAATTCCGAAACGCTTCCGCTGTTTGTAAATATCCACGGCAGCGGGTTTACGATCGGAGACGCCGGCATGGACGATCCGTTCATGATGAACATTGCCGAGAAAGCCAACGTTAAAATCATCAGCATCGATTACAGCCTCGCTCCCGAAGCCCCTTTTCCGATCGCGTTGAACGAATGCTACTCAGTCGTAAAATACGCAAAGGAACACCCCGAAGAGTTTGGCATAGACCCGGACAGCATCGCCTTGGGCGGGCAAAGCGCGGGCGGCAACTTCAGCGCGGGTATCTGCCTGATGGAAAATGAGAGGAAGGCTCTGGGGATCAAATGCCTTATTCTCGATTACCCGCCTTTGGACGTCTATACGGACGCAAGCCTCAAACCGCACCCGAGAGGCTCGATACCGAACTTCATGAGCCGCATGTTCGACGCCTGCTATTGCAATGACAAAGAGGAGCGGAAAAACCCCCTGATCTCGCCCGCCTACGCCACCGCCGACCAGGTGGCGTCGTTCCCGCCGACCCTCGTTATAACGGCGTCCCGTGATTCTTTATGCGAAGAGGGCGAAGTATTCAAGGATATGCTGAAAGACGCGGGCGTCGACGTTACGCACAGGCGGTTCAACGCCGTCCACGGGTTCAATCTCAAACCCGGCCCCGACGCCGACGAGTCATGGCAGCTGATAATTGACCACCTGAACCGGTACTTGTGAGTGTTAACTATGATTCCCCTGCAACAACTATACCGGTAAACTCGCATGATTCACAGTTTCATATTTCATTGAACTAATACAGAAAAATTGAAATCCGGACGATGGTTCCTGTTCATACCTTCGTCCGGATTTCTTGCGGTTATAGGCTTTCGGGTTCGGCGGTTTCCGCGTGACCGGGTTTATGCCGCCCCAGCCGCCTCTGCGCGACGCGTGATACTCGCGCTGCTTCCGCTTGGACTGCTTCTCAAGCGGAATGAATTGATCCTTCATAATAATCACCCCTCGTATTTATCGCATTCGCAGTATAGTAAATCGGCGCCGTTTTGTCAATGGATTAGGGACGATGAGACGTTTTGATCGCGGCTGCTTCACTTTGTTGCCCACTAATATTGTACTCTAAGGGCCTGTTTGTAATATTACTTTAGATTGCTCGTTGCTCCAATGCGCTCTGCGGCTGCCGCTTTCTATCCAGTTAGTTCGAACATAATGAGGTCCCATATGTTGCGGCCGGGTTCCGCGGTGAACGTTGCGACGCCGTCCGGCGGCGGCTCGCCGGCGGGGGACGGTACGCTTGCGGGGGTCGTCGCGCCTGTGGGAATCGCCATACCTGCGGCGGTCGTCGCGCCTGCGGGAACCATCGCGCCTGCGGGAATCGCCGCGCCTGCGGGGGACGTCCCGGTAGCGCAGCCCATGAACTGCCCGCAGTATACGGCGTCGCCCGGATAATATACTGCGTATGTACCGCCGGGCTTGACCGGGAAGACGGACAGATACATATTGCCGTCGAAGCCCAGCGCGCTTTCGCCAAACCAGGCCCATTCGCCGGGGACGACCTCGCGCCAGATCGTCAGCATAGAAAGCGTGTTCGGCCCGCCTGCCGTTCCGATCAATTGGATCGCCACTTCCATGTCAGCCGACACATTCCTGAGCGGATCGCCCGCCCGCTCATGCGCGCGAGTGAGCTCCGCAAGCCCGCCCGGAGCGCCGATAACGCTCATGTCCAGCCACTCTGCGCCATACAGCGCGGCGGCTTCCCCGGATAATTGAAAATCATACGCGTCCGCGTCGGCAAAGCCGGGGTCGCCGTAAAAGAAGCGGTTATTCGCCACCCTGCCGTACTGCGGATCGACCGGAACGTCCTCCGGGAGCTCTGTCGCTCGCCCGCTTGGACCCTTGTCAAGAAAGACTATAATATTGTCGCACACTTGCGACATCACGTGACGCATATCGCTTTTCTCGTTTGCCATATACTCGTAATACGCGTACATATCGGGATAGTACTCGCGCCACAGCGGGTCTGCGTACAGCCCGCTCGAATAGTAATGGCTCAGAGAGTAACCGCTGTCCGACGTAATAAAATCATATCCCGGCTCGCCGCCATACAGCTCCCTGATGTGTTCGCCCGGGTACTCCAGCGCATAGTCAACGTCGATGAAGATATTGCCTACCGCGGTCGCCGGGCTGATATGATCAATGAGATTCCCGGCGCAGGGCGCGTTGTATACGACGTTATATGAAAAATCACGAAACGGCTGGAGGTTATCGTACCCTACGACGCTTCGTCTGGCGAAACCGAACCCGGCGCCGAGATAACCCCGGTTTGTTATATCGTGAAAATAATTATACCGGACAAGCACTCCGTCGTTCTGGTTGAGATAGTTCAGGTATACTGCGGCCGTATCCTCCGCCATATCACAGGGGCAGTCGCAGAACTCATTATAGACTATTTCCGTATCGACGACGTCACCGCTTATCGCCTGCCCGAGGCAGAACAAAAAGGTATTGTTCCTGACCGTGATGCCGCAGCCTGCGATATGGAGCCCTGAGAAATAGCAGGACCCTATGAGTCCGGAATGCCTGATCGTATTGTTTTCAAACACAGCGCCCCCACTTACGCGCCGGCCGAAGCTTCCGGAGTTGATGACTGCCGCTCTGCGGCCTGTATTGAGAAACGCGCAGCCTGCAACGCGGTGGTTAAGCCCGTTGTCGGCGGCTGTCGTCTCGTCGATATACCGGCTGAACTCCTCCGTACCGTACGCCGCTGCATAATCGAATGTCGATATAACGCCTTCGCCGATTACTACGCCGTCGATGCTAAAGTTCTTAAAAACGCAGCTTTCAATTGCGCAGCATTCGCCGCCGGTGATCCGCATGACCGATTTTTTTGTCAGTTCGAATGTAAGGCCGGAAAACGTCAGATAAGACGCGCCCTCCGCCTTGATCATATAGCTGCCCTCAAAGAGCGGGAGTTTAACCACGGCGTCCGCCATACTCTTTGTGGGATAAAGATAGAGAATGCCCGTGTTCCTGTCAATGTAGTATTCGCCGGGGCGGTCCAGCTCCTCGAAGACGTTTGCGAAGGCATAACGCCCGCTCTCCATAACGCCTGACGCCGGCACGGCGCGCAGCGTTACGATCCGCTCCTCCGTATCGATGCTCTCAACGACCGCCTCGGACCGGAAAAACTCCCATCCGGTCATACCGAAGACGATTATATCTTCAAGGTTTTCCCAGTCCCTTATGCGCTCGTCATATACCCTGAAGGCGCAGGGCCTGCCGTTCGGCTGTTCCGTGACGGCGTCGAAGCCCGTCTCGACGACGTCTTGGATCATGAGGTAGCTGTTGTACGGGTTATCTGCGAAGATGCCTTCGACTTTGTTCGGGTATCTCGCGGGATAGAGCGCGTCGTCGTCGATGAACACCTGAAGACGGGGCGTGGCAAAATCATTCTCGTAATACTCCGCTGATTCGTATTCGCGCAGATTGCCTGCCTGCCAGAAGTCCCTTGAATAATCCAGGTCGCCGATCGTGAAGCCGTTCGCGAAAAGGTCAAAGCAAAGCGCTTCGTTTCGCGCTTCGGGGCGGAGTCTGGATAACGCGCTCGCGTCGGTCACTCTTTCAAACTCCGCGCCGCTTATGTAGGCGCCGCCGGTAAATACCGGGGTTTCACCCGGGTAAGCCGCGTAGCGAATGGGCGAGGACTCCGTTCCGGAGTCGTTTTCAGAAAAGCAAACGGTTTCGGTAACCGCGTATACCCCTGCGCGGAAATAGACGATAAAGCCGCCTTCGGGCAAGCCGGATGCGGCCTTTATTTCGCGTATTCTGTCTCTTGCGCCCGCAAGCGTAGCCAGCGGCCCGGACTCGCTGCCGGGGCCACCGTCTTCCCCGTCCGGCGAAACGTACAGGACTGTTCCCTGCGCCGGGGTTTTCGTCGTTTTCGGGCAACCCGGCAGAGTTGTAAGCAACAGCATCGCGCTGAGAATCAATGTCGCGGCCCGTTTCAAGCGGCTACCGCCTCCTTGGTCAATCGTTCGCCTGAGAGAAGACTCCCGTCTCATGTTCCGATAACTATAACCTGCCTTATGTGGTCCCAGATTGCCGTGAAGCCGAGCGCAGCAGCCATGTCCCTGAGTTTTACATAATTAAAGCCGTTAAGCTGGTATGTCGTAATGACGAGGCGCGCGCCGTCTACGTAGATCGTAAGTTCGCGTGGTTCTACAGGTTCGACGAGGTCGGCGTCGCCGCTGAGCTCGTCGCCGGTCGTCGAGTACGGGCGGCCGCATGTTATTGTCAGCGCATTGCCTTCGTCTCGAAAGCCCAGGTCAAATTGCATGCCGGCGCAGTTCAGTATGAATGCCAGATCCCTTATCCGGAAATAGTTGTTGCCGTCGAAAACATATGCCTGCGCGGTGAAACTGCCGCCGCCGGCTTCTATTTCAACGGGCGTCGGCTGCAGCAGCCTGTCTCTCTCCCTCTTCGCGATAACGCCCGGCGCCAGGTATCTGCCGTAGTATTCCTCAAACGTGCTGATTCTTTCGTAATACATAACTGTCGCAGCCTCGACCCCGATGTAACGCCAATGCCACGGTTCATATATGTATCCGTGGATATCGCGAGTATCTCTCGGATAACGGAGGATAAATCCGTACTCGTGCCCGTGTTCCAGCAGCCACGCGTATTCCCTTGAATACTCGAAGCTCGCGGTTCCCAGCGCCCCGGAAACGTATCTTTGAAGCACGTCTACAGCAAGGCCCAGTTCGTGTTCCGAATGCCTCGGCCTTGCAGACTGCCTTTCGGCGGACTCTCTGCTGAACCGGCTCAGGAAGTCTGCGTGCGTGACTCTCTGCGACCAGTAGTCGCGATAGGCGGACCTGACGACGAGTGTCAGCCTCTCGTTACCAGCGGCGATCCTCATTCGTGTAAACGCCGCAGCCGCTTCCGCGCGAAGCTGTTTGCCGTCGCCCATCGTCACAAGATCAGGCGGCGCGTAGTCCATTGGCAATGCGAAATTCTTGTTGAGCAGCAGGCATATGTCAGTAGGGTTCGCTACTATCTCAATGTCGTTGTAGAAACCCCTGTCCACGTTTGCGTTGACTAAGGCGACGACCCTGTCAATAGGCATACCGGGGTTGCTTCTCCGGTACGCTACGTATCTCGTTATGTTCTCTTCAAGATAGTACGGGAGTTGACTCCCGGTAGTGTCGGAAGCGGCGGCGATAGCGGGGGATGAGGCGGCGGGAGGCGAGGGGACGGCGGCGGGCGTGACAGCAGCCTCGGCGGCGGGCGTGACAGCAGCCTCGGCGGCGGCGGATCCTGCGGCCGCAGAATAAGGCGGCGCCGCGAATATCAGCAGCAACAAAACTGCTGCCGCGGCTGTGACTGCTTTCTTATACATGAAACACCTCGTATGCTGTATACTTCGATCTTGCAGACTAATGGCTCATTGTACTATATTGCGACGACTTTCGCAATGATAAAACTAAGCAAATGCGCCGCCGCTTTCAGATTGTTTATCGTGGTGTATCTGCTCGGCTGTCCTGTTGATTCTATTGAATTATCCGCTATTTTGTGTTATCGTATACTTTAGCAGTACGCAGAAGCGACGAGGGTATCACCCGCTTATCCTAAGCGTGTGACCCACTCTGACGCGCCGTATCTTCTGGACAAAATGTCCATAAGTTACCCGCCCACTTCGGGCCTACTTGACCCGAAGTCGTGGCAGATGAAACGAAGTAACCGACAAGGAGATAACCGCATATGAGGAAGCAAAAAATATACTTGGAAACGACCTTGTTCAATCACTATTTTGATGATGACAGGGGCATCGCGCATGAAAGTACCGTCACGTTGTTCAAAGAGATTGCAGCTGGAAAATATGAAGCGTTTACCTCAACCTATGTTACTGATGAATTGGAAAAAGCATCGAGTGATAAGCGCGACAAAATGATTAGCCTTATCGCGGAATATGACATAGCTGTGCTTTCCCCGACCGATGAAGCCGTGAGGATAGCCGACCTCTATATTTCTGAAAACATTATCCCACAGAAATACAGGACGGACGGACTGCATATCGCCATCGCTACGGTGAACGATTTGGACATGATAATCAGCATGAACTTTCAGCATATCGTCAAACGCAAAACGAAAATCGGAACGGGAAATATTAACGCTTTAAACGGCTACCGCGCAGTAGAAATCTATGCGCCAATGGAGGTTATAGAAAATGAAAACGGTTAGCAAAATCGAGCAAGAGGTTAATCAAATCCGGCTTGCGATTTACGAGAAAACAAAGGATATGACACCCTCACAGCTTACGGAATACTACCGCAAGAGCGGCGAGGCGACCGCGCAAA